>Ga0209487_1004511_pt1 | contig 10664 bp, 6 predicted proteins | sample Poulit2012_FD_187524 | JGI IMG/M metagenome (GOLD analysis project Ga0209487, IMG submission 187524) | Agricultural soil microbial communities from Georgia to study Nitrogen management - Poultry litter 2012 (SPAdes) (version 2) | ecosystem: Environmental > Terrestrial > Soil > Agricultural land... | reverse complement strand
GTGCACAAACGTTCATTACGCCGCTGACCATGCAGGCGGTCAGCGGCAACCGGGTGCACGTCGAACTTCTCGATGCCGAGGCCGAGGCCGGCATGGGGCATATCGAGCTGGCGCGCTGGGCCGATGAGGTTCTGGTGGTGCCGGCCACGGCCCACGCCATTGCCCGCTTTGCCGCCGGCCTGGCCGACGACCTTCTGGGCACCCTTTTGGTGGCCACCGAAGCGCGTATCTGGCTGGCACCGGCCATGAACCGCGTGATGTGGGCATCGGCCCCGGTGCGCGACAACTGCGCGCTGCTGGAGAGCAGGGGCGTGAGGATTCTGGGGCCCGGTTCCGGTTCCCAGGCCTGTGGAGAGCAGGGCCAAGGCCGCATGCTCGAGCCGCATGAGCTGGTATCGGCCCTGACCGGCAGCAATGATGGCCCCCTGTCGGGCTGCCGGTTTGTCGTGACTGCCGGACCCACTCGCGAGCCTTTGGACCCGGTGCGCTACCTGGCCAACCGCTCGTCGGGGCGTATGGGTTTTGCGGTGGCGGCCGCCCTGCTGGAAGCCGGGGCGCAGGTGGATCTGGTGGCCGGGCCGACAGCTTTGCAGGCGCCGTCCGGCGTCAATCGCGTTGATGTTGAAACAGCGCAGCAAATGCACCGTGAAGTGATGGCGAGGATTGACGGCGCCGACGGGTTTGTGGGCGTCGCTGCCGTGGCCGATTACCGGCCGGCTGCCGAGGCAGCGGACAAGATCAAGAAATCGGACCGGACAATGCATCTGGAGCTGACGCTCAACCCGGATATTCTGTCGGACGTCAGCCACAGCAAAAAACGCCCGCGCCTGGTGGTCGGCTTTGCCGCCGAAACCCGGGCGCTCGAAGCGGGCGCGCGCGCCAAGCTGGACGGCAAGAAGCTGGATCTGATCGCGGCCAACCGGGTGGGTGGCGGCGCCGGTTTTGAAAGCGAGGACAACGCCCTGACCGTCTATGCGCCGGATCGGCACTGGGATCTTGGGCATGGTTCCAAGAAACGCCTGGCCAGCCAGCTGGTTGATATCATGGCCGCCCGGATGGCGTCCGGCTAACGTTCGCATAAAAATAAAAGAGAGGGAAACGCCGCCAATGAAAAGACTTGAAGCCAGGGTGCTGGACCCCCGTTTGGGCAGCCAGTGGCCTTTGCCGGAATACGCCACGGCCGGTTCGGCCGGAATGGATCTGCGCGCCTGCATTGATCAGCCACTGGTGCTCGAGCCGGGCCAGACGGCCCTGCTGCCATCGGGCCTGGCCATTCATATCGGCGACCCCGGCCTTGCCGCCGTGCTGCTGCCGCGCTCGGGTCTGGGCCACAAACAGGGCCTGGTGCTGGGAAATCTGGTCGGTCTGATCGACAGCGATTACCAGGGCGAGGTGAAAATTTCCTGCTGGAATCGCGGCAATGAAGCCATCCGCATTGAGCCGGGGCAGCGGATTTGCCAGCTGGTGGTGGTGCCCGTGGTGCAGGTGGCGCTGCAGCTGGTTGAGGAATTTGACCTGAGCGACCGTGCCGACGGCGGCCTGGGCCACACTGGAACGGATTGATATGTCACTGGAAAAGCTGAAAGCAGGCCTCAGGGGCTGGATGCCATCGGAACATTTCGCGCCGGTTCTCCTGGCGGTGGGCGGCGCGGTGCTGCTGGCCGGGCTGTGGTTTTTGTGGCAGGCCGTGTCCAGCGGTGACACCGGCGCGCTTGATCAGGCCGTGGAACGCAGCGAGAAGAACGTGACCGGCGCCATTGCCGCGACCAACCAGGCCATGGACGCGCAGGCGGTGATGGAGGCGGCGCGCGCCGCGCTGGCCGATCCCGATGGGGCGACCGGCGAGCTGCGGCGCGTTTTGCGCGCGGCCGGCGTGCCCAACGTTCTGGATGCCCAGGTGTATCCGCCCAATATCGAGGACATCGAGACCACCGGCTATCCGGGGCCGGACTTTGCGGTTATCGAGGCGCTTTTAAGCGCCAGCCGCCAGGGCCGCTCGCCGGTGCAGATTCACCATCCCGGCAGCGCCAATGAAAACCTCGCTTTCGCGCATGCAATAGAAGACGCGGATCGGGAAGGCAAAACAACCGGCTATCTTTTTGTGCGGCTGCCGGTCAGCGCGGTGGCCCGGCGACTTGCGCCGGCCGGACACGGCGGCTGGCTGGGACTCAGGCAGGACAGCGCGCTGATTGCCAGCGAGGGGCATTTGCCGGGCGGTCGTGAGCCGGACAATTTTGTGCCCATTGACGGCAGCAGCATCACCCTGGAGTGGGCCTGGACCGGCGCCTGGTTTGGGCCCGGTCCTTTTACATCCGGGCTGCTGAGCGTGTTCGGGGCGCTCTTGCTGGCCGCCGGTCTGTTGTCCAGGCGCATGGCGGCCGCGGCTGCCCGTCCGGCGGCAAGCAGGCCGGGCAAGGGCGGCAAGCAGGCTGCGGCCGCGTCAGGTCAGGCCGTGCCCGCGTCAAGCCAGGCCGCGCCCGCGTCAAGCAAGAGCAGCAAGCGGTCGTCTTCAGACCGCCTGCCCAAGCCGGAAAAGCGCGCGGAGCCCGAGCCGTCCGATGATGAAGTGCCTTTCGACGTTCCCGATCTCGACGAGATTTATCGTCGGATTGACGCCCGGGAGAGAGGGGCTGAAACATCCGAAAGCGAGCGGCCGGGTGCCGATCCGGATGTGCAAAAGGCGCCTGCGCATGAAACACCGTCTTTGCCCGATGGCTTGCCTGAGACAGCCGGACTGGAGCTGACGCTTGAAAATGAAAGTGATTGGGCGGCAGCGGACAAGAAATCTTCGGATGCCCCGGCGGCACCGCCGGATGCCGGCTTTGACTTTGACATGGATTTGACGCTGGTTCCCCAGCCTGGCCACGAAGACGGGCTGGCGCAGGCAGCGGATGCGGAGCTTGTGTCGGAAAAAGACGCGGAAGCCGGCCAGCAGCAGGCATCGGCCGAAAGCGGGGATTTTCCCTCCGGAATTTTTCGCCCCACGCAGATTTTGGGCGTGGTGGATGAAGACCTGGATGCCGATGTGGCCGTGGACATCGGCCGTGCCGTGGGCAGCATGGCGGCCCAGCGCGGCCTGATGAAAATTGCCGTTGGCCGCGACGGGCGTTTCAGCGGCCCGGTGCTTCTTTCCGCCCTGATCCGGGGCATCAGAAGCACCGGCGTTGCGGTCGTGGAGATAGGCGCCGTGCCCACACCGCTGCTGTGGTTTGCGGCCACCGAGCTGGCCAATGGCTGCGGAGTCATGGTGACGGCCTCCCATCATCCGTCGCGGTTCAACGGTTTTCGCATCATGCTTGGCGGTCAGCCCTTTGATGACGGCGAGATGGCCGAGCTGGCAGCACTTTATTCCAGCCGGCGCTTTGCCGAGGGCGAGGGCGACTACAGCCAGCACGACGTGTTCGACGCCTATGCCGAGCGCTACGTCAACGATGTTCAGCTCGAGCGCTCGCTCAAGGTGGTGGTTGACTGCGGCAACGGCGTGGGCGGCACGGTGGTGCCGCGGCTGCTGACATCTGCGGGTGCTGAGGTCATACCCCTGTACTGCGATGTGGACGGGGCCTTCCCAAACCACCAGCCGGATCCGACCGAGCCCGATGAGCTGCAGGATCTGCGCCTGTGCGTGCGCAATTTCCAGGCTGATCTCGGCATTGCATTCGATGGCGATGCGGACAGACTTGTACTCATGACGCCGGCGGGTGAAGTTGTGTGGCCCGATCGCATGCTCATGCTGCTCGCCGAGCGCATTGTGCCCGCCCGCCTCGATGAAGCGGTGGTTTTCGACGCGCGCTGTTCCGGCAAGCTGCGTGAAGTGGTGGAATCGGCCGGTGGCCGGGGTGTAATGGCCGGGGTTGGCCGCGCGGCGGTGGCGCGCCGCCTGCTTGAAGAGCAGGCGGTACTGGGCGGCGACATGGATGGCCACCTGTTTGTCAACGACCGCTGGTATGCATTTGACGACGCCATTTATGCTGCGGCCCGCCTGCTGGCCATTGTGGCCGCCGGAGACGATGATCTGGATGATCTGATGTCCAAGCAGTCCGCTTTTCGCAGCAGCCCGGCCGTTTTCATTGACGTGGAGCGCGCGCATGCGCAGGCGCTGGTGGAGAGGCTGCACAGCGAGGGCGGCTTTGGCGATGCGCTGATCACCGGTGAAGACAGCCTGCGGGCCGACTGGGCCAACCGCTGGGGGCTGGCTTATGTCGATGACAGCAGCGGCCGGCTGGTGCTGTGTTTTGGCGCCGATGAGCCCACGGCGCTCGGCCAGGTGCGCAATGATTTTCGCGACCGGCTGCTGGCGCTGGATGCGCAGCTACCGCTGCCCTATTGAGCCGGCCGCTGCGGCCGGGTCCGCGGGCGCGGCCCTGGTCCGGGTCAGTAGGCGCAGTCGCTGAATATGCGGTTGATGTCGCCGCCCCAGTCGTTTTCCAGCTGGTCGAGCATGACCTCGGCCGGCGTGCTTCCACGCTCGACAATTTCATTGAGCGAATCCAGAAAGCGGCCTTCATGCCGCCCCTGCTCGTCGAGACGCTGGCGTCTTTCAAGCCCGCGGCCTGACAGGGCAAGCAGCTCGGCGGCAATGTCGCGCACGCTGCGGCCCTGTATCTCGGCGGCCAGCCCCACGCGCGCCACGTCGCGGCGCAGCTGTTCGCGCTCTTCGGCGCTCCAGCTTTTGAAAATGTCGGCGCATGAGGCCAGGCTGTCGGCATCGTAGAGCAGTCCGACCCAAAACGCCGGCAGGGCACACAGGCGGTGCCAGGGCCCGCCGTCGGCGCCGCGCATTTCAAGAAAGCGCTTGAGCCGCGCCTCGGGGAAGACGGTGGTCAGATGGTTTTCCCAGTCGGCCAGGGTCGGCTGTTCGCCGGGCAGCGCCGGCAGCTGGCCGGCCATGAAGTCCCTGAAGCTTTGTCCGGCACAGTTGATCAGCCGGTCGCCGCGCTCGACGAAGTACATGGGCACATCCAGCATGTAGTCGACGTAGCGCTCAAAGCCCATGCCCGACTCGAACACCCATGGCAGCATGCCGGTGCGGTCGGGATCGGTGTCGGTCCATACATGCGCCCGATAGCTGACAAAGCCGTTGGGCCGGCCCTCGGTAAACGGCGAGTTGGCAAACAGCGCGGTGGCGATGGGCTGCAGCGCAAGCGCCGTCCGGAACTTGGCCACCATGTCGGCCTCGCTGGAAAAGTCCAGGTTGACCTGCACCGTGCAGGTGCGCTTCATCATGTCGTGGCCAAGGCTGCCGACCGTGGGCATGTAGCGGCGCATGATGACGTAGCGCGACTTGGGCATCCAGTCGATGTCCTCGCGCCGGGCTGTGGGCTGAAAACCCACGCCCAGAAAACCCACGCCCAGCGGCTCGGCCACCGAACGCACCTCGGCCAGGTGGGCGTTGACCTCGCGACAGGTCTGATGCACATTGTCGAGCAGGGCACCGGACAGCTCCAGCTGGCCGCCGGGCTCAAGCGAGACGGAGCAGTCATCCTTTTCCAGCCCTGTGGTGAGGCCTTCTTCCTGCACCCGCCGCCAGCCATACTGCCGGGCCAGTCCTTCGAGTATGGCGCGAATGGAGCGCTCGCCGTCGTAGGGCAAGGGCTTGAGCGTATCGAGGCAGAAGCCGAACTTTTCATGCTCGGTGCCCATGCCCCATTGGGCCCTGGGCCGGCAGCCCGACTCCAGCCAGGCCGCCAGCTGCTGCTTGTTGGTCACAATGGTGTCAAGTTTCAACGCGTCACCGCCGGCTAGAATCAACGGTGGATTATCGCCTGTTTGATCGCCTTAATGCAGGAAACTTTCTTGAGACAGCTTGTGCAACGCCGATGCAGACGGCAAAGAGGCCGGTTTTGGGCCCCGTTACTGGTGTTTGCGGCAGCCTTTTTCATGGCATGGCCGCTGCCGGCGAAAACGCTGCATCGCGGCATCGGCCCCGAGCCGGATTCGCTTGACATGCATCGGGCGCAAAGCGTGTCGGCCCTCAACCTGCTGCGCGATCTGCACGAGGGGCTGCTGACGCTGGACGCGGGCGGCCGGGTCATTCCGGGCGTGGCTGCGCAATGGCGCGTCAGCGACAGCGGCCGGGTATGGACCTTTGAGCTTGATAAACGGGCGCGCTATTCAGACGGCAGCCCCGTTCGCGCCCGCGACTTTGTCAACGGCTGGCGGCGGGCCATGAACCCGGACACCGCATCGCCCCTGGCCTGGATGCTGGATGTGGTTGAAAACGGTCGCGCAGTGAGAACCGGCCAGCGGCCGGCAGACAGCCTGGGCATTGAAGCGGTCGGTGAAACGCGCCTCAAGATCAGGCTGAATCAGCCGGCCGAGTGGTTTGAGCAGCTTTTGACCCAGCCCCTGACAGCGCCGTGGTCGCCGTCCGACAGTCCGCGCTACAGCGGCGCCTTCGTGCTCGATGAGCACGTGCCCGGCGCGCATCTTGCGCTTGAGGCCAACCGCTTTTATCACCACGCCGACGAGGTCGCACTGGCGCGGGTGGTGTGGCACGTCACGGAACAGCCCGGTCCCGAGCTGGCCCGCTATCGCGCCGGCGGGCTGCATATCACCGAAACCATCCCGCCGGGACGCGCCGAGTGGCTGGCCGAGCGCTTCGGCTCCGAGCTGCACATCACGCCCTACCTGGGCAGTTTTTATCTGGCCTTCAATCTTGACCGGCCGCCGTTTGCCGGCCGCCCCGGCTTGCGTCGCGCGCTCAGCCTGGCCATTGATCGCGACATTCTGACCGAGCGCGTGCTGGGCAGCGGTGAACTGCCGGCCTGGGGTCTGGTTCCGCCCGGCATTCCGGGCTGGCAAGAGGGCCGGCCGTCTCCGCTGGCGGAAGACAAGCGCCTGGATGAGGTGCGCCGCCTGTATGCCGAAGCCGGCTATGGCGACAGCAATCCGCTGGTGGTGGAGCTGCGCATCAACTCCTCGCTGGCCCAGCGCCGCCTGGCCACGGCCGTGGCCGCCATGTGGAAAATGCATTTGGGCGTACACACGCGGCTGGTCAACGAGGAATGGAAGGTGTTTGTCGCCAACCGGCGCCAGGGCCGCCTCACCCAGATTGTTCGCGGCGGCTGGATTGCCGACTGGCCCGATGCGGCCAATTTTCTGGATCTTTTTGTCGGCAACAGCCCCGGCAACTACACGTTCTTTGACGATGCGCAATACAACCGGCTGATGGACAGATCGCGCACGCTGCGCGGTCAGGACAGAATTGAGGCTCTGCGAGCGGCCGAGGCCCGGTTACTTGAGAAGCAGGTCATCGTGCCGCTGTATTACTATGTATCAAGGCATCTTGTGGACTCGACCGTGCGTGGATTTGAAGACAATCCGGCTGACGTTCATCTGTCACGCTGGCTGGCGCTGCCATGAGGCGGCTGGCTTGTCTGCAAGCGCTGGCCGTGCTGCTGCTGGCGGCCTGCAGCCAGGGCAATGAAACGCCGCACCGGGTGCCCCTGCTGGCTCAGCCTGTGGAGGTGGAGTTTGACGACAGCGGCCGTCCGCTGCCCGAGTTCCTTGCCGACAGGCAAACGGTGCGGCGCGGCAACGGTGAGGAACCTCAAACGCTGGATCCGCATCTGGCCGAGGGCGTGCCGGCAGCCAACGTGCTGCGCGATCTTTTCGAGGGGTTGACGACCACCTCCGCCGACGGCCACATCATTCCCGGCGCTGCCCACCACTGGGACATCAGCCGCGACGGGCTGATCTACACGTTTTTTATTGATCCCGACGGCCGCTGGAGCAACGGCGAGCCGGTCACCGCCCATGACTTTGTGTGGTCGTGGCAGCGCGCGGTTGACCCCAAAACAGGCTCGCCCTATGGACAGATGCTGGCCCCGGTTGTCAATGCCGAAGACATTCTGGCCGGCCGCCAGCCGGCCGGGGCGCTGGGCGCCAAGGCGCTCAACGATTCGACCTTCCAGGTGGAGCTCAAACACCCCACGTCATATTTTCTGGGGCTGTTGACCCACCCCATCACCTATCCGTTGTGGCAGCCGGCGGTTGACGAGCTCGGCAGCCGCCACGTGCGCGCCGGCAGCCTGGTTTCAAACGGCGCCTACCGGCTTGAACAGTGGCAGCTGCGCTCGCGCATCGTGCTGGACAAAAACCCCCACTACCGGCTGGCCGATGAGGTCATTGTCGATGAAGTGATCTTTTACCCGCTGGAGGACGAGAACACCGAGTTCAACCGCTTTCGAGCCGGCGAGCTGGACTGGACCTATCAGGTGCCTTCCAGCCAGTTTGAGTGGCTGAAGGACAATATGGGCAGCGCGCTGGTGATCGAGCCCTGGTTTGGCAGTTATTTCCTTTCGTTCAATCTGACCCGCCCACCGTTCAGGGACAACCTGGCGCTGCGCCAGGCGCTCAGCCTGGCGGTTGATCGCGAGATCATCACCCGGCATGTCAGCCGTTTCGGTGAGATTCCAAGCTTCAGCCTGGTGCCGCCCGGTCTGCCTGAATACGAGCCGCCGCAAACGCCGTGGGCCGACATGACCCAGCCGGAGCGCGAACAGGAGGCGCGCCGGCTCTACAGCCGGGCCGGCTACAGTGATGACAAGCCGCTGACGGTCGAGCTGCGCTACAACACCTCGGAAAACCACCGCAAGATCGCCGTGGCCCTGGCCGCCATGTGGAAGCAGGTTCTGGGCGTGCGCACCCGCCTGGTCAACGAGGAGTTCAGGGTTTTTTTGCAAAACCGGGCGCAGCGCCGGGTCACCCAGGTCTTCCGGTCCGGCTGGATAGGCGACTATCAGGACGCCTTCAGCTTTCTGGAGCTGTTTCAGTCCGAGCACGGGCGCAATGACGCCGGCTACAACAACCCCCGCTACGACCGGCTTCTGGAGCGTATTTCGGCCGAGCGCATCCCGGCCCGGCGACGCAACCTGATGGCCGAGGCCGAGCGCATGATTCTGGCCGATCAGGTCATTCTGCCGCTGTACGCCTATGTGACCAAGCGGCTGGTGTCGCCCCGGCTGCAGGGCTGGCACGAAAATGTCATGGATTATCATCTGACCCGCTACATGTATCGGGTCAAGAGCGCAGGGCCGGCCGTGCCGCCGGCGCAGGCTGAAGAACTGGAGGCAAACGATGCACAAGGCTGACTGGCCAAACCGGTCAGGTACGACGAGCGTGCGGAGGCGGGCGTGCTGAAGTATTCGCTGCGCCGGCTGCTGTCAGCCATACCAACGCTGCTGTTGCTGATTACCTTCGCCTTTTTCCTGATCCGCGTGGCGCCCGGCGGCCCGTTTGATTCCGAGCGCGCGCTGCCGGCCGAGATCGAGGCCAACCTGGCCGCCAAATACCATCTTGACGAGCCGCTGGTGCTGCAGTACGGGCGCTATCTGTGGCAGATTGTGCGCGGTGATCTGGGGCCGTCGTTCCACTATCGCGACTGGACGGTCAACGACCTGATTGCCCAGGGGCTGCCGGTGTCGGCCCTGCTGGGCGGTCTGGCGCTGGTGCTGGCCCTGGCCATCGGCGTGCCCATAGGCGCATGGGCGGCCCTGCGGCAAAACCGGCCCACCGACTATGCGGTCATGAGCGTGGCCATGATCGGGATCTCGGTGCCGAACTTTGTTGTGGCCCCGCTGCTGATTCTGCTGTTTGCCGTTGCCCTGGGCTGGCTGCCGGCCGGCGGCTGGGCGTACAGCCCCGACCGCATGCTGCTGCCGGTCATCACCCTGGCGCTGCCCATGATTGCCTATGTGGCCCGCATCACGCGCGGCTCCATGATCGAGGTGCTCAACTCGGGCTTTATCCGCACGGCGCGCGCCAAGGGCATGCCGGAAAAGAAGGTGATCCTGCGCCACGCGCTCAAGCCGGCCCTGCTGCCGGTCATTTCCTACCTGGGGCCGGCAGCGGCGGCCATTCTCACCGGCTCGGTTGTGGTTGAGCAGATCTTCACCATTCCCGGCATCGGGTCCTATTTTGTCCAGGGTGCGCTCAACCGCGACTACACCCTGGTCATGGGGGTGGTTATTCTCTATGGCGTGCTGATCATCGCCTTCAACTTTCTGGTGGACCTGCTGTACGCTGCGCTGGATCCGCGCATTCACTACGAGGACGGTGAGGCCGAAACATGAGCGAGCTGCAGCAGGATGCATTCGAACAGGCGCTGGACACGCGCCGCGTGCGCCGGCGCTCGCTGTATGTCGATGCCTGGCACCGGCTGCTGAAAAACCGGGCGGCGGTCGGTGCCCTGGTTGTTCTGGCCCTGATGGTGCTGCTGGTGACCTTTGGCCCCATGCTCACCGGCTGGGACCACGAGATTCCCGACTGGGACGCCTATTCAACGCCGCCATCGCTGGACAGCGGCCACTATTTCGGCACCGACGCCCTGGGGCGCGACCTGTTTGTGCGCATTCTCATCGGCGGGCGCATATCGCTGCTGGTTGGGCTGGTGGCCACGTTGGTGTCGCTGATTATCGGCGTTGCCTGGGGGGCTTTTGCCGGCTATGCCGGCGGGCGCACCGACAACATCATGATGCGCATCGTGGATGCGGTCTACGCCATGCCCTTCATGTTTTTCGTCATTTTGCTCATGGTGGTTTTCGGCCGCAACATATTTCTGATCTTTGTGGCCATAGGCGCCATCAACTGGCTTGACATGGCGCGCATTGTGCGCGGCCAGACGCTCAGCCTCAAGAACAAGGACTTTGTCGAGGCGGCCCGCG
>Ga0209487_1004510_pt1 | contig 10665 bp, 2 predicted proteins | sample Poulit2012_FD_187524 | JGI IMG/M metagenome (GOLD analysis project Ga0209487, IMG submission 187524) | Agricultural soil microbial communities from Georgia to study Nitrogen management - Poultry litter 2012 (SPAdes) (version 2) | ecosystem: Environmental > Terrestrial > Soil > Agricultural land... | reverse complement strand
TCTGCACCACGTAGGTCAGGTTGCCCAGCTCGCCGGGGTCGGTGTTGCCGGTGGTGTTGCCGTCGTAATGCCAGCGGGTGTGGGCTTCAACCGTGCCATCGACCCGGTGCTCGGTGCGGCTTATTTTGCGTCCCAGAGCGTCGTAGCTCAGGCGTTGGCGCTGGCGTTTGGCATCGGTCTGGGAGATTAAATCCCCCAGGCTGTTGTATTCATAGCCCCACCAGCCCGTGGGTGGGTCCGCACCGTCGATGCCTGGGCACCAGGCGTTGCTGTTGCCGGTAAAGCCCCCTTTGTCAGGATCGAACATGGCTTTTTTCTGGCCCAGCTCGTCATAACACATGCGAACAGTAACGGGGTTGGCGTCCGGGGCGTTGGTGGTGGTTTGAACGAGGTTGCCTTGAGCGTCGTATTGATAGGATACGGTTCCGCCCAGGTTGTCTTCCACCCGGACCAGTTCGCCTGCAAAGTTTCGGGTTTCTTTTTGGGTGTGACCCAGGGCGTTGGTTGTGATGGTAGTAAAGCCCTGGTACTGAACGGTTTGCCCCACTTCGCCATCGGGCTGAATCAGCTCAATGACTCGCCCGGACAAGTCGTACTGACTTTCTGTCCAGCCGGAGGGAGAACCGCCTGTTTTGTAGGGCGTACTGACGCGCTTGACCTGGCCCAAAGCGTTGTATTCGGTGTCTTCACCGATCCAGTCACCGGTAAACCCGACACGCTCGGAGCGCACTGGCCGCCCAAGTACATCGTAGTAGGTACGCTGGCGACCCCCGCCAGCGACTTGCTCTTCTACGCCATAAACGGCACCGGTTGGGCACTCAATGCCGTCAGTACAATAGCGCGGCCCTTTCCACGTCCAGGCGCCGGTGCTGTCGCTGCGCTGGTACTCCCGCCCCAGGGCGTCATAGCGAATGTCGGTTACAACGCCGTTGATGTCTTTGACCTTGGTGGCTTGGCCAAAGGCGTTGCGCTCCAATACTTCTTTAGTGACGTGGCCTAGAGCATTGACGACGGTGTCCAGGTAGCGGCCGCTGTCGTAAATCGACAGGCTGCCGCGACGCTGCGCGCCATCCGCGCCACTCAACACCACTCGGGATTGGTTGCCAAAATCGTCATACTCGTAGGTTTTGGTCAGGGCTTTGTTGGAGCCTGGCTGTACGGTTTCCGTTTTCAGGAGGCCAGAGCCATAGTAACTAAACTCAACGGTACGGGTTTCTGGGTCGCCTTCGATGGGCGTAGTGGTGACCGTTGTTGAGCTGAGCCTGCCCAGCTTGGCGCCGCCACCGGCGCCGTTATACTCATTAATTATCTTCTTGGTTACGTAACCTTGCTCACCCTCAGTGCGAACGTTTATCTCCGTGGAGTTGCCGTGCTGATCTTCACGCATGGTAGTGCGCACAGTTTTGAGCAGGCCACCTTGGGCGTTACCATTGTTTTGTAACTCGTACTCTTTCTCCACCGCTTCTTTTATGTAACGTTGGTAATACTTTGTACCCGATACACCATTTCGCGTGCTCAACCGCCAGCGATTGGTCGCTTCACTCAGAATTGGCCCATCGGCCACACTTCCGCTTTGAGCCATAGCACGGGTAACGGTTTTCAAAGGCGCACCTACAAACGGCCAATCCTGCCGGTAGGTTGTTTCTGTTGCAGTGCCCCTTTGATGATCGACGGATGCGAGGCGTCGGAAGCCCAGCGAGCCTCGGCCAGAAGCTTGAAATTTTAGCTGATCATAGTAATAAGAAACCCGTGCTTCTCCCACCTCTTCATTGGCAGCGGCGTTAGCATTGGGTGCGCTGGTGAAAACGTCGGTCACAATAGCCATGGGGCTATGAAGCTCCAGCACCGGCGAGCCAGATTGCGACAGGGACTCGTTACCGTCGGGCAGGGTAGAGAACGGATTGTTCAACGAGCGATAGAAATCGCTGGTATCGAGAGTGTGCTTAACGGGCGTGTAGCAATAATAGCTCGAACCAGGTAGCTCTGTGCGAGGGGCGCAAACTTCTTCCAGCTCTTTTGACACCGGATTGCCCACATCGACCCGACTGTAGCGGGTTGAATCAGTCAAAACGTCGTAACTAACGGCAAGTCTCTTACCCAACCCATCTTGCATACCGATCATCAGGTTGGGCGACAAGTAGCCGCCGTGGTTAGAGTAGCTAATACGCCAACTATTATCGGCCTCCCAATGACCGCCACGCTTGTAGAACTGGACAATATCGGGCCAGCCGTCGCCATTAACATCACGCACGGAGAACCAGGACTCGGACCGAGCCATCGCGAACGAAAGTAATGTCCTATCCGCGGAGAAACCCTCGCCTTCCCACAAAAGGAAATGAAGCCTGTTTTCAAATTGTATTACCAGGTCCGGGTGCCCATCGCGATTGACATCAGCAACAAAGATGTGCTCAGCATCTAGCTCGTTAGGTACCCCAGCGATGCTCCTGGACTGCTCCCAGCCGGTGCCGGTGCTTCTTGCAAAACGCCAACCACTTTCATCTTTATAAATTAGATCTGACAGGCCATCATTATTAAGATCGACCGCGTGAGCTACCTCTTTAGCATCAGGAAACTGGCTCAAAAATTGGAGCTCGCTACCGCTGATTTTGAACGCTAAGTGGTGACGTTCCTCTGTAATGGGGTAAGACCAGCCAGGCCCATCACCAGGACCGGGATCCCACCCGTATCGGACCACCGTTGCACGAGCTACAACGTTAACCGACCCGTCTCCGTTGAAATCACCCGATATCCCTGATACCAAATGACCTATGTTCCACGACTTCGGATTATCTGGATCGGACTCCCGAGCTGGAAGACCGGTAAATGTGTACTCCTTCGCCGCAGGCCGATACCGGTAGTATTTATTCGAAGACGTCGTCGCCTCTGGGTTAGGCTCTGCATAATGGACATGAAGCTTTCCATTTCTCTGATAATAAGCATCCAGCAATCCATCACCGTCAAGATCACTAAATCGAACATCGGTTTCGCCGGAAAACGGGAAATTAATTGACGTTTCTTCTTTTAGCTCCCAACCAGTTCCGTCCGACTTTGGTGTGGAGAGGAAAAGACGCCAGCTTAAGCCTCCTTGCGGATCTTCATGACGAGTAATGATGTCCTGTCGACCATCACCATTATAATCAACAACGTGGAGCCTAAACGGTGTTCGACTGGAGCTATCCATGTTAAATGACCTAACCCGCTGGGCCGGCCCATAGCTTGCCCCATCCGCAGCGAGCTGGGCGGCATAGAGCTCCAGATTCGAGCCTCTGTGCTCCACAAACGCCAGATCCATTTTCCCGTCGCCGTTGATATCCAAATACTGGTAATCCAGGATTAGGGCATTTTCAGCGCGAGCCAGGGTCGGGCCGGGCTTATTGATACTCAGCTCTGGCTCCTGAAGTGGTAAGACTCGATCAAGGTTACTGATAGAGGAGACGCTCTCGGTCTCCAGGCCCGGCCAGAAAAACGTCGTCTTATCCAAACAAGTGTTACCAATACATTCCTCAATGCTTCTAATACGACTCAGATTGTCGGTTGCCACAAAATCGTCTGAGTAATATTCGACGTTATAGCGACGATACTCGTAAAGGTTGCTGTCGTTTCTATTTAAAACGGTTACGCCATTCAACCGTTTTTGGGTACTGAACTTGTATCCGCTCACGTACTGAGACTGTTTTAAACAAGACGGACAGTCGTCGTAATCGAACTCAATAGACGCACCCGGGGTTGTGCTAGTCTGGCTCGGGAAAGCGTAATCTATTCTTGATATACGATGGCTTGATTGAGCGTCGCCCGCGTATACATAGTCGATTCGGTTCTTCATGTTGTCTTCGTACCGTGACTCGGCCCAGATAAGCGTACCGTTGCGGCCACCAAGGAGGGAGTCGGGCGTGCCGCCGTAGGTTCGAGTGGAGCCATCTTTGGCTTTAACCACGAAGTAACCGGTAGGAGAGTTCATGCCCCCTCCCTTAGCGGTCACTTCGATGTAGCTGTCGATCTCTGTCCGATACACGGTGCCGGATGCGCCGTAGGCTCCACTAGACACTTGCATCAAGCGTTGGCCGTCTATACATAACCGGTCGTCAGAGCTCCAGGTTATGGGCATGTTTTTCCCATCCTGAGCAGCAGTCTGCCGGCAGCGTTGGATTGCTGATAAGCCGCCAATTGACCACCCCTGCCCCAGGAGCCCCTGACCCGCCTGACTAGAGTATGAAAAACTAACTTGTGGCGTTACTCCAGCGATGCCTACTGGTACGTTTAGCGGAATAGTGTAGGTCGCCGCACCTGACTCGTTTACTCTAAATTGGCCTTCAGTAGCCCCAACAGGTCGCCCTTGCTCAGGTAGGCCTGGTGCATCCAGAAGGAACCCCGACTCACGAATGTTAGCGCCCGGGGAGGAGCCGTTGTCGTCGGGAGGGCTACCGGGCCCGTCGGGTCCGCCAGGCCCATCGCCACCGTCAGAGTTACCATCATCATCGTCATCATCTTTAGCCGCGTCTTCAAGATCTACCCAAACGCTTCTGGCCTGGCTGAACGCCGTACAGCCAAGCGCGTTGCACGCCCTGACTCGATACGTATAAACGCCGTTAGACTTTTGCCCTTCAAACTCCCAGCTCGTGCCCGCCTGGGGTGACACAAGAGCGCTGTTCTCTTCCAACTCATAGTGAGTCGCATAGGTGATAGCATCCCAGGCGACGAAATACTGGCCGTTCGTACTGAAGTACGCCTCGGTCGCGCTCCCGCCCTCTTCATTTGCAGCCATTACCCGAACGGAAGGATCTGAGGCTGGCGCAAGGTAGCTAATAACCGGAGAGTGCTTCCAGCCTGAACACACCTCATGGCCACTTACCTGTCGGCAGGCCCGAACGCGGTATTCGTAATCGCCACTTTGGGTTATCGACTCGGGCCAAGCTACGCTGGTCGATGTGAAGACCTGTGCCAGGCTATCGTTCGGCCAAGCATTGGGAAGGTAGCGCTGCGTTGCCTCGTAATAGGTTGCGTTGTCCACGCCACTCCACTGAATTGGCGTTTTTCCAGATGCCAAGTCCGGCGTTGCGTCGACGGACGCGGGTGGTACAGGCCTGATCACGACTTGCGTGCTGACTTCATTTGACGCGTCGGAGCAGCCGACGGTATTGCAAGCCAGGACGCGGTATAAGTAAAGCCCGTCTGTTCTATACGGAATGAGTGTATCGGTGCCCGTCACCTCAGCTACGGTCGTCCAATCTTCAGGACCGGCTTTTTCTTGAACGTGATATTCGCGTGTGTTTGTAACGCTGTCCCATGAGACTGTGAACGTGCCGCTGTAATCAAGGCTGGGCGCGGTAAGGTTGGCAGGTGCGGAACTGGGCACAGCCACGGTAATAGGAGTGGCGTTTTCATAAGCCGAGCAGGCTGTATGGGCCCCTACGGTAATGCAAGCCCGCAGTTGGTATATACCTGCCGGCAGCCCGTTAACAGCGTAGGTATTGGGCCCAACGTCGGCAACATCCAACTTAACCCAGTTATCGCCGCCTGAACCGACCTCAAAATGATAATCTGAAATAGCACCCGCACCAGCCTGCCACCGGAACCTGAACTTTCCATCGGTTAGAGGAATATTGGGCGTCAGCTCTGGCTGTTCTGGCGGGATGGCAACATCTACCGTTTTGGTCGCACTCGGCTGGGAGCAGCCGAACTCGTTGCACGCCTGTATCTGATAGGTATAGCTGCCGTTGATTCGGCCTCGCACAGGATAGGTGTATCGATTACTGGCTTGGTCGTAGTCGACCTCGTTGATTGTTAGGTCAGTAACTGCATCCGCAGAGCCGCTTTCCGTAATGCGGTAGTACTGTACACCCCATACTTGATGGTTCCAGGCGATGTCGAAATTCCCTGAAGTGCTAGCCTCATTCATTATGAGATCAAGTGTACCGACGGGCTTATCGACAGGTTCGGGAAGATAACGAGTGTCAGAGCATATTGGAACCTCGTCATAAAGACGACAGGCAACAATACGGAATCGGTAGATTTCGGGTTGATACTCTTCGTCCAATACCGCACTGGTCCCGGTTCCCTCGTAAAGCGCGTGCCACTGCTCATCGCCGCCCACTTCATAGTCAACATAAAAGTAAGGCTGCCATTCGGTGGCTGGATAATCCCACGCTAGTCGGAGATCACCGGTTGATGTGGCTGAGGTCGCTAACGCATTCGGGCGCTCGGGAGCACCGACCACCTCAACCGGGTCGGACCAATCCGTCCACGCCGAACAGTTTTTAGCACTGTTTGTGACTCGACAGGCCCTGACTTGATACGCATACTGCCCTGGAAGCTGTTCAAACGTAGCAGCCCTGTGCTCGCCAGAGTACACCGCACCCTCGGTTGACGTTTCTTGCAATTCGTAAAACGAAACGGAGCCTGTTGCCTCAGCCCACTCAATGGTGTATTCACCGGCTTTAGGATTACTACCAACCAATTCCGGCTGACCTGGCACCCCTGGCGTTAAGGCTATGTCGACGACTACTGTTTCAGACCATTCGCTACAGTCGACAGCGTTACAAGCTGCCGCGCGATAATAATATCGCTCGTTGTGGTCCTTGGTGATTTGCACCTCATTCGCCGGGCTATTTTGTATCGTTTTCCAACTCTCCTCCGCGCCCGTTTTACTCTCTTGTATTTTATAAAGGTTGGCATTATCCACCTCGTCCCAGCTGAACGTGTACTCTCCGATAGCGGTTTTATCATCCAGCTCTAAAACGGGTGCCGAAGCAGGTTTACTTACAATTACAGGTTCAGACTCGCGCCAGTCGGAACAGCTGACAGATTCGTTTTCCGGACCGCTAACACTGTTACACGCTCGGTAGCTAACGCGATGTCCTCCGACATCAAGGCCAAGCACGTCGGTAGCGGTGCTGTAAATCGGTGTTACGGTTTCTATTTCTCCTTCATGCAAATATTTAACTTCGTAATAGGTTACTGCTCCGTCAGCTTCACCCCAGTCGACCTCAAAATGTCCATCGGTAGGTTTTGCGGGCACTCGGAGCGGAGACGTTAATTGGGGAGTATGAACAACGTTGATGCCTTTGCTGCTAGATTCCTCTGTGCAACCCAGGCGGTTGCACGCTGTTACTCGGTACCGGTAATGATTACTATCGGTTTTGGTAAAGAGTTTAGAGTTTTCCTTGAGTTTTTCCTCCACCGTTGTCCAAGACGCTGATTGATCGACGGACTCCTCAAGCACATAACTGTCGGTATTATTTATAGGTTTCCAACTGACCGTATAACGGCCTGTGTCTGATTCAATATCTAGCTCTATATTGGGGACTGCTAAGGGTAGCGCAACTTTGACCGTTTTGGACTCTACCCACGCTGACTCGTTTTCAAAGCCACCGACACTGTTGACAGCTCTAACTCTAAATATGTAAGAGCCTACAGCATCGATTGTCTGAGGGGCCTCCGTCGCGTCAGTTGTAGTCATTCGGCTGCCAAAGTCGCTCCCTGGCCGGTCAAGATCTTTCCTTTCTAGTTCAAACCTGGTGACATTCACATCAGACGGTGTCCATGACACATTGAACTCACCGTTGGTATTGCCATCGGGCACAATGATCTCGTGAATCTTAGGTGTCTGCGCAACGTTGATCTTTTTAACCGCAGAATGAGGACTGCAACCCAATGAATTACAAGCCTGAACTCTATAACTGTAAGTGCCGTCCGACGGGACCGTATTTTGCTTCGAGGTTGATTTGCAGTCCTTTTCTTTCTTTCTGCAAATTTCTTCCCAACCGTTAGTGCCATCGTTCTTAGGTGATCTTTCTAGGACGTAAAATTCTGTGCCGGTGACCTTATCCCAACTTACAGTAAATGTCTTACTCTTACTGGTTGGCGCCAAAGTGATCGCCGGTCTCGATAAACTTTCGACTTTGACTGTCTTGGTGCTGCCATAGGACACACACTTTCCATCCGCGCAGCTACGCAAACGATATTGATAAGTACCCACTTTTCGGCTAGATCTTGATTTTGATCGGCTTGACGAGTTATGTATGGTGGACCAAGACCCGTTGTTGTATCGCTCCTGAAGCTGATAGGTCTTTGTATTTGAACTGCTCGACCAGCTGAGCGTGTAGCTACCGGTATAATCCGTTGACGGACCACTTATCGAGGGGCTGCCACCAATCCGGCGTACGTCAACACTTTGATATTCCGTAAAGCACATACCTCTATTGCCTACGGAGTCCGTCATGCACCGCCGAAAGCTATAAGTGTACGTGCCGGCTGACAACGCCGGAGCGAAGGTATCTTTGTTCCACGTTGTCCTCTTTTGTAAGACACCGCCCCGCGCCAAGTCACAGACGTCCAGGTCACAAGTCAGCTCCATGTGTACTTGGCCAGTTTGACCCGTGATGTAGACTGGGCTTGGTATGTTGAGGTAGTTAAAATTCGCTGGAGGTGATTGCGCCAACACTGGCGCTACGGCGATGGAGAACGCAAAGGCAACCAAGCCCCGCTTGAGAATGGAATAAACCAGCCGACGAGTTTTACCGGTACTTTGTGTAGCACCAGCGTTAACCGAAGTGATCATGGGCTTCCAGCTCCTAATTATTATTTGTAGCGCTTCCAGGCGTTCGGAAAAAAATACGTTGAAGCCAACTAAGGAAAGAATCTGATCTTGCGGAAGCGCTAGGCCACCTTCCTTAGCCGGATTGAACAACTTTTCGCTGTAAGCGACAAAAATTTACATTACTTTATTAGAATTCACGACAGAAGTAAAATGGCGCCACTCAATTTGTCGCGCGGCTCAGAAATTTGTCGGGGTAGAGCTTGTTTAAGCAGGTTTTGGCGCCTAAATCCACCCACCCTTAACGAACCTCAATCCCCCGCTCACGCATATACGCTTTGGCTTGAGGAATGGTGTACTCGCCGAAGTGGAATATGCTCGCCGCGAGTACCGCGTCGGCGGCGCCTTCGATGATGCCGTCGACCAAATGTTGCAGATTGCCCACACCGCCGGAGGCGATGACGGGCACCGATACGGCGTCGCTGACGGCGCGGGTTAGGCCCAGGTCGAAACCGTTTTTGGTGCCGTCTCGGTCCATGCTGGTTAGCAGGATTTCGCCGGCGCCATAGTCGGCCATACGGGTGGCCCATTCAATGGCATCAATGCCTGTGGATTTGCGCCCCCCGTGGGTGAAGATTTCCCAGCGTGGCGTTTCTCCCGGCGCGTTGACTTGCTTCGCGTCGATGGCGACTACGATGCACTGTGAGCCGAAACGATCGGCGGCCGCTTTGACAAAGTCAGGATTGGATACGGCGGCCGAGTTGATACCGACTTTATCGGCACCCGCATTGAGCATGGTACGAATGTCTTCTACCTTGCGAATGCCACCGCCGACGGTAAGCGGAATAAAGACTTCGGCCGCGATTTTTTCCACCATGTGCACTGTGGTATCGCGACCTTCGTGGCTAGCGGTGATGTCCAGAAAGGTGATTTCATCGGCCCCGGCGGCGTCGTAGCGCTTGGCGATTTCCACCGGGTCGCCGGCGTCGCGGATATCGACAAAATTAACGCCCTTGACCACGCGACCATTGTCCACGTCCAGACAGGGAATAATGCGTTTTGCTAAAGCCATAGCACAACCTTTTAATTTCTGATGACGTTAAGTGAATAAAACCCAACCAACGACTAAGCAACCACGGCGTCGAGCTTGAACACCACCGGTCTTTGGAAACTGGAGGTGTGGGGCCTCCTACAGGGAGACATTTACAATGTGCCTCGAACGGCCGGTGGGGTTACGTATTTGCTATTAACCCACGCTGCTATATATTCTGGATGCCCGCCTTCGCGGGCATGACGAGGCGATGTTCCGGATCCCCATCTGCGCCGGTATGACGAGGTCGACGTTCTGTATCCCCATCAGCACGGGCATGACCGGGCCGATGTTCTCGCCCCCCAGCGCGGGCATGACGGGCCGGTGCTGGCGCGTGTTCCAGGCGCGAGGGTTTCCCCCAAGCGTCCTGTGCGCTGCACCCTGCGTTCATGCATCCGTGCTCGGGCATGACGAAGACGAGGGCGTTGTTCAGAAGCGCCTTAACTTACACTGTCGCAGTAGCGTTGCGCCTCGGCCACATCCAGCGTGCCTTCATAAATCGCGCGGCCGGTGATCGCACCCATAATGCCCTGCTCCGCCACTTGGGCCAGGGCTTTGATGTCGTCCATATTGGTGATACCACCGGAGGCGATCACCGGAATACTGGAAGCCTGGGCCATGGTCAGGGTTTGCTCTACGTTGACGCCTTGCATCATGCCGTCGCGGGCGATATCGGTGTAGACAATCGAGCTGACTCCATCCTGCTCAAAGCGTTTGGCCAGTTCAGTGGCTTTTTGCTCCGACACTTCCGCCCAGCCATCGGTGGCCACCAGGCCGTCTTTGGCATCCAGACCGACGATAACATGGCCCGGAAACGCTCGGCACATCTCGCGGACAAATTTCGGTTCTTTCACCGCCTTGGTGCCGATAATCACATACTGTACACCCGCTTGCAGGTAGTGCTCGATGGTCTCGGCGCTGCGGATACCGCCGCCGATTTGAATGGGCAGATCCGGGTAGGCTTTGGCAATAGCGGTAACCACTTCGCCATTGACCGGCGCGCCAGCGAAGGCGCCATTCAAGTCCACCAGGTGTAAACGTC
>Ga0209487_1004509_pt1 | contig 10665 bp, 10 predicted proteins | sample Poulit2012_FD_187524 | JGI IMG/M metagenome (GOLD analysis project Ga0209487, IMG submission 187524) | Agricultural soil microbial communities from Georgia to study Nitrogen management - Poultry litter 2012 (SPAdes) (version 2) | ecosystem: Environmental > Terrestrial > Soil > Agricultural land... | reverse complement strand
GGTATGTTATATTCAGATTTAATGCTACAAGTTTAGGTTTAAAATTAGTTCGTTTTTTAAAAAGAAATATTGTTGAAAAAATCGAAGGTGAGGATAGCTCCCGTAAATACTTGACAGACTCTCTTTATCCATCCACCTTGCTTGGGAAATAAATATCTGTTATTATGAACAATGGTAGCATAGGAAATTTAACATTCGTAATTTATATTTTAGTTTGGAGGGAAGTAGCATGCGCGCAAATATTACATTAGCTTGTACTGAAACTGGTGATCGTAATTATATTTCTACAAAAAACAAACGTACTAATCCTGAACGTATAGAACTTATGAAGTATAGTCCTCGCCTACAAAAACATACGTTACATCGCGAAACAAGATAATTGAATCGCAAAATGTTGAACTCTTATCAAGTTGCTTGATAAGAGTTCAATTTTTATTAAAAAGATATTTATTTGAAGAGGTGATCCTTTTGAATAAAGCTGCATTACGAAAATGTACCATTGAAAAACTAAGAAATATACCAAGTGACAAAAAAACGACAATTGAAAAACAACTTCAAATTATTTTATATTCCTCTCAAACATGGGTGGATTCTCAAACCATTGGAATTACAATTTCAAAAGACTTTGAATGGAATACAAGGCCGATTATCGAACAGGCTTGGAAACTAGGAAAAACAGTTTGCGTCCCAAAATGTTATCCGAAAGAAAACAAGTTAATCTTTTATAAATTGGATTCATATGAACAGCTAGAATCATCTTATAATCAACTATTAGAGCCAAAGACAACTGGAACGGAACAAATAAATAAAAAACGAATTGATTTACTCATTGTCCCAGGAATCTTGTTTGATAAAAATGGTTATCGAATCGGATTTGGTGGGGGGTACTATGATCGTTATTTAGCTGATTATCCAAATGAGACCGTTTCATTGCTCACTCGTGCCCAATTAATAGAAGATTTACCCGTACACTCACTTGATATTAATGTTAAACAGTTGATCACTGAACAAGGAGTTTATAAGATATAGAAACAGTCCATCATATTTTTAATAATAGGCTTCATGTTTGGTTATGAATGTTGAAGTTAGAAGTTGTTGGTGAAACAACTTGCTTTGATCAATTGTAACGTAAAAATCATCACGATTTGTTATGATGGAATTTAGGGAGGAGACGTCATGTATTTATCTGAACAATATACGATGAACGATATTGCAAATAAATTAGTCTTCCAGGAAGGTTTTGAAATTTTACATATTAATGAGAATGAGGAAATATGGTTGGAAAAATACGAGCAGCGAGTATCTAAAGTTGTTCGTCTCACACATAAAGGTTTTGACTGGAAAAACTACTTAAAATCTGATATAGCCCAGGTTTTTCAAAAGGTAAAGGCAATGGATCGCTTATTGGTCGGTAAAAAAGTGGAGATTTATAATATATATATATCTTCTCATACACCAATCGATGATTGGGGCGTTTTAAAAAAACCATTGCAATTAAGTGAAAAAAACCCTCCCGAAATGCTTGTCTATTATATCGAAGGGGAGAATAAAGAAACTGAATTATCGAGATTGGAAAAAGACCTAGAGGTTGCAACGCTGACTTCGAATGATGTAATGACTGAAGAAGAGATGGACAGCGGAGTCAAGGCGATCCATTATCAACTGATGAAAACGTTAGCTGATAAACGGGATGAAGTCGAAAACGTCTTTTCTTTTGGGAAGCCACTTTTTACATATGTGCTTATCATCTTAAACATGATCATGTATTTTATTTTGGAGACAAACGGTGGAAGTACAGATATTGAAAATCTGGTTAAATTTGGCGCTAAGTTCAACCCGCTCATTATTGATGGAGAATGGTGGCGGATCGTGAGTTCAATGTTTCTTCATATTGGTTTTCTCCATCTTTTTATGAATATGCTGGCACTCTACTACTTAGGGACCACTGTTGAAAAAATTTATGGCTCCGTTCGCTTTATACTCATTTATTTTCTAGCGGGGATTGGTGGAGGGCTAACAAGTTTTGCTTTTTCCATGAGTGTCTCAGCTGGGGCCTCAGGTGCAATTTTTGGTTTATTTGGTGCGTTATTATTCTTTGGCGTTATTCACAAGAAAATATTCTTCCAAACAATGGGACGAGGAATCATCACGATTGTTGTCTTAAACATTATTTTTGGGTTTACAGTATCCCAAATCGATATTGGTGCACATTTAGGAGGCTTAATAGCAGGGTTCTTAGCCTCATGGATTTTCCATCTCCCACGACGTCGAAATGTACTGTCACAATTCATTGCAGTCGTTTTATATGGCTTCATAATTGTCGGTTTACTCGTATTCGGAATCCAGTCAACAGAAGATAGTGCACAATATCAAGTTATAAAAATTGAGGAATTGCTTGAAACCAATCATTATCAGGATGCTATTGAGCATACAACCGAAGCATTGAATCATCCAGAAGAATTTGAAGCGATGCTTTTATTTCAACGTTCTTATGCATATATCAAATTAGATGAACTGGAATTGGCGATTACTGATTTAAAAGAAAGCATTGATATCAATGGTGATTTTGCAGAAGCCTATTATAATTTAGCGGAAATATATGATCAACAAGGCAAGTCTAAAAAAGCGAAAGAAATGGTGCAATATGCCTATAATTTAAAACCTGATGATGCTGCGTATATTAAATTACATGAAAAAATTACCGGTAATAAAGAGTGAAAAACTTTCATGATTCATTTTGAGCAGTTGAAATATGTTGGATGAGTTTTTCTTTCTTGCCATTTAAAGTAAAGATTACAATTAAATGTGAAGCATCCTTATGAAATAAAATTAATGGAATGTGATGTGCTTCATCAGTATCAAGTGATTCGCTAACGGGTATAATATAGTTTTTATAGAGACCTTCCCATAATTGCCCGACCACCTTATCGGTCTTTCCTTTCGATAGTGTAGGTAATCTTTTATCGTTATACATGGATAGTTTTGTAAGGGGAATGGCTACATATGAATTAGGATTCAATTCAAAATGTTCGATTAAAGTATTCCAATTGGCTGCTAGCTTTTCATTTACTTCTTCGACTTTTTCTTGTTGATCAGAGTGGCTATAAAACAGTTCGCTAGATGACATTTTACCAATACTGTTTATCTTTTTATTTGGTTGATGAATTTCTCCGTAGTGATAAGAGATGGATTGATAAAGCCGCTGCTGATGAGCAGGTACATCTTTTTCGAGAAGAATGGTTGCATCATCTACTATCCATTTACTTTGAACTCCTTTAAATAATCCATCTTCGTACAATAGGGATACATCCTGCCTTAAATAAAGAGGGCGCTCGCTTTTAGAATGACTTGTCCAAATTAATTGCTCCTGATTATTTGGTTCTAACTTTAAATTTGTTTGCGCAAAATCGAACTTCATTTTTTCATCAATTGGAAAGAAGGTAATGGCGGGAACACTACTTTTGATTAATACATAAATCGTTACAATGATTGAACTGACTATGATTAGTGTAAGATACAGGTAATTACGCATCCTTGTCACCTCGTTGATTTGTGTAGGTACACTAGATCTTATGTTTTCATCGTAGCGTTTATTCAGGCGATAGGAATCACCATGTGATGATAGATGAGTGTTAATGAAATCAACCTTGCGAGACAGGGGTTTTTGGATGAAGACAATTTATGATTTAAATTATAAATAAAGAAGCAAGAATAATAGCAAATAGAAAGAGGAATGAACATACAAATGGATAATATATTATTAGGGATCGATATTGGGGGAACGACCGTTAAAATAGGGATGGTTGATCATGAGGGTGAAATCATTCATAAATGGGAAATTCCGACAACAATAGGGAGTCAAAGTCATTTATTAGTTCATCATATTTGGCAATCTGTTCTAGACTATGCCGATTCTTTTTCATTGAAGACAACTCAATTAAAAGGGATTGGTATCGGTGCACCCGGTTTTATTGATAATAAAACGGGAATTGTACATGAAGCTGTAAATATTGGCTGGAAAAACTATCATTTGGCAGATGAATTTAAAAAAATCTCAGGATTACCTATATTCGTAGAAAATGATGCCAATGTTGCCGCTTTGGGTGAAAATTGGATAGGTGGAGGGAATCATGCAAAACATTTAATTGCGGTGACCCTTGGTACAGGAGTTGGTGGGGGGATCATCATTGATGGTTCAATTGTAACGGGCGAAAGCGGAACGGCTGGGGAGATCGGCCACCTAACCATTGATCCACACGGGTATGATTGCAATTGTGGCAGAAAAGGTTGCTTGGAAACCATTACCTCTGCTACTGGAATTGTTAATCAGGCAATGGATCTCATTGCATCGAACCCTAAAAGTAAACTAGCAAACTTTTATATGGAGCAGGGAAGTATTACAGCAAAGGATGTTTTTACGCTTGCCGATACAGGTGATTCATTGAGTCAGGGGATTATTGATTATACAGCAGACGTACTAGGACGAGCACTTGCGAATACAGCAATCATTACGAATCCATCCATCATTTTAATCGGTGGCGGAGTATCAAAGGCTGGGGATCCATTTATTTTGTTGATCGAAACTTACTTTAAAAAATATGCTTTAAAACGAATTTCCGAAAACTGCGTCATTAAACGAGCTGAATTAGGTAATGATGCGGGTATGATAGGTGCTGCATATCTTGTCAAACAAAATAGCGATTAAAACAGTTCCGAAAATTCATAAATTATAGTAAGATACAGATAAGGTGTAAATTAATGAATTTCATAATATTGGTTTAGTGCCACACCGTATCAATGTTGCAGATTTTGGCAATTATGAAATTCATTCAAATAACAGAAAATTAGAATTGCTAAGTCATATTGTCTCATAGCTTCGTTTAAAGAAGAATGGTATTCAAGGAGGTTTTGATCATGCGTTTGAGTGATAGGAAGGTACCTTTATATATTGTTGCCAGTATACTATTCGGTTTGAAAACATATATTGTTTATCGATTTGTATTCGATATCGAATTAAGCAATTTGATGCAAGAACTTATTTTATTCATTAATGCATTTGTCACCGCATTTTTATTTTTTGCGTTAAGTGTTTGGCTGAGTAAAAACTCGCGACAATTAAAGTTTATGCGTTATTTCATGTTGATAGGCTCATTGATTATTTATTTTAATCTAATCTTTTATCGTTCATTCACAGATTTCCTCACCATTCCACAATTGTTTCAAACGAGTAATGTAGCTGATTTAGGCTCTAGTATCTTATCGTTAATTAAAGTCTATGATGTCTTTATTTTTGCTGATGTTGCGATTATCTGGCAGCTAAGTAAAAAAAGTACTCGGTTTACTGCCGTTCAATATCCTAGAAGTGGAAAGGTGTTTGCTTTAGCAATTTCGCTCGTCCTATTAGCAGGAAATTTTCTATTAGCAGAAATGGAAAGACCCCAATTATTCACCCGGGCTTTTGATCGCGAGTATTTGGTGAAAAACATTGGACTATTTAGCTATCATATCTATGATATATTTGGCCATTCTAAAGTGAAAACACAAAAGGTATTTGCTGACGGAAATGAGTTACCTGAAATCGAAAAACATATTGAAGATACAATTAGAAGTAGTGAAAAGTCAAGTTTATTTGGGGTAGCCGAAGATAAAAACATTATTTTTATATCAGCTGAATCTGTGCAGAGTTTTGTCATTGGCAGCGAGGTGAATGGGGAAACGATCACGCCTTTCCTAAACGATTTGGCAGAGGATGAACAAACGTATTATTTTGAAAACTTCTATCATCAAACAGAACAAGGTAAAACGTCAGATTCCGAATTTATAACGGAAAACTCCTTATATCCTTCATCAAGAGGAGCCGTTTTCTTTACACATGGACAAAATGAATACCATGCCATGCCAGAGATGCTCGAGGAGAAGGGGTATTATTCTGCCGTCTTCCATGCCAATAATAAAAGTTTCTGGAACCGGGATCAAATGTATGAAAGCCTCCATATTGATCATTTTTATGGAAAAGAAGCTTATGAAGTCAATCAAGAAAACTCTGTTGGCTGGGGACTAAAAGATAAACCATATTTCGAACAGTCCATTAAATATTTGCAAGCGTTAGACCAACCGTTTTATGCTAAATTTATCACGCTCACAAACCATTTTCCGTTTGATTTGGCTGAAGCCGACCGTTCGATTGAGCCGTATGATTCTAACTCCAATACACTAAACAATTATTTTCCAACTGTTCGATATACAGATGAGGCGATTGAGGATTTCTTTGGGCAACTTAAAGAAGCGGGCTTATATGAGGACTCGATTATCATTATAATGGGAGATCATGATGGAATAAGTGCCAATCATAATAAGGCGATGAGTATGTATTTAGATAAAGATGAGATCACAGCTTATGATCATGTCCAATTACAACGCGTGCCGTTCTTTATTCACATCCCTGGACATGATCAAGGAGAAGTCATGTCAAAAGTTTCTGGGCAGATCGATATTAAACCAACATTATTGCATATGGCGGGTTTAGAGACCGATGATGATATTTACTTTGGGAATGATTTATTCCATGATGATCGAAAAGGTCATATCATTTTCCGTAATGGTGATTTTGTTAGTGAGGCGTATGTTTCTACGAATGGAGTATGTTATGACCGAGAAACTGGCGATGTATTGGAACAAGAGACTCAAGTTTCTGACGAATCATCACCATGTAGTGTTATCAAAGCGAAGGCGGAAAAAGAACTAGACTATTCTGATGAGCTCATATTTGGTGATTTATTCCGGTTTGTTGATTTTGCTTCTGATCAGTAGATACCATTTAAAAAAAGGCTCCCAGACGATATGGGAGCCTTTTCTAAATTCAATTGCAATTGGTTTACGAACAGTTTGAAGTAATATAGCAAAGAATCGTCGAAATGGAGAAAAAGCCAAAAACTAAAGCTGAAACGGCGGAAAATCCTAATGCTAATATGTTTTTAAATTTTAATTGACGGATGACTGATACGACTGAAAGTATCGTAACAACTAACAGTATAAGTGCTAATACCATGTTTAATACACCCTCCTTATGTTTTTCCTCATCTGTATTAATTGCTATGGGAAACACATTTGTATTATTATGTACCTAGTGAGTCTTTGTTTATTTTATAGTATAAAATAAAATTTGTCGAGGTATTATATCTTGATTGAATAGAATTTATTTTATCGACTATTTTTTGGGGGGATTTTAGAGTGAAAATTGAAATGATGCCATTGGGTCTATTAGGTACAAATTGTTATATTATTTATAATGAGCAAGAGGCTTTAATCGTTGATCCAGGTGCCGAAGCAGAAAAAGTGATTAACTTTATCGAGAAAATTAATGTTAAGCCATTAGCCATTTTACTAACACATGCCCATTTTGATCATATTGGTGGGGTAGAGGCGATTCGAACACATTATCATATTGATGTATACCTCCATAACGAAGAGGCGCATTGGCTGGAAGAACCAAGTTTAAATGGGTCGACTGCCTTTGATAGAGAGCCCGTCAAAACGACACTGCCTGAACATGAGCTAAAACCGGGTCAGATGAAGTTGTCCTCGTTTGAATTCAATGTCATACATACACCTGGACATTCTCCGGGAAGTGTTAGTTTTATTTTCGAGGAGCAAGGTTTTATCATGAGCGGAGATGTCCTATTTAGGCAGGGTGTCGGCCGCACTGATCTTCAAGGCGGTAGTATGCAAGTGTTAAAGGATAGTATTCGAAACAAACTATATCAATTGGAAGATGCTTATACTGTTTATCCAGGACATGGTACATTTACGACAATTGGTGCAGAGAAACTAGAAAATCCATTCGTACCGGCAATGGAATAAAGGATAACGAGTAATGTAGCATTTGAGGAAGGACCTGAAGGCAGGTCCTTCCTTTATTACGTATTGAATGAATCAATTTCTCCTATGGCAAGGATCTGTATCACTTCTTTAACGATCGCATCCACTGACTTATCGTCGGTCTGAATGGTATAATCCGCAAATGCTTCGTACATATCTGTTCTATTGTTAAACAAATCTCTAGTTTCCCGAGAGTCTTTATTCCACAAGGGTCTTGTCTGATCTTTATCAATCCGTTGAGCGATAACATCAAAAGAGGTTTGTAAATATACAATTATTCCATGATCGTTCATTGTTTGGAGATTCTTCTGTCGTTCAACAATTCCACCACCTGTTGAAACAATTTGGTAAGCTGATGCTTGACCTAAACACTCCATTTCATACATACGAAAGACATCTTCACCATGGATTTTGAAAATATCAGCAATCTTTTGCTCGTATTTTTTTTCAATTAGTTGATCGGTATCAATATATGATTTCCCCAATTGTTTTGCAAGTTGATACCCAACCGTACTTTTTCCACTCCCCATGAAGCCGATTAAATAAATAGTCTTAATAGTCAATACCCCCTTAGTATGGATGCACTATTTTCTTTTTATTCATTATACGTTAAATATATACAAATTAATATAAAAATAAAGAAGGAGATTAGCTAGCTATGTCGAATAGAATATTTAAGAACCTATTGTTAGGGGGATGATAAACAATTGAATTCCGCTGCTACGTTAACGAATGATCTCCTTCATTCCGCCATCAGGGCGACTGCTTCTGATATCCATTTCTATCCCTTTCTACAACATACAGATATTTATTTCCGTATCCACGGAGAAAGGGTCCTCTTTGAAACGATTTCAATTTCCAACTATCAATTGGTATTAGCTTATTTTAAATTTACATCAGGAATGGATATTGGTGAAATAAGAAAACCACAGAATGGTACGATTACTCATGAAGAATTGGAAAGCAGTTATTCTTTACGACTATCTACATTACCTGTCCATCGTATGGAAAGTTTAGCCATTCGCATTCTCCCACTCGAAGAAACCTACACTCTTGATAAACTCTTTCTATTTCCAAGCCAACTTAAGGTACTTAAAAAGTGGATTAATCACCGGGCAGGGCTGCTGTTGTTTAGTGGTCCAACAGGTAGTGGGAAATCGACGACTCTATATGCGTTGCTAGAAACGATCCTACAAAATAAGTCTTACCAGGCGATTACATTAGAAGATCCCGTTGAAAAAAAGATGAATCATCTTTTACAAGTGCAAATCAATGAAAAAGCTGGTATCACATATGAAACGGGTTTAAAAGCTGCCTTAAGACACGACCCCGACATCATTATGGTCGGTGAAATTCGGGACAAGCATACCGCTCACTTTTGTTTTGAAGCAGCATTAACTGGACATCTCGTCTTCAGCACATTACACGCCAAAAGTGCAGTCGGTACCATTCATCGACTCCTTGATATGGGAATACAACAAATCGAATTAGAGCAATCCCTCATCGCTGTCGCTTCGATTCAGTTATTACCCATTCAGATTGCTGGGAAGATAGAGAGGCAGGCCGCCATATTGGAAATACTAGAGGGACAAGGATTAGTTCGAGAATTAAAGGGAGGTGATCACCAAACATCCGATCATACGCAGTCATTTTACCATTTAAGAAAGAAGGCCTTTGCATATGGTTTTATTTCTAAAGAGACATTTCTTAGCCGTTAGGAAAAGAACATTATCACCGGCATTACAATTACGATTTTTACAAAGATTATCCCGCTTACTATCGAATGGATATCCATTGATTGCTTCGCTGGATCGGATTCAATGGGACAGACAATTAATCCGGACAGCAAAACAAATTAAAACAGCATTGAAAAATGGGGAAGCAATTGATAAATCCTTTGAACGCGCCCAATTCCATTCTTCAATTACCGCTTACCTTTATTTTGTTAGAGATCGTGGTGATCTCCAATCAAGCATTGACAAATGTATTCACATGTATGAGGATCGAATTCATTACACGAAGAAGTTTCAACAAATCGCGCGTTATCCACTCATCCTACTCTTTATCTTTTCGATCCTTCTCTATTTCATTAATCAGTCTGTTCTTCCTTCCTTTGTAGAGCTGTTTCAAACGAGTGAATCAGCATCATCAACCATTGCGTTCTCTATGTTTGTTATTGATCTTCTAGGCACCTTCATTTTAGTTGTGGGTAGTGTCTTTGTCATCGTCTATATCGTATGGCAGATCAATAAACGTAAATTTAAAATAGAAACTCAAATCAAGCTATATGCTCTCATTCCCATCTACAGAAAAATATTATCCTTGCAAACATCTTTTCAATTTGCTACCCATTTAAGCACTCTATTAGATACGGGGATGTCGATCAAAGACATCCTAACCAATATGACAAAACAAGATCGACTCCCGATTATTGCTCACTACTCAGCATTAATCATAGAAAAATTACGTCAAGGGCTGCATATTGATCAGTTACTTTCAGAACTTATGTTTTTCGATGGGCAACTCGCAGCCATTTTTGAGGAGAATGTCGATAATGAAGCGTTAGCGAAAGATTTAGCGATTTATGCGGAGTTAATGACTGAAGAATTACAACGGCGGGTGATCCAGATGCTCACACTAATTCAACCTTTATTTTTTATTTTATTAGCCTGTTTTGTAGTGTTTATTTACATGACGTTGTTATGGCCGATGTTCCAATTGATAAAAACAATATGAAGGAGAAGTGTTATGTTTAAAAACAATCAGGGATTCACATTAATCGAAATG
>Ga0209487_1004508_pt1 | contig 10667 bp, 14 predicted proteins | sample Poulit2012_FD_187524 | JGI IMG/M metagenome (GOLD analysis project Ga0209487, IMG submission 187524) | Agricultural soil microbial communities from Georgia to study Nitrogen management - Poultry litter 2012 (SPAdes) (version 2) | ecosystem: Environmental > Terrestrial > Soil > Agricultural land... | reverse complement strand
CCCCGGGCTCGCCCGCTGCCACCACCTGGCGAAGGGCCTCGTCATCCCGGCGGATGTCGTAGGCGGCCAGGCAGGCCGCGCGCACCAGCTCGGCCTGCTCCAGCCCGGCATCCAGCTCCAGGGGTGGCGCAGTCGGCAGAGACGGGGCGGGCCCGGGGCTCACCTCTCGCCACTGACACCAGGCTGCCCAGATGGCCAGGGAGCCGGCCAGCTTGCCGTCGTCGCTGTACCCGGCCACATGGGGCGTACCCAGCGCGACCCCGTCGAGCAGCTGCGGGGGAACCTGTGGCTCGTGCTCCCAGACATCCAGCACGGCGGTCAACCGGTCCGCGCCCAGCCGCTCGGCCAGGGCCTGCTGGTCCACCACGGCACCGCGACCGGCATTGAGCAGCACGGTCCCCGGAGCCAGCCTGTCCAGGCGCTCTTCGTCAAACAGATGATGGGTGGGGTGCCAGCCCGCCACCACCAGCGGGGTGTGCAGGCACACCAGGGCACAGCGCTCCAGGTCCTGCAGTCCCATCAGTGGCCAGGGCTGGGGCGGCTGCAGCCATGGGTCCACCACCCCCACCTCGATGCCCGCCGCCCTCAGCCTTTGAGCCAGGCGGCGCCCGACATTGCCGCCCCCGACGATGCCAACCCGCTCTCCCCCCAGGAGGCGCTCCAGCAGATCCGGCAGGGCTGCGATGGCGCTGCAGACATAATCCACCACCGCCCGGGCATTGCAGCCGGGAGCTGTGGCCCAGTGGATGCCGCTCCGGCCGAAATATTCCCTGTCCAGGTGGTCCGCACCAATGGTGGCGCTGCCGACGAAGCGCACCGGCGTGCCACTCAACAGCTCGCGATCCACCCGGGTGACCGAGCGCACCAGCAGCCCCTCGGCATCCAGCAGGTGCTCGCGACGGATGGAGCGGCCCGGCAGCAGGCGCAGCTCGGCGTGGGGGCTGAACAGCTCCTCGACGCGGGCCAGATTGGCATCGGCCACCAGCACGGGACGACTCATGACTCGACCTCCTCCGCCCCCACTTCGGCAGTTGCCCAGGCAGGCAGCAGATCGGCCTCGGAAAACAGGGCAGGGTCGAGGCGGTCATCTCCCCCGAAGCAATGGACCAGGTCCCGATGCAGGAGACGGGCCCGCTCACCCAGCCCCTCTTCACACCACCGCCTCACCTCGCGGCAGACTGCGGTGCGAAAGGGGGCGGGATCCGTGGGGTGACCGGCGAGGTTGTCGATGCTGATGCGAAAGGGCTGGTCCGCCGCCCGGCTGAAGATCCATTCCAGAGCCTGGGGGCGGGCCTCGACTCGCTCGAACTCGCGCTGCTGGGCCGGCGTGCGTCCATCGGGGCAGTACCAATACCCGTAATCCACCTGCTGGCGGCGCGCGGCCCCGGCGATGCACCAGTGGGCCAGCTCGTGCAGGGCACTGGCAAAATAACCGTGGGCAAAGACGATCCGGTGATGGCTGTAGCGGGCATCCGCCGGAAGATAGACCGGCTCTTCCCCGCCGCGCACCAGGCGCGTCCCATGGCGCTGGCCCACCCCCTGGTTGAACAGCTCAATCAGGCGTGCGACGCCCTCTTCCTCGGTGACGCGCTCAGCAACCCTTGCGAATGCGGTAATGGTACTCATCTCCCACCTGGGTCTGCTCCATCAACTCATGGCCCAGGAACTGGCAGAAGCGGGGAATGTCCCGCTGGGTGGAGGGATCGGAAGCCAGCAGCTCCAGGGTCTCTCCCGCGGCCATGTCGCGAATTCTGCCATGCAGCAGCATGACCGGCTCCGGACAATAGAGCCCGCGGGTGTCCAGCTGGTGATCCGCCATCGCCCGGTCGGCATCCCGGCTCATCGCACCGCTCCCCGGTTCCGCAGACGCGCCAGCCCGGCGGTGGTCATCAGGGTCGCGGAAGCGCGCTCGGGGTCGTAGACAATGCGCACTTCCCCCCGACGAATCTGCCGCTGCAGTCCTTCGACCTTGTCCTGGTGGCTCACCTCTTCCTCGCCGTAGTCCGTGCCCTCCCGGGTGATGAATTCCTCGATCAGCCCCGCCAGGGCCTCGGTGCTCAGCTCCTGCCAGGGAATTTCCAGTCCTTCAAGATGGGGCATGGGTGGCCTCGCAAGTACGGGAGGGATCGGCTCAGGACGACTGCAGGCGCCGGTCCACCGACTCCACCTTGTCGGCCAGGCTGTCGCGGCGATCGGTGCGCGTACCCAGCTTGATGGTGGAGGTGATGCGCACTGCACCCAGCTCGTGGACCCGCTGATGGCAGCGCTTGATGGCGGTCATCACCGTGTCCCAGTCCCCTTCCAGGTTGGTGCCCCAGGCATGGAGTTCAAAGGTCAGCCCGAGCTCCTGAAAGATGTTCTGGCACTCGGCGATGTAGGGGGACAGCGACAGGTCATCGGCCTGGGGCACAAGGCACAGCTCGCAGAGCAGATGCATGGTTGGACTCCTCCAGGATTGCGCAGCCCGGCGCCACAGACCGTCAGGCTTCCGGGCGGCTCCCCACTATAACAGATCCGCCCCGTCACCTGCGGCGACGCAGGAACCGACGGAGCAGCCAGCCACAGGCTGCCGCCGGGATGCTCAGGACCACGACCGCCAGCACCAGCACCCCCAGCAGGGCCACCATGTCGCCGGCGGGAATGTCGAAGCGCCAGACGGCGGCGGTGACCAGCAGCAGGGTGGCCAGGGTGGCGTGCAGGCCGATGCGCAACGGCCCCCTGGGCAGTCGGAGTCTGGGCATCAGGACAGCATGCCCTCCCTCACCCATTCGCAGCGCAGGGCCAGGCTCGGGTCACCGGGGCGGTGGTACTCGCCCTCTGACTGCCAGGTAAAGGTGTGCAGACCGCTCAGCTCCGTCTCCAGATGGACCGTCGCCGATACCCAGTACATGCGTCGCAGCATCGATTCGAAACAGTCCATCCAGTGGTCCCACTCGTACTCCACCGTCTGGTAGGCGCTGCCGAAGTGAACCACATCGGTGTGCATCGCCCCCAGGTGGACATTGGTCAGCGGAGCGGCAAACATTTCCCGCGCCAGCAGGGGCCATTCCTCCAGCCCGGGCAGCGCGGCCAGCACCTGCCGATTGACTTCCCGGCGCTGTTGCACCCGGTCCGGGCTGGCGCTGTACACCGTATCCCGAATACAGCCATAGACGATGGCTTCGGCATTGCCCATGCCCAGCATTCTCCCTGCGTCGCGTTGCGGGCAACATAACAATGATTGGCCTCGTCGCCAACCCGCTCAGTGGCTCCACCGGGCCGGGCGACTGCCCCACCAGCCCAGCCAGAGCGCCAGGGCGGCCACCCCGGCAGCGCCGACAAACACCAGGCTCGGGCCCACGCCCCACCCCAGCCCCGCGGCCAGGGCGCCGATGGCTCCCCCACCACCAAAGCTGAGCCCGCTGTACAGAGCCATGCCCTGCCCCTCGTGGCCCCCACTGAACAGGCGGCGCACGGCCTCGACGGCATAGGCGTGGTAGCTGCCAAAGGTGGCGGCATGGAGACTCTGGGCGACGATGAGCACGATCAGCTGGTCTGCCCACAGTCCGATCATCAACCAGCGCACCACCGCCAAACCCAGGCTGACCAGCATGAGGCTGCGCAGGCTCAGCCAGCGCAGCAGACTAGGCATGGCGATGAAGACCAGGACCTCCGCCACCACTCCCAGGGCCCACAGCAGGCCGATGGCCGTGGAGCCATGCCCCTGCTGTTCGAGGTAGATGCTGAGGAAGGCATAGTAGGGACCATGGGAGACCTGCAGCAGGGCGCAGGCCCCCAGAAAGCTCCATACCTCCGGGCGGGCCAGGCGCTCTCGCAGCGAACCCGAAGGCCGGGCCCGGGTGGGGCGAGGCCGTTCTGCCACACTCAGGGTGCACAGCCACAGCGCGGCCAGCAACCCCAGCATGACCAGGGGCAGCCAGCGCACCGACTGCTGGCCAAACAGCCAGCCCAGACCTGCCACGGCAGCGATGAAGCCCACCGAGCCCCAGACCCGAATGGCGCTGTAGCGCTCGGCCTGCCCCGGCAGGTGGGACAGGGTCAACACTTCAAACTGTGCCAGCACGGCATTCCAGAAGAAGCTGAAGCCCGCCATGACCAGGGCCAGCCAGGCCAGCCGCTGATCCACCAGCACTCCGGCGAAGACCAGGGCAGCCAGCAGGCTGCCGAGGCGAATCACCCGGGTGCGCTGGCCAGTGCGCGTGGCCAGCCAGCTCCACAGACTGGGGGCGGGGATGCGCGTGCCGTGGACAATGGCCAGCAGCAGGCCGATAGCCAGGGCATCGTGGCCCAGCTCTCGCAGATACAGGGGCCAGTAGGGCAGCAGGGCTCCCAACAGGCCAAAGTAGAGGAAATAAAAGCCCGACAGGCGCCAGTAGGGCAAGGCCTGACTCATGAAGGGGTCGGCTTGACCTGCTCCGCTGGCAAGACCGGGGTATCCACCTGCACATCGGCATTCTGGGCGCGGTGCCGCAGGTAGTGGTCCATGAGGACGATGGCCAGCATGGCCTCGGCGATGGGGGTGGCCCGGAGGCCCACGCAGGGGTCGTGGCGCCCGGTGGTGATCACCTCCACCGGCTGACCCGCCACGTCCACCGAGCGCCCAGGTACCAGAATGCTGGAGGTGGGCTTCAGGGCGAGGTGGGCCACGATCTGCTGACCGCTAGACAGACCGCCCAGCACGCCGCCGGCATGGTTGCTGGTAAAGCCCTCGGGGGTGAGCTCGTCCCGCTGCTCGGAGCCCCGGGCCGCCACGCAGTCGAACCCGGCACCGATCTCCACACCCTTGACGGCGTTGATGCTCATCAGCGCATGGGCGATGTCGGCATCCAGCCGATCAAAGACCGGCTCGCCCAGGCCCGGCGGCACCCCGTCGGCCACCACTGTCAGCCGCGCCCCCACGGAATCGCCATCCCGGCGCAGCTGGTGCATGTAGGCTTCCATGGCCTGGACCTTGTCGGGATCGGGGCAGAAAAAGGGGTTTTGTTCTACCTCCTCCCAGACCACCCGGTCGATGGCGATCGGCCCCAGCTGGGCCAGGTAGCCCCGCACCCGGATGCCCCGGCTGGCCAGAAACCGACGGGCAACGGCCCCCGCCGCCACCCGCATGGCTGTTTCCCGCGCCGAGGCGCGACCACCGCCACGGTAGTCCCGATGGCCATATTTGTGGTGATAGGTGTAGTCGGCATGCATGGGCCGGAACCGGCTGGCGATGCGCTGATAGTCCCGGGAGCGCTGGTCGGTGTTTTCAATCAGCAGGCCGATGGGCGTGCCCGTGGTGTGGCCCTCGAACACCCCGGAGAGAATGCGCACGGCGTCGGGCTCGCGGCGCTGGGTGGTATAGCGCGAGGTGCCGGGCCGACGGCGGTCCAGGTCGCGCTGGAGATCGGCCTCGCTCAGAGGCAGCCCCGGGGGACAGCCATCGATGATGCAGCCCAGGGCCGGGCCATGGCTCTCGCCAAAGGTAGTCACTGTAAACAGCTTGCCGAGAGTGTTGCCGGCCATAGATCCCTTCCCATTCCATCCCGTAGCAGGGCGCCATTATACGGCCCGGACCCCGGCTAGCGAAGTGCCGGAACCGCGTCGTCAGCCAGCGCCCCCTGCAGCGCCGCTGCATGGCTGACCAGCTCGGCGCTCGTCAGGGTGAACACACCGTCGCCGCCGCGGGACAGCTCCACCCAGGTGAAGGGCAGCTGGGGATAGGCCCGCTCCAGGGCTGCGGCGCTGTTGCCCACCTCCACCACCAGCAGCCCCTCGGCGCTCAGGTGGTCTGCCGCTTCGGCCAACAGGCGACGCACCAGGTCCAGGCCATCCACGCCCGCGGCCAGCCCCAGCCTCGGCTCGTGGTGGTATTCGGGAGGCATGCTGGCCAGGTCCTCGGCGTCGACATAGGGTGGATTGCTGACGATGAGGTCGAACTCCTCCCCCCCGAGGGCCTCGAACAGATCCGACTCCACCCCCCGAACCCGGTGGCCCAGGCCATGGCGCTCGATGTTGCGACGGGCAATCTCCAGGGCCTCGGGCGAGAGATCGGCCAGCACCACTTCGGCATCGGGAAAGGCCATGGCACAGGCGATGCCGATGCAACCAGAGCCCGTGCACAGATCGAGGATGCGCGCGGGCTCTCTGTCCAGCCAGGGCTGGAACCCCTGTTCGATGAGCTCCGCAATGGGGGAGCGAGGGACGAGCACGGCCGGGCTGACGTGGAAGGGCAGGCCCGCAAACCAGGCCTCGCCGGTCAGGTAGGCCACGGGCAGCCGCTCGGACACCCGGCGCGCCACCAGGTCCAGCAGTCGCTGTCGCTCGCGCCGGGTCAACCGCGCCTCCAGCACTTCGCTCTCCAGCTCCAGGGCCAGGCCCAGCTCGGTCAGCACCAGCAGCAGGGCCTCGTCCCAGGCATTGTCAGCGCCGTGACCAAACCAGATTTTTCCCCGGGCAAACTCCGAGGCCGCCCAGCGCACCACATCGCGTATGCTGACCAGTTCCTCCACCGGATGGGTCTTCATGTCTCTTCCTGTCGTCCGATTCGCCCGCCGGGCGTCCACGGTTCCCGAGGTGGAGTACCCCGGCGCTTGTTGCTACCATTAAACCTCTTTTGCCAGGCAACAATAAAGGTGGGGATGTCGTGGAAAAAGCGTATGCCAACATCATCGAAGGTGTTGGAGAAGACCTGAGCCGCGAGGGACTGCGCGACACTCCAAAGCGGGCCGCCGAAGCCTTCCGCTTCCTCACTCGGGGCTATCATCAGTCCATTGACGAAGTGGTCAACGACGCCCTGTTCGACTCCCAGTGCAACGAGATGGTGATCGTCTCCGACATCGAGCTCTACTCGATGTGCGAGCACCACCTGCTGCCCTTCATTGGCAAGTGCCACGTGGCCTACATTCCCCAGGGCAAGGTGCTGGGCCTGTCCAAGGTGGCCCGCATCGTCGACGTCTATGCCCGGCGACTCCAGATCCAGGAATCCCTGACCACGGAGATTGCCCACACCATCATGGACGTGACCGACGCCGCCGGGGTTGGCGTCATCATCGAGGCCCAGCACATGTGCATGATGATGCGAGGAGTCGAAAAGCAGAACTCCATCATGCGGACCTCCGCCATGCTGGGAGTGTTTCGCAGCAATCAGAGCACCCGGACCGAGTTCCTGTCCCTGCTGCAGTCTCGCCGCTGAGTTCGCCGCGCGCCGTCAGCCCTGCTGGCGGCGCCGCAGCTCGATCCAGCCTCGGGCCCCGGGCCCTGTCGCGTCGCCCCTGGCCTCCACCACGGCGATCCGCTCCGGGGCAATGCCCGCCTCCACCAGCTGGCGCTGCAGGGCCTCGGCCCGGGCGTGGCCTTGCTGGCGCGCCTCCTCGTCCCGACCATGGCCCACCAGCTCCAGCTCCAGACGCACATCCTTGCGCAGGGCCGTCACCAGGGCCTCGCGCTGCACCGGTGTCACGGCTTCCTCCTCTTCGGTGAACACCGCCAGCACCAGCGAACCGGGCTCCCGCAGGCGACGCACCAGGGTGTCGGCGGTGATGTACAGCTGCTCGTCCTGTCCGGCGGCGAGCGCCAGCCGGTCCAGCTGACTGTAGACCCGGCGGTTGCCGCGCTGCACCGTGTACAGGGCGGCAACCTGAAGCGCGCCGTCCTCGCCCTCCAGCTCCACCACATCGTAGTGCTGGCTGCCATCGGTGCCGGCCAGCTCGCGGACCTCGAAGACGACCCCCGCCCAGCGATGACTGCTGCCACAGGCCTGCCCCCGGCAGGTGTAGAGCACTCGCCACAGGTTCGGCTGCCAATGCTCCAGCCACCACTGGTGGGCCTCGGCGGGGCTGCGACCCTCCGGCAGCAGCCAGGTCTGTCGCTCCAGCTCCCCGGACAGGCGCAGGCTTTCACTGGGTTGCCAGAGCGCGCCCATGCGCCGGATATGGCCCAGGGCCAGCATGTAGTCATCCCTGGCTGCCACCTGCCGGTGGACCTGCTCGGCATGGGGATAGCCCTCCTGGGCCATCGCCCCGCCCGCCCAGCACAGCCCCAGCAGCAGGGCCAGAACGGGCCAATGCCGCCGCATGCCGCCCCGGCCGACGGTGCTTTCGCTCCCAGCCTCGGACACCTGTATTGCTCCGCTCTGCCTCATGGATTCCCTGTCAGGCATTGCTGCCAAAAATGTTCGATGGAGACCGCCATGGCCGGGGCCTCCGCTTCAAAATGGGCATGGTGGCTGCCCTCGCAGCGCATGACCGTCCAGTTGCCGTGGCGGGCCAGGCTGCGCTCCAGCGCTCCGGACACCGCGCCCAGCCCACCCTCGGCAAAGATCACCAGCCCCGGCTGCGCCATGGATGCCAGCAATCCCCGGTTGTGCTCGGCGGTGAGCTTGAAGGCCGAGGCCGTGTTCAGCCGCGGGTCGCTGCGCCAGTACCAGCGCCCCTCGCGAAGCTCCAGGCTGCGGCGCAACAGCGCCCGAGCATCCTCCACCGCCATGCCCATGACGCGGCAGCGGGCGGCCACCGCCTCGTCCAAGCTGTCATAGCCGCGGTGGGGACGCCGCGGAGCCAGCTGCTCGCGAAGATGGCGCCCCAGCTGCCCGGCCACATCCATGGGGTCGACCGGGTCAGGGATCAGGCCATCGAGGCAGACCAGGCTGTCCACGCGCTCGGGCAGGGCCGCGGCCAGTAGCAGGGCCATCATGCCCCCCCGGGAATGCCCCAGCAGGGAGAAGCGCTCCCAGCCCAGCAGATCGCACAGGCGCAGCAGATCGGGCAGGTCATCCCAGAGATTGTAGCTGCCCTGGAGGGGTCGATGTCCACTGAACCCATGGCCGGGCAGATCGACCGCCAGCAGATCGACCCCGGGCCAGCAGGGCGCCAGTCGATCGAAGCTGACGGCGTTGTCCAGCCAGCCGTGGAGGGCCAGGACGCGATGGGGCGCCCCCTCGTGCCAGCGGCGCGCCGCCAGGGTCAGTCCCGCCACCTCGAAGCGCTGCTCCTGCACTGCCATGGCTACTCCGTTGCGTGCCACAGGGCTCGCTGCTCCAGCCAGCCCGGCCCGGCCAGCTCCCCTGCCAACGCCGCCACCGAGGCCGTCCCCAGCGGCGGACCGGCTCCCTCGTCTCCGTGCACCAGCAGCCCGGCCAGGGCGCTGACCAGGGGCTGGTGGCTGACCAGCAGCAGATCGCCCCGCTGCCCGGCCAGCCAGTCCACCACTCGCTGTGGCGAGCTGTCCGGCACCAGCAGTGCGCTCTCCACCACGGCCACGGCCAGCAGAGGAGCCAGCACTGCGGCGGTCTCCCGGGCACGCCGATAGGGGCTGGCGACGATGTGAACCGGGCGGGCGCCCTTCCCCAGCAGCCAGTGGCCAGCGACAGCGGCCTGCTGCTGTCCCCGCGCCGTCAACCGCCGCTCGGCATCGCGGTTCGCCCGAGCCTCGGCCTCGCCGTGGCGCACGATCCACAGGTTCATGCTCTCCCTCCCCGCAGGGTAAATTCTACGTCCCGGGGCTGGTCTGCCTCCATGAGCCGTCCGACCACCGAGTCGATGGCCGCTCCCTCGTAGATGATTTCGTGCAGCCCCTGGACCAGCGGCATGCGCACTCCCCTTCGCAGGGCCTCGCTGCGCACCAGGCGCAGGGTGTTGACCCCCTCGGCCACCTGGCCCAGCTCGGCCACCACCTGGTCCAGAGGCTTGCCCTGGCCCAGCTGAAAACCCACGCGGTAGTTGCGCGACAGCGGGGACATGCAGGTGACCAGCAAATCGCCGACCCCGGCCAGGCCGAGAAAGGTCGAGGGATCCGCGCCCTGCTGCAGAGCAAAGCGACTCATCTCAGCGAGGCTGCGCGTAATGAGCAGCGCCACGGTATTGTGGCCAATCTCCATGGCTGCTGCCATTCCGGCAATGATGGCATAGATGTTCTTCAGGGCACCCGCCAGCTCGACGCCATAGGGGTCGGCGCTGGCATAGACGCGGAAATAGCTGCAGTGCAGCAAGCTCTGGATGCGCTGATTGAGCTCGCCGTCCTCGCTGGCAATGACCGTGGCGGTAATTTCCCGAGCGGCGATTTCCCGGGCGAGATTCGGCCCGCTGAGCACCCCCAGGCGCTGTCCCGGCAACTCTTCTCGCAGCACTTCACTCATCAGCTTGAAGGCGCTGGGCTCGATGCCCTTGGTGGTGCTCACCACCATGCTCCCCGGCTGGAGCCCCTGCGCCATGTCGCGGCTGACCTGGCGGCAGGCGTGGCTGGGCACGGCCACGAAGACGATGTCCCGCCCGGCCAACACACTCTCCAGGCGGGTATCGGCCCGCACGCCGGAGGGCAGCAGCAGATCTGGCAGATAATGGCTGTTGCGGTGCCGTCGGTTGATCTCTTCGGCGCGCTCGGCACTGCGCAGCCACAAGCAGACATCGTGCCCGTTGTCGGCGACAATGCTGGCCAGTGCCGTGCCGAAGCTGCCCCCTCCCACAATGGCTACCCGGTGCGGTGTCGTCATGGCGCTCTGCTGTCGGCTCCCCTGCGGCCTCCGGCGAGGGCCGCAATGCGCTGCAACCGGCCCCGGGGCAGCGAGGCCCCGGGACCCCCCTCAGCCACCGCTCAGCTCCAGCAGCAGCCGGTTCAGGCGCTGGACATAGGCGGCGGGATCCTCCAGCTGCCCTCCCTCGGCCAGCTGGGCCTGGCTGAACAGAACCGCCAGC
>Ga0209487_1004507_pt1 | contig 10667 bp, 10 predicted proteins | sample Poulit2012_FD_187524 | JGI IMG/M metagenome (GOLD analysis project Ga0209487, IMG submission 187524) | Agricultural soil microbial communities from Georgia to study Nitrogen management - Poultry litter 2012 (SPAdes) (version 2) | ecosystem: Environmental > Terrestrial > Soil > Agricultural land... | reverse complement strand
CAACTAATTCAGTTTAACTGATGACGTAGTTTTTCGCCACGAAGCCAGGCTGTTTCATGTAAACAGCCTGGCTGAACTGGCACCCTTTCAATCTTAAATGGAAATCAAAATGAAAAAAATCAGCTTGTTACTGGCCGTTTTTGCTCTTTCTGCAACGATGGCCCTGGCGCAGGGAAATGACGCCCTGATCGACCAGACCGGTGACGGTCACACGGCTGAGATGGATCAGAGAGGTTCAGGAAACATCGGTGAGCTCAACCACCAGGGGAGCAACCACAACGGATACATCCAGCAGATCGGCAGTAATAACACCGGCCGTGTCTACGCCAGAGATAACAATAACTCTTCGGTTATTATTCAGCATGGACAGGGGCATAACGTTCAGTTCTCAATGAATGGAGAGGAGAACATTGCCGATATCCGGCAGTACGGAACATCAGAGCACTCCATAGGTTTTGCAGAGATCCTCACCAACGTGTTCCAGACTGGCGACCGCAATGAGTTCTATGCGACTCAGATCGGAAATGGAGATGGACACGAGATCATCTCTTTAGGTGGCCTCGACATCCAGCGGGGTGACGACAACTACATGGAGATCTGGCAGAAAGGCAGCGGACACTCTTCTCGTCTGTTGCAGACTGGAGATGGAAACACGCTCCACGTCTTCCAGAAGGGTGACGATCACCTCTCTACCATCAACCAGAATGGCAATGACAACTACGCTAATGTAAAACAGCGGAATTGATGATGCAATCACCGACAAGAACGGTGTGGAATAGTACCGCTGAGTTTGCTCGGCAGTGCTACGACCGATCGGCGTCCGGGGGGTCTAATGCAGCCTCTCGTGTCGCCGGCTTTTTAACAACATCAACACATGGCCACATCAACACAATTATGAAATCAAAGGCACTGATACTGGCACTGATCCTGGCTGTAGTAGCAACAGGTGAAGCGCTACATGCTCGGCAGATGAGCCCGACCGATCAGATGACCTCATCTGAGAGAGAGGCCGCAGCACGTGTCAGCGACAACCTGATCCGTCAGATTGCAGAAAGACACGACCGGGACGGAAGCCAGGTGCGCATGACACTGACGGAGAACACCAATTACGAAGCTGGAATCGGTCTGATGCAGTCGTTGAACCTCAATCTGGAGAGTGAAGATGCCGGATCGAATCAGAACATTGCCGGAATACAGCAGTGGGGTGACTCCGGGCTTGCATCCATCACACAGCGAGATGGTATCGGAAATCGGGGAACTGTCACACAGTTTGACGACCATCAGACTGCCGATATCAGTCAGGCGGGATACGGCAACATCGCGCAGATGATACAGGCGGGTGGAAACAACACCGGATTGATCTATCAGGATGGCACCGAGAACGAGGGGAGGCTCATCCAGGATGGTTACTTCAACACTGCATTGATGTACGTCACTGGAAACCTGAATAAAGTCAACGTCTCTCAGATCGGTAATGAGAACCAGTTTCGACTGAATCTGGAGGGGGACGAGAATGCCATCGATGTCACCCAGGATGGAGAACATAACCTCTATGAAAGATTAGAAACAGGTGATGTTGTCCTTAATGAGAGGGTTCAGCAGATAGGTAACAACAACCTCTCCCGACAATTCGGCAGTCTTAGCGGAGGACGTTCTGCCAATATTATACAGGAAGGAGATGGCCTGCAGCTGATCATAAGACATGAGCAGTAGGAGTAGATAACTAGATAACGAAGTCTGAAGTACCGAAACAGTTGTAAATCCGGATCGATCGGGAGTCTCAGTCTCAACAGGCTCCCCTGAAGCCGGTCTATCCAGATCCTGAAATTACTCTGCTTATCCACCACCAACGATATGACAGCGGGAAAATGGAGGGGTGAGATGACTCTGAAACGACACGTTCTTTACCTGACATCACTTATTTATGGCATCATGACTACGATTATCGCAATGGAGGATTCGCTTATCCTGAATCAGCTGACGGTCGACAGAACTGAGAATCACCTGTTGATTGGTGGCCTGGTTGAGAATATCGGGACTCAGATTGAAGAGCTGACCTACCATCTTGACGTTGAGAAAAGTGGTTCATCCGGAACCAGCAGAACGTCTCAATCGGGAAAGTTTGAACTCGAAGCGGGGGATTCCACCGAAATATCTACTACTCGGATCGGTATTCAGATGGGCGATAACGGGACGATTATCCTGAAGATCAGGGATAAAGATGGAGAAGTGGTCTCTTCGTCCACACTCAATTTTGAGATCTCGTGACTTGATTGGGTACAGGTCTGACCCAGTACGATGAGAGTCGAATAAAGCAGCCAATGGTACTGAAGTGACCCAAAATTCCAGATTGCAAAGCAGTTTTCGCAACAGAGGGATCAGCAGAAGTGAACTCCATCTCTGTCGCAGACGATCAATATGCAAAGATAAACAGGCAGGAACAGGGCGAGAAGTGAGAGCGGCAAATGGACGAAGGAGTTGAGAAAAAAGAAGCACCGCCAGAGTCCCCTGCTTTACCCTGTTGATAAAGCGCAAGTTTGCCGCTTGTTGGATCCGGCGATGCCAAACTGATTGTTATAAGATCCTAACATTTATATAAATAAGAATATTTGTATCTATTTCCAATAAAAAGAATAGCAAACCATCTGACCCATGCAGGTCTGCAGCATAAAAGTTTGGTTTTAAAAAGGTTGTGCAGATAGTGGAGAGGCAGATGCAATTTTTAATGACCAAGTGGCATCTACATCATGAAAGATAAATCGTCGAATAAATGTGTTCTTTCATTTAATGAAAGTCCGAAAGCTGCTCATCATCGATCGGCAAGCTCCTTCAGACTGCTGGCTTTTGCTCTTTTTGCGGGCCTGCTTATTGTCAGTGCCAGTGCCTGTGAAGATGCCATGGTGGATATGGATACTTTCAGCTCCATTCGCGGGGTTGTCCTGGATGACACCACAGGAGCTGCCGTTGCCGGCGCTTCTGTGACAACGACACCTGCAACCGAGGCCATTCTCACCAACAACAGTGGTGAATTCCGGATCGATGATATTCCGACGGGGGATTATGCCATCATCGTACGTAAATACGGGTATGAGCGCAGGACTGTGAATGTAGCAGTCCGTGAAAATCGGACCACACAGGCCACCATCACGCTCAGCCCACCAGTTAAACAGGAGGAGCTACGCACAGAGTCTTCCGTTACCATCTCCAACTGGTGGAACACCTTGAGTTCAGACAGCACCACGGTCACGGTGAATGTGGAGTACAGAATTACAAATAGTGGAACGGCGAGAATTACATCCTATTCTGTACTTTTTGAGGTCGAGAGTCCCAGAGGCATCTTCTCTCATCAGGAAGAGGGAACCAATCTTGAAGTAGGACAGACAAAATCGGGAAGTTTCAGTGTCGATATACCTGAGGAAGAGGCGACCAGGGTCGTCGTGGCTGATACATGGACCTCCGGTCAGGAACAGGATCAGAATCAATGAGGTCAGTTCATAGCCAGACTCATATTAAAAAAGACTTAAGGGGCAGAACAGAACTCCGCGGAAACCCGGAGTGATGGCTGAACATATACGGATAACCAGAAATGATCAGACAGAAAAGATTACAGACAGAATTGGTTCAGAAATGATGTAGACAAAATAAAACCTTCACCACCCAAAAAGAGGTGATGAAGGCAGAGTGAAGGAGCTACATTGACTAGATGCACAACCTGTCTGCAGGAAACTGATACTTTCCTGTAGACTTCAACTGACAGTCGTAACCGACTGTACCTTCCCGCTCACCTCGCTCGTCCAGAAGTGAGGTGAGTGAGGAATCGGAAACGGACCTGCTACGGATTTTATTATATTGCCCTTCTCACCAGTGACTTCCGCAAGAGAGCTGATCCGACAGAGTTAACTGTCAATCGGCCAATAACTTAATCAACACTTCGGAAAGTTCATACACCTGAGATGACCGCTCTACACCCACTCCGCAGCATTACATCACTGCTGTTACCTATTTTCGTTCTGACAAGTTGTGCAGCACCCGTGCCGCTCACAGAGCAATCTGATGACAGTGATGAGATCCATTGGTATGACGTTCAGGTGGTAGAGGAGTATCCTCACGACCCTGATGCTTTTACCCAGGGACTGATCTTTCGTAACGGAACCCTTTATGAGAGCACCGGAAGAAGGGGGCGTTCTGATCTGAGGCAGGTGGACCTTCAGAGTGGTGAGGTTCTTAGAAAACAGTCTCTCGATGACAGCTACTTCGGAGAGGGGCTGACAGAATGGAACGGGTGGCTGATTCAACTGACGCTCTCAGCCGGCAAAGGGTTTATCTACGATCTGGAGACGTTCGAACACATCGGCACCTTTACCTATCCCGGGGAGGGTTGGGGACTGACCCATAACAGGACTCACCTGCTCATGAGTGATGGCAGTCCGGAGCTGCGCTTTATCGACCCTGAAACGTTCGGGGAGGTTCACAGAATGGAGGTCAGAGAGAACGGAAAACCGGTGCAATATCTGAATGAGCTGGAGATGGTGGAAGGTCGACTCCTGGCCAATGTCCTGTTTGAAGATTATATCGTTGTGATCGATCCGAACAGCGGAGAGGTGACAGGTCGTATCGATCTGGAGGGACTGCTGCCCGAGAGCGACAGAGATGCCGGCGCCAGTGTACTGAATGGCATCGCCTGGGATGTAGAATCAGGTCGTCTCTTCGTTACAGGTAAGCTCTGGCCCCGCATCTACGAGATTGCGGTCGATTTTAAGTAAACACAACCGGTTCAAGTAAACCCCACAGGTTTAAGTAAACACCACCGGTTCAGAAATCTGCTTCACTTCAGAACCCGTGTCGGCTTCCAGGCCAGAGTGCTTCTCCAGGAAATTCTCAGGTCCTGTTTGCATCTCTTGCAAAAAATAGGTAATAAGAACTATACACATAGTAAATATATCCACACAGGAGGGGTATGAATCGGAAAAGACTGTCTGTCTACATCACTGCCGGCATCGCATTTCTTGTCGCAGTCTGGATCTCCGTCGGTCGTGGTGCTGATGAACAGTCTGCCCTGTTCGTTGACACGATGCAGGGTGACTTTCATGTCATTGTCTCGACCACCGGCGAACTTCAGGCCCAGAACTCCACCCAGATCCGCGGACCGCAAGGTGCACGGGAGATCCAGCTCTACCAGCTCACCATCCAGAATCTGATCCCTGAAGGGAGTGTCGTGGAGAAGGGGGACTTCGTGGCTGAACTGGATCGGTCCGAACTGATGACACGGCTTCAGGATGCACAGCTGGCCCTTCAGAGGGTGGAATCCCAGTTTGAGCAGGCCCGCCTTGACAGCTCCCTGACGCTGACTCAGGCCCGCAACACGCTGGAGAACCTCCACTTCCAGCTTGAAGAGCATGAGATCGCCGTAGAGCAGACCGCCTATGAATCCCCATCCGTCCAGCGGCAGGCGGTGATCGAGCTCGAGCGGACGCGGCGGGAGCTTGAGCAAGAGAAGATCGACTATGTAACCCGGGTCCGTCAGGCCGAGGCGGCCCTGCGTGAGATTGAAGCCGACCTGACCCAGGAGAGGAACAAACTGGAGCGCCTCAACAATCTGATGGGTGAGTTCACCATCTATGCTCCCGAGAACGGCATGATCGTCTACGCCAGAAATTGGCAGGGACGCAAAACCACTACAGGAAGCACCATCAGCGCCTTCGATCCTGTCGTGGCTGAACTGCCCGACCTGAGCTCCATGGAGTCGAGAACCTATGTCAACGAGGTGGATATCCAGAAGGTCCGCCCCCATCAGAAGGTGTCCCTGGAACTGGATGCTGTGCGCGGGAAACAACTCACCGGTGAAGTGACACGAATTGCCAATATCGGAGAGCAGCGACCCAACTCAAGTTCACGGGTATTCGAGGTGATCATTACGATCAACGAAGCGGATACCACCCTGCGGCCGGCGATGACCACCAGCAACGATATTGTGATCGAGACGGTGCCTGAAGCCCTCTTTATCCCTCTGGAAGCGGTCCACACCTACGACTCCCGCCACTTCACCTTCAAACGGGAAGGTGCACAGACCGTCATGCAGGAGATCGTCATGGGGTCGACCAATGAGAACGATGTGGTCATCCTTGACGGGCTCCAGCCGGATGACCAGGTACTGATCTCGGCCGCTCCCGACATCTCGGGGCTCAGGAGAAATCTTCTGCAGGAAGAGGTGACGGAGAGGTCTGAACCGTCTGAACCTGATCCTGAGATGCGGCTCTGATCTGCTCTGCATCTGTCTGCATAGTCGCTGCCAGAACTGCATTGTAAATTATTTCAGGAAGCAGAAACAGTTCGGTCTGAACCTGAATCTCTTGGCGACCACTGAACCGGGTAGATGCCAGCACACCCGACACCCTACCCTCTTGAACCGGGGCTCCAAAATGCTACTCTACAATCTTCAAATTGCGGTCGAGTCGATCCAGCGCAACAAGCTGAGATCACTGCTGACGTCCCTCGGCATCATCTTCGGAGTCGCCTCGGTCATCACCATGCTCTCCATCGGTCAGGGGGCACAACAGGAGATTGTCGCCAGTATGCAGCTTCTCGGGACTCACAATGTCATTATTCAGCCGGTTGTCGAACAGGAGGAGGGGGAGCTGGAGGAGGAAGAGGGGGAGGCGGTCACAGAGCACCGCCGATTCTCTCCGGGGCTGACACTCCGGGATCTGGAGAGCATCAGGGAGAGGATACCTCACGTCACAGCAGTCACCCCGGAGATCATCTATGATACCCACATCATCCGGACCGGACTGATGAGATCGGGACGGCTGGTCGGTGTCAACGGTGACTATCTGGAGATCAATAATTTCAGTCTGGCTGCAGGTTCAAACTTCACACCGCTTCAGATTGCTGATGCGATGCCTGTGGCTATTATAGGCAGCGGCCTGCGAAGCCGATTTTTCCCCGGTGAGGATCCGGTGGGTAAAAGAATCAAAGCCGGAACGGTCTGGTTCACCATCGTTGGAGTTCTTCAGGAGAAGGTGATGAGCTCCGGCCAGATCGAGAACCTCGGGATACGGGACTACAATATGGATCTGTTTGCCCCGGCAAACAGTGTCCTGATCCGGTTCGGCAACCGCACGATTATCTCTGAACGTGATATCCGGGAGGCGGAGTCGGGAAATCAGGAATCAAACGGAACAACAAGCCGGAGAACTAACAACTACCATCAGCTGGATCGGGCGATTGTGCGTGTGACAGACAGTTCATACAGTACTCAGATCGCAGAGATCATCTCCCGGATGCTGGAGCGCCGCCACAACGACGTGGTCGACTTCGAGATCATCGTGCCTGAACTTCTGCTTCAGCAGGAGCAGCGCACCCGGCGCATCTTCAACATCGTCCTCGCCTCCATCGCCTCCATCTCGCTGCTGGTCGGCGGAATCGGCATCATGAACATCATGCTCGCCTCGGTCGTAGAGCGGTTCAGAGAGATCGGGGTTCGCCGGGCGGTCGGAGCCCGACAGCTCGATATCCAGCTGCAGTTTCTGACGGAGGCGCTGGTGATCAGTGTGGGCGGCGGGTTCATCGGCGTAATCCTGGGGATCGGATCCAGCCGTGTGATCGAGACCTTTGCGGATATCCAGGCCATCGTGACCATTCCCTCCATTCTGATCTCGTTCGGTGTGGCTGCCGTCATCGGGATCGTCTTCGGCTACTTCCCCGCCCGGCGGGCCGCCGAGCAGGACCCGGTCCACATCTTGCGATATGAATAGACTCCAGACAGAACTCACTATGCGACCAGGAAGCAGATCTACCCTTACAGACATCACAATCCCGGTACCTGTACTACTCCTCGTAGCGATACTGCTCCCTCTTCAGCTTCAGGCGCAGTCTGAGGGTCAGACTGTGCCCCCGGCAGCGGCTCACTCTCAGGCAGGTGATCAGATGGAGTCACAGTCTCTGGTTCAGACCCGATCCGGACACCAGGTTCAGTCCGAGGAAGACAGGGTTCAAACACGATCAGGACACCAGGCTCAGTCCGAGGAAGAAGACAGGGTTCAAACACGATCTGACGTACAAAATATCCAGCCTGACAGTGGACAGGCCGAGACCTTGACCCTGCAGGAGACGATCGACCTGGCCAGGGAGCACAGCCCGCTGGCCCGGGCTGCACGCTACAGGGTTCAGGCCAGCAAGTGGAGCTACCAGTCATTCAGAGCCGACCTGCTTCCTGGGCTCAGTCTGAGTGGCAATGTCCCCAACTACAACCGCACCTTCCGCGAGATCCCGGCACTGGACGGAACCACCTCTATGGTCTACACCCAGCAGTCCCACACCTCTGCCGGACTTCAGATCAATCAGCCGGTCATGGCTACCGGAGGTGATATCACAGTCTCGTCAGGCATTTCACGCCTGGGTATCTTCCCCAACGAAAACACTTACCTCTGGAGCTCTACTCCGCTGGTGCTTGGCATCAGTCAGCCCCTGTTCCAGTACAACGACCTGAAGTGGCGGCACCGGATGGAGCCGATCCGGCTTCAGGCTTCACAGAAGGAGTACTCGGAAGAGATGGAGAGCCTCTCCCACACCGTGACACAGCGATATTTCGATGTTGTTCTGGCACAGATCAACCTGCAGATCTCTGAATACAATGCAGCGGTCAACGACTCCATCTATCACATCTCCACCGGGCGGTACAATGTGGGTCGTATCGCTGAAAACGATCTGCTGCAGTCGGAACTGGCCCTGCGGAATGCCGAAGCCTCCGTCACCCAGGCCAGAATCAACTACAATCAGCAGATCAAGAGCTTCCGGCTGCTGCTGGGGCTGGAGTCCGATGCTCCACTTGACGTCTCGATGCCGGAGCAGGTTCCGGATATCCATGTGGATACCGGACTGGCACTGGAGATGGCCCGACAGAACAACAGCTCCTATCTGCAGTTCCAGCTGGCAGAGACCGAGGCGGAGAGTAATCTTGAAAGAGCACTCCGGGAGAGCTCCTTCTCGGCCACCATTCATGCCAATTTCGGGCTGAACCAGACATCGTCCAATTTCGGGAACCTCTACCAGGAGCCCCTTAGCCAGCAGTTTGTCACCCTCGGATTTCAGGTGCCGATCTTCAACTGGGGAAAGCAGAGAGCTGAAGTCAGCTCCGCACGGAACATCCAGCGGCAGGTTGCAGATGAAGTCGCCTATCAGCAGGCGCAGCTCGACCTCCAGATCCAGAGCGCCGTCGATGAGTTCAGACAGTTGCGGGATCAGGTGGTGCTGGCACAGCTGTCTGACGGGATCGCTACACGCCGGTATGAGGTGTCAAGGAATCGCTATCTGATCGGCCGGATCGACATCACCAATCTGCTGATTGCACAGAATGAGCATGACGCTGCCCGCCGCTCCTATGTTCAGGCGATGAGGAACTACTGGCTGGGTATCTACAATCTGAGGCGGCTGACTCTTTACGATTTTGAACAGAATGAGATCATCGAGTATGAGGTCTGAACCCGCTGCATGATATGCCCCGATCAAACGGGAGCTTTCGGCAGTCTGCTCTCTTACGATCTCTTGACGAGATCATTTTACAATGGCTCAGTGAGATCATTTTACTGAAGAACTGTACTACATAACTTTGAGATCATCCATGAACCCGACTCCCCTGATACATATCCGAGATATGAAACACACCTATGTCATGGGTGATTCGACCGTCAGGGCGCTGGACGGGGTCAGTATGGATGTGCAGCGAGGAGAGTACATCGCGATCATGGGGCCTTCAGGTTCAGGAAAGTCCACGCTGATGAACATCATCGGATGTCTGGAGAGCCCGAAAGATGGCACCTATATTCTGAATGGAAGAGATGTCAGCGATCTGGATGATGATGAGCTGGCTGACGTCCGTAATCGGGAGATCGGTTTTGTCTTCCAGACCTTCAACCTGATTGCACAGAGTGACTGTCTGGGCAATGTGGAGCTCCCGCTGATCTATGCCGGTGTCGGCTCCGCCCGAAGAAGAGAGCTGGCCAGAGAGACACTGGTCAAAGTGGGGTTGAAAGAGCGTATTCACCATCGCCCGAATGAGCTTTCAGGCGGACAGCGCCAGCGGGTAGCCATTGCACGGGCACTGGTCAACAATCCGTCGATTCTGTTGGCTGATGAACCAACCGGAAACCTCGATTCCCGGACCAGTAAAGAGGTGATGGAGCTGTTTGACGGACTTCATGACAACGGGCACACCATTCTGATGGTGACGCACGAAGAGGATATTGCTGCGTTTGCCAAACGGGTGATCAGATTGAGGGATGGTCTGATCGAAAGTGATAGTGCACAAGCACCGCTTGCGCAATCGTGAAAAGGGGAAAAAACGAGTACCTACCTGGAAACAGAGGTACATTTACACATGAGCGGTATCAACGGCAAGATACCTTGAAATGAGTCGGGGCGACTGGATTTGAACCGCGCAAGCACCCGCTTGCGCAATCATGAAGAGGAGAAAAAACGAGTACCTACCTGGAAACAGAGGTACATTTACACATTGACGTGATCAATGCTCAGTACAAAAGAGATGAGTCGGGGCGACTGGATTTGAACCAGCGACCCCTCGGCCCCCAGCCGAGTGCGCTACCTGACTACGCCACGCCCCGATAGATCGACACTTCCCTATCTATTCAAATCTGGCCAATAAAAGAGGA
>Ga0209487_1004506_pt1 | contig 10671 bp, 12 predicted proteins | sample Poulit2012_FD_187524 | JGI IMG/M metagenome (GOLD analysis project Ga0209487, IMG submission 187524) | Agricultural soil microbial communities from Georgia to study Nitrogen management - Poultry litter 2012 (SPAdes) (version 2) | ecosystem: Environmental > Terrestrial > Soil > Agricultural land... | reverse complement strand
GCCGATGGCCAAACAGTTAGCCGCAGCGACCTCGAGGGCAAGAAAGCAATCATCTACTTCTACCCTGCCGCGAGCACACCCGGTTGCACCAAGCAGGCGTGTGATTTTCGCGATTCCTTGGCCTCACTGCAGTCCTCCGGATACACGGTGATCGGAATATCACCCGATAAGCCCGAAAAGCTCACGAAATTTATCAATGCCCAGGACCTGACTTTCCCCCTGCTTTCCGACCCGGACAAAGAAACGCTTACCGCCTACGGAGCGTTTGGGGAGAAGAAGCTCTACGGCAAACTCATGCGCGGAGTGATCCGTTCCACGATCGTCCTCGACGAGACCGGGCACGTCACCCATGCCCTGTATAACGTCAAGGCCACCGGACACGTAGCCCGGCTGCGCAAAGAATTGGGTGTTGACTAAACTGATCCAGGTTTATGAGCGCTAGGCTCAAGGCTCATGACCGGTAGTGCCCGCACTTAAGGGCCACCTACCAGCGCGAGTGGTGTAACTGGCAGCCACGCAGGATTTAGGTTCCTGTGCTCTTACGAGCGTGCGGGTTCGAATCCCGCCTCGCGCACCATTGTCGGCGCGGTGCCGCGCCCACGTGTTGTCCCGCGTGTCGTCTCGTTCCCCCCAGCCTATGCGGTGACTTTTGCCCGCAGAGTGCAACAAACACACCGCACAACCAGAGATTTCACCCGTCAACGCCTTACGCGGTGACTTCCTTGCACAGAGCGCCAACTTCGCACCACATAACGCGCCAGCACCCACGCAACGCGCCAGCGCCCGATCACGCGCCAGGGCAAGCGCCCGCGCGACGCACAAGGCGCCCCCACGCGGCCTACTCTTCGGTGGGTTCGGTTTCCCCGGTGGGTTCGGTTTCCCCGGTGGGCTCGGTTTCCCCGTTTTCGGCGGCGCGCTGCGCGGCGACGGCCGCGTGTACCTCGTCCATATCCAATTTCTTCACGGCAGTGATGACTTCTTCGAGCCCAGCGGCGGGAAGCGCACCGGGCTGCGAAAAGACTAAGACTCCCTGCCGGAACGCCATCACCGTCGGGATCGAAGTGATCTGTGCCAGGGCGGCGAGCTGCTGTTCTGCCTCGGTGTCGACCTTGCCGTGCACAACATCGGTATGGGTCTCGCTAGAGGCTTCATAAACGGGAGCGAACTGGCGGCACGGACCACACCAAGACGCCCAAAAGTCCACCAAAACAATCTCGTTATTTTCGATGGTTTGCTGGAAATTATCGGCGGTCAATTCAAGCGTGCTCACGTAAGTTCTCCTACCTTGATGTTCTTCATCTGTTCCTAAATACGGTACGGGGTATGAACAAGAACTGCACCCTTAAAATTCCACGCGCTGGGCAATGATCGGAGCGAGCGCCCCGAACGCCTTGGCGCGATGCGAGATCGCATTCTTCTCATCTGCGCTCAACTCGGCGGTCGACCTCGTTTCCCCGCGGGGTAAAAAGATCGGGTCATAACCAAATCCGCGCGTGCCACGCGGCGCGGTTAGCAGCTCACCTTCCAGCACCCCCTCGCTCACATGCTCGAAACCATCGGGGGTGACGAGCGCAGCAGCGCATACGAACTGGGCGCCGCGGTGCGCCTGGGCAATATCGCCCAGTTGCGCGAGCAATAACTGCAGATTTTCAACGTCTTGGCCGTGCTTGCCGGACCAGCGAGCCGAGAATATTCCGGGCGCTCCACCCAAAATATCGACCGCCAAACCAGAATCGTCCGCCACCGCGGCCACGCCGGTCGCCTCGGCAACCGCTCGGGCCTTTAACAGCGCGTTTTCCGCAAAAGTGACGCCATCTTCAATAACATCGGGCAGATCGAGTTCAGCGGCAGAAATGACATCACTTTCCGTCAAATCCGCAACATGCTGGGCGACAATCGTCCGCAGTTCGGCCAGTTTGCTCCGATTATGGGTGGCAATAATGAGTTTCGGATCACTCATCGGTCTAGGTCCGGATTCCGGGGCGCACAATTTCGGTCACGCGCTCGCCCAGCGCCTCGCGCTGAAGTTTCGTTAGATCGGCGATGCCCATGAGAGCAAGATCGATCATTTCGTCCAGTTCCCGGCGATTAAATGGAACCCCTTCGGCCGTGCCCTGCACCTCGACCAGATCGCCGCTACCGGTCGCAACGACGTTCATATCGGTATCGGCCTTAACGTCTTCCTCATAGGGCAGATCCAGCAGCGGGCGGCCGGTAACAATACCGGAACTAACCGCCGCGACCGTGTCCGACAGGGGCAAGGATTTCTTCGGGATATGCCCCTGGTCTTTGCCCCACAGCAGCGCATCGCCCAACGCCACGAACGCTCCAGTGATCGCCGCCGTGCGCGTGCCACCATCGGCCTGCAGCACGTCGCAGTCGAGCACAACCGTGTTCTCGCCTAGGGCCGAAAGATCGACAACTGAGCGCAGCGCCCGGCCGATGAGCCGGGAAATTTCGTGGGTGCGGCCCCCAATTTTTCCGCGCACGGACTCCCGGCTGGAACGAGTGTCAGTCGCGCGCGGCAGCATTGCGTATTCGGCCGTGACCCAGCCCAGGCCCGATCCCTTGCGCCACCGCGGGACCCCCTCGGTGAAGGAGGCCTGACACAGCACCTTGGTGCCGCCGAAAGAAACCAGGACGCTTCCCTCGCCCACGTCGAGGTAGTTGCGTTCAATTTTTACGTCACGCATTTGGTTTGGACGGCGTCCGTCCAGCCGCGCTTTCTCGTTATCAGCAGCAGTGCTCATTTTTTAGCCTCAGGTTCCTCATTTTTGTTCTGTCACAGGGTGAATACCGCGCCCGGGGTCGCCAATTCAATGGGACCTGAGTGCGTGCGCTGCGCTTCAGCAAGAATTTCTTGCGGGTCATTCCACGGCGGAATGTGGGTTAAAACCGTGCGATTGACGTGATTTCGGGCCGCTACCGCGCCGGCGCGTTCCCCGGTGAGGTGGATATCACGCGGGTCATCGCGCGCTTCGGTAAATCCGGCCTCGATAAGCAGCAAATCCGCGTGGGCAGCCAATAAGTCCAGTTCTGGGCAGTCATCCGTGTCGCCACTGAAGCACAGCGTTGCGCTGCCCGCGCCGTTTGTCGCGGGCCCGCTAATGCGCATTCCGTAGGCTTCCACGGGGTGGTTCACCCGCTCGACCGTGATGGTGAACGGCCCAACGCTGGTGGGCGTGCCGGCCACCCAGGGGCGATGTTCTAACACGCTGGAGGGCGCTAGTTCCTCGCCCGCCCCAGCCAGTTGAGCGATGAAGGTTTCACCCGCGGTCGGCGCATAAATCGGGATGCTCGATTGCGCATCACGCGGGTGGTAGTGACGCCAGACCCGCAAGCCCGCGAGGTCAACGCAGTGGTCCGGGTCGAGATGCGAGATGAAAACCGCATCGAGCTCGGTGGGGTCCACATATTTCTGCAGCGCCCCGAATGCTCCCGCGCCGAGGTCTAAAAGTACGGACCATAATTTTCCGTCGCCTGCCCGCGCCTGCAATAGATAGCAAGAAGCGGGTGACTGGGGGCCAGCAAAGGAGCCCGAGCAGCCGACGATGGTTAGTTTCACGCTTGCTCCACCTCGCCCACCTCGGGGCCTAAGAATCGGTGCGCCAGTTTTTCGAATTCGGCCGGATCACCGGTAGCCAAAAATCGATGGGTTGGCTTGGTTTGTAAGTCTTTTTGCAGCAGACCGCGCTCGTGCAATATGCGGTAGACGTCTTTCGCAGCTTCATCGGCAGACGAGACAAGGGTGACCTCGGGCCCCATCACATAGGAGATAACGCTGCTCAGCAGCGGATAATGGGTGCACCCCAAAACCAGGGTGTCAACGTTGGCGTCCAGTAGCGGCTGGAGGTACCCGCGCGTCACGCTCAAAACTTCATTGCCGGCGGTTACGCCCGCCTCAACGAATTCCACGAAGCGCGGGCAGGCTTGGGCGGTGAGGGATAGCCCCACGGCAGCGGTGAACGCGTCTTCATAGGCCCCCGAGTCAATGGTTGCCTGGGTGGCGATGAGCCCGATATTCCCCGAGTTGGTCGCGCGCACGGCGCGGCGCACTGCGGGTTGAATCACTTCAACAACCGGAATGCCCATGGCGTGGGAGTAGCGCTCGCGCGCATCTCGCAGCGCCGCTGAAGAGGCCGTATTGCACGCGATGACCAGCATCTTGACGCCCTGATTCACCAGGTCATCCATGACCGCCAGGGCATGAGAGCGCACGTTTTCTAAGGATTGCGAGCCGTATGGGCTGTGGGCGGTATCGCCCACATAGAGCACCGATTCGTTCGGCAATTGGTCCATAACAGCGCGCGCAACGGTCAAGCCGCCGACGCCGGAGTCAAAAATGCCGATAGGTGCTGTGGTCACAACGCCTCAGCCTAACGGTCATGCTCGAGCATTTGTAACCCGGAAATGAGTGATTCTTGCCACCACGCCAACACATCACTGATCTGCAATAGCCCCGCCCGCTGATCTCCCCCTGCACTCGTCATCAGGGATAACCGCAATTCATCCACATCATCGGCACTTTCGATCCCCAGCCGCTGCGCCGCCACCAATCGAATATCGGTGATAGTTGCCATAAAGTCATGGGCCTCCTGGGCGGTCAACCGCAGCAGCGGGCCATTCTCCGGCTGCAAATGCACCCAAAAACGCACCAGCCGGTCGCCCTTGCGCAGGCGTAAACCGGTCTGCGTCAACCTGCGATACTCCGCATCGACCTCGGGATCGAGCGAAACCGGGGGCAATAGTCGCTCAACCGCCGGATCTGCGGGGCGCCCCAGCGGCTGCGGTTCATCTTCATGCCAACCCAAATCGCGCGCGAGCTCATCCCACTGATCGACAATCGCGTCCATCCCGCCCGATACATCATCGAAAAGCCCCAGCTCCCCCGCCCGCTGTGCCACATCCACCCCGAGCAACTCAGCCACCTCGGAGGCGAGATGCGCGAGAACTTCCCGCTCGTCGTCCTCAATTAACGCCTCCAGTTGACCGGCTACGACCCGAAAGGCCTCCACCGCTAGTCCTCCGTCTTTTCGATCGTCGCCCACAACCCGTATGCATGCATCGCCTCGGCGTGGCGCTCAATCTCTTCCCGGTTGCCGTGCGTGATCGCAGATTTGCCATCGTGGTGGACTTCAAACATCAATTTTGTGGCCTTTTCACGCGAAAAACCGAAGTGTTTCTGGAAGACGTAAACGACGTAACTCATGAGGTTGACCGGATCGTCCCACACGATCAAAACCCAGGGTCGATCGATTTGCGTGTCGATGGCCACACCGACCGCAACATCCGACTCGGGCTGTTCTATCCGGGAAAATCCAGTCACACCCCTACTCTAAGAGTGACGGCTGACACTGGTCGTTTCCACCACAGTCATAGGGTTAGAAGATGCTGACTTCTCTGCTCACCGACCGATATGAGTTAACGATGCTCCAAGCCGCACTGCGCTCGGGTGCGGCCCACCGCCGGTCGGTATTTGAGGTCTTTACCCGCCGTCTCGCGCCGGGCCGCCGGTATGGAGTCGTGGCGGGCACGGGCCGATTCCTGGAAGCGCTGGCCGATTTTCGCTTCGATTCCGAAGAGCTTGAATGGCTGGAACGCAATGAAATAGTCGATGCGCCCACGCTGCAGTGGCTCGCCGACTACCGGTTCACCGGCAATATTTGGGGCTATCACGAGGGAGATATTTTCTTCCCCGGTTCCCCCGTTCTGGTCGTGGAGGGCACCTTTGCGGAGGCCGTGATTTTAGAAACCCTCGCACTGTCGATCTATAACCACGATTCGGCCATCGCTTCGGCCGCTGCGCGCATGGTTTCCGCCGCGGGAAATAGGCCCTGCCTCGAAATGGGTTCGCGGCGCACGCACGAAATTTCGGCCATCGCCGCCGCGCGGGCCGCCGTCGTCTCCGGGTTTGGGGGAACGTCGAATCTCGCGGCTGGCAAAGAATACGGAATTCCCACCATTGGCACCGCTGCCCACGCCTTCACGCTGGTGCACGATAACGAAAAGGCCGCCTTCGAAGCACAAATTGATTCCCTTGGCATCGATACGACGCTCCTGGTCGACACCTATGCCGTGACCAGTGCGGTGCGCGCGGCTATTGAAGTGGCCGGCCCGAAACTGGGCTCCGTGCGCCTTGATTCCGGCGACCTGGTCGCCCAAGCCCACGAGGTGCGCGCGTTACTGGATTCGCTCGGCGCTCACGAAACCCAGATCGTTGTTACCTCGGACTTAGACGAGTTCGCCATCGCGACCCTCGCCCAGGCTCCCGTGGACTCCTACGGGGTGGGAACCTCACTCGTGACCGGATCTACGGCACCTACTGCGGGCATGGTTTACAAGATTGTGGCGCGGGAAAATTCCGCGGGCGTCATGGAACCCGTAGCCAAGGCCGGCCCGGGCGGAAAAGCGGGAATCGGCGGCCGCAAACGCGCCGCACGCCTGTTTAGTTCCGCCGACGTCGCATTCGAGGAAGCCGTTTGGGCGGATCCGGAAAGCCGCTGGGAATCCTTTGGCTCCCCCGCGCTCCCCCTCCCGGATTACGCGTCCAGGCAGCGGGAACTGCTTATCCCAATGATTTTGGACGGCGAACTGACCGACCGCGCAATGCTCGGTGCGGAGGGACTCAAGCGGGCGGCCGCACACCACGCACAGGCGAGGGCCGAACTGCCGCGCAGTGCACTTCGCTTACAACGCGGCGATCCGGCCCTCGAAACCGTGAACCTAGAGGTTGGTTAAACAACCTGGGGGCTAGTTAGACCCTGCGGCCGGCTCGGCCCACCAGGGACAAGATCAGACCGACCACCAAGACAGCAATTCCGAGCCAAATTAGGAAATTTGCCACCCCGGAAAAACCAAGAATCGCTAGAATCACGCCAACAATAATCAGCGTTAGCCATAAACCCACTGCCATCGACCTCCTGTAAGAGTTCCTTAACTCGGTGCGAGTGGGAATGTGCACCGCGATGTGTTTGATCCTTGCACCGCTGGGATGCGCGCGCATCTTGAAGCGATCGCAGGGGTGGTTGCGATTGCGGGCGCGCTTGCTAGCGGCGGACCTAAGCCGCGGGCTCAGTTGCGACCCAGGAACCACTCGCGCACGAGTTTGATGCGTTTGGCGATATCGGTGGGCGGAGCTTCGGCCACCGGTTTACCTCCGGTGCGCTGCCGCAGTGTGGTGTGGATCGTGGCGTGCGGTTGGCCGGATCGCCGGGCCCAAGCAGCGACTAGAGATGAGAGTTCTTTGCGCATCGCGCGCACGTCCCGATGGCTGAATTCTTGTTCTTCGTCTACGGGTTCGGGCACATCGCGGCCGCGTTTCTTTTGCGCCTTTAACTGCCGGGCTTGGCGCTGCCGCAGGAGCGTGCTGACCTGGTTGGCATCCAGCAGGCCGGGCAGGCCGAGGTATTCCTGCTCTTCCTGGGAGCCCACATCCGCGGCGGTTCCGAACTCGCCGCCGTCGAACAGCACGCGGTCGAATTCGGCTTGCGCATCTAGCGCCTCAAATTCGCTGAATAGGTCTGGCTCGGTAGCCCCCTGTTGCGCCTGGGCTACGAGCGCTTCTTCGGGTTGGAAGTCCTCACCCGTGGGCCGGTTACCCCGATCGAGCGCGTGGTCACGTTCGACCTCAAGTTCGGCACCGAGTTGCAGCAGTGGCCCCACCGAGGGCAAAAATATGGACGCGGTTTCGCCGCGCCGGCGCGCCCGCACAAACCGGCCCACGGCTTGCGCAAAAAATAGCGGAGTCGCGGCCGAGGTGGCGTAAACACCCACGGTCAGGCGCGGGACGTCCACGCCCTCGGAAACCATGCGCACGGCCACCAGCCAGCGCTGCTCTCCGGTGGCGTACTCTTCGATGCGGCTCGACGCTCCCGCGTCATCTGAAAGCACCACAACGGGTTCTTCGCCCGAGATTTCGCGCAATTGGTGCGCGTATTGGCGCGCGACGGTCTGGTCTGTTGCAATGACGAGGCCGCCCGCGTCGGGGATAGCGCGTCTCACCTGAGTTAGCCGGCTATCTGCCGCGCGGAGCACCGAGGGGATCCACTCTCCTGCCGGGTCCAGGGCGGTGCGCCAGGCCTGGGATGTCATGTCTTTGGTCAGCGGTTCACCGAGCCGAGCGGATACCTCATCACCGGCAGTGGTGCGCCAGCGCATTTGACCTGAATAAGCCAAGAAAATTACGGGGCGAACCACGCCGTCTCGCAGCGCGTCGCGGTAACCATAGGTGTAGTCGGCACTAGAGCGGCGCGCGCCATCAGCTCCCACGTCATAGCGGACAAAGGGAATCGCCGCGGTATCGGAACGAAATGGGGTGCCGGTCAGGCTCAGCCTCCGGGTTGCCGACTCGAATGCTTCGAGAATGGCATCGCCCCACGACAGTGCGTCCCCACCGTGGTGGATCTCGTCCATGATGACGAGGGTGCGTTCTGCCTGCGTACGGGCGCGGTGCAAATAGGCGTTGGCTGCCACCTGCGCATAGGTGACCGCGACACCAACGAATCCGCTCCCATGGCGGCCCTGTGCGTTACGGAAGCGGGGGTCGAGGCGAATACCGACGCGCGCGGCAGCATCAGCCCACTGCGTTTTTAGGTGCTCGGTGGGCGTCACAACGGTTATGCGCCGCACTGTGCCTCGGGCTAGGAGTTCGGCGGCGATCGTGAGCGCGAACGTCGTCTTACCGGCCCCGGGGGTGGCTACGGCCAGGAAGTCACGCGGCTCCTGGGCCAGGTACTGCTCCACCGCTGCGGCCTGCCAGGCGCGCAGTTTTTGTGCAGTCCCCCACGGCGCACGCCCAGGAAATGCGGGCGGCAGATGCGATAAGGCAGTGGGTGAAGCGTGCGTCGCGCGCGGTGCTGAGCTGGTGGAGGTCTCCTCGTAGTTCAACGACCATCCGGGCCCGAAGAGCCCGAATCGTTATCACGCGGAGCCTGCAGGCCCTCATAAATTTCTTTGCAGGTCGGGCACACGGGGAATTTATTTGGATCGCGTCCGGGTACCCAAACTTTGCCGCATAGCGCTATAACCGGTTCGCCTGAGAGCGCAGAAGACATGATCTTTTCTTTGCGCACGTAATGCGCGTAGCGCTCGTGGTCGCCAGGTTCGAGCTCTTCCCGTTGCTCAGTCCGTTCGATCACGGTGGTCCCCGTGGAGGGGCCCGGGCCTAACGGATCTTCTTCAGGAAAAGTTTCACTCATGGCGACCATTCTACGCTTGCTGTCTTCTGCATGGCGCCCACCGGGTGGCGCGATTTAACGTTCCGGACGGTTGCGGTACATGTGCTCGTAGTAGTCGCGCAGTTTCAGACCAGCAGCCGCAGGCTCATCAATATATACGGTCACATTCTGATGGTTTTGCAAGACAGTTACCGGCCAAAAAGTTGATATCGGTCCTTCGACCAGTTGCGCGACGGCCTCAGCTTTATTCGCTCCTTTGGCGATGAAAATAATTTCCCGCGCCTCCATGATGGTGCCCAGCCCCTGCGTAACAACGTGCTTTGGAACCTCGTCGACGCTATCGAAAAAGCGAGCGTTGACCTCGCGTGTTTCCTCGGTCAGAGTCGTGACGCGCGTCCGGGAGGTCAGCGCTGAGGCAGGCTCGTTAAATCCGATGTGCCCATTCTGGCCGACCCCGAGAATCTGCAGATCGATGCCTCCGGCCGCTTTTATTGCGTTCTCATATTCAACGCATGAAGCGTTGAGATCGGGCGCCGTGCCGCTGGGGCTATTTACTTCCGAATCGGGGATATCAACGAGTGATGTGAATTCCCGCCGGATCACATTGCGGTACGCCTCAGGGTGATCGAGTGGCAAGCCGACGTATTCGTCCAACAAAAAAGCGCGGGACTGTGCAAAAGACAACCCCTCTTCCCGGTGGCGTCTGCCCAGTTCCTGGTAGAGAGCAACAGGGCTCGAACCGGTTGCTAATCCAAGAACCGCGTTAGGGCTCGCATTCATGAGGGCGCCGACACGGTCAGCAGCTTCGCGGGCAATATCTTGTGCGGTGGGCAGGACAGCAATTTCCATGTGTGGTCTCCTAAGATTTTATTGCAGCAGAGTCGGTTTGCCAGTTCGTTCCTGCACTGGAGTGCCCTACCCCACGCGGGCCTTGCGACTCCGCGAGAGTTGGAACACTTTCTGATAATCCACCCCCGAGGAGCGCAGCGCCAATCGCGGCTGCCGCGGATCCTGGCGGGAGCAGACGGACACGTTCGTCCAACTTGAGTGACTCAAGTAGTCGCGAGCCCCGGGTTTGGGCCCGCAAGGCCGTTTTCACGACCTCGAGCAGGGGTGCGCCCAGTTCGGACACTCCCCCACCCAAAATGATGACGTCGACATCGACGCTGAGAGCAATGAGCCGAATCGCGGCCGCTACACCCGTTGCGAACTCATCCCGGACCCTGATTGCCTGCGGATTGCCACGTTCAGCCTCCCCGAACAGAGCTGCCGGTGCCGGGCGCGAGTTGGTTGTGGGCCAGTGGCGGGCGATGGCTGTACCGGAAACAATGGTTTCCAGGCAGCCGCGCTGGCCACAGGCGCATTTTTCCCCGAATGGATCAACCGGGATATGCCCGATTTCTCCCGCAGCGCCGTAGGCACCCGCTCGCGGTTCACCGCGCAAAATGAAACCAGCTGCCAGGCCCGTACCGATTGCCAAATATGCGAGGTCAAC
>Ga0209487_1004505_pt1 | contig 10672 bp, 8 predicted proteins | sample Poulit2012_FD_187524 | JGI IMG/M metagenome (GOLD analysis project Ga0209487, IMG submission 187524) | Agricultural soil microbial communities from Georgia to study Nitrogen management - Poultry litter 2012 (SPAdes) (version 2) | ecosystem: Environmental > Terrestrial > Soil > Agricultural land... | reverse complement strand
CATTAAAAAGTTATTTTTTTCATTTAATGATAAGCCTTTGTTATGGAATAATGCTTTTTCAATCGTTTCGTCTTGAATGACGGCATACATGACCTTTTTTACACGTGGATCATAAGCATATATCTTTTCTTCGACTTCCTTTATAAAGCTGATTTTGTCTTCCGTTGAGACAGTTTCAAGATCCGCTGTGTAAAATTGCTTTTGTTCATATGTCGCTGTATCAGTAAATAACTCTTCAGGATCATCTTCTATGAGTAATGCATTTTCAGCAGCATGATCTAATAAATAATGGACCGAATCCTCATCTAGTTTTTCTGTATAGGCATAACCCGTTTTCCCTTTAAACAATCCTCTAATGGAGGCACCTTTAACCGTGGAGGATTCATATCCATCGACTTCACCATCATAAACATCACATGAAAGTTTATCTGTTTTTTCATAGTAAAGCTCGACATTAGAAAAACCTTTCTTTTCCCCTTCAACAAATAATTGCTCCTTAAATTGTTTTAATTCCATTAATTATGCCTCCCTTCCACCAACAGTAATTTCACTGACACGTACCATTGGTTGCCCTACATTTACTGGTATCGATCCACTTGAAGCTCCACACATACCTGCACCATGCGCCAGATTATTACCTACTCTATCAATATTTTGGATTGTTGTTGCTCCATTACCGATGAGTGTTGCTCCTTTGATTGGTTTATCAATTTTCCCATTTTTAACTAAATAAGCTTCATTCACTGCAAAATTAAAGTCGCCAGTTCCCGGATTTACCGAGCCACCGCCCATGTATTTCGCATAAATTCCGTTTTCCGTATTCGCAATAATTTCTTCTGGTGTTGACTGTCCCGGAGCAATATAGGTATTCGTCATTCGTGATGTCGGAGCAAATTTATACGACTCCCTCCGACTTGATCCTGTTGCCTCCATGTTCATCCGTCTACCATTAAGTTTATCAATCAAGTATCCTTTTAAGATACCGTTTTCAATAAGTATATTTTTACGCGATTTTTCTCCTTCATCATCGATAGTGATGGATCCCCATTCATTCTTCAATGTCCCATCATCAATATAGGTGACAAGGTCTGATGCTACTTTCTCACCTAACTTATTGGCAAAAACAGAGCTATCTTTAGCAACGGACGACGCTTCTAATCCATGCCCACATGCTTCGTGAAAAATAACGCCACCAAATTCATTGTCAATAATAACAGGAAATTTACCACTTGGAGCCGGATCTGCATGTAGCATTGTGGTAGCCATTCGTGCAGATTCTTTCGCATAATGCTCCAGATTTAATTGTTCAATAAACTCAAATCCTTGATGAGCACCAGGACCATACATTCCCGTTTCCATATTCGTGCCCTCTGAAGCGATGGAGATAATCCCCATTCGACTTCTCGTTCGTTGATCTTCGATAAATTTACCTTCTGAATTGGCAACTAAAATATTTTGTTCCTCATCTAGTAGACTAACAATGACTTGTGATATCGCCGGATCATAATTTCTAGCGATGTCATTTGCCTTCTGTAAAACGTCCAGTTTACGAGATTTTTTCACCCCATGAGGCATGATCTCGATTGGATTAATGGTTTGAATCGTTTCTTGTACAAGCGGTATACGGATTGTTTCCTTGCTTGTTGTATTCTGGATCGCATCTGCAGCTGTTTTCGCCGCCTTTACAAGTCCCTCTCTTGAATAGTCATTTGTATGCGCATACACACTTTGCAACCCACTAAACACACGGATGCCTATTCCAAAGTCTCTACCTGATATACTTTTTTCGAGGCGCGAGCTTTGCAGTGTCATTTCATTTGTATAGCGATCTTCTACAAATATTTCTGAGAAGTCACCTCCCGTTTCAAGTGCTGCTTGTAGCACGTCTTCAATAAGTCCTTTACTAAGCATCATATTCCCCCTACTTTATATCTTCTGTAAATACCTTTCTTTCATTATACATCTTTTCTAAAATAAAAAACTCCATCTAAAGTTGGAGTTTTTGTTTATCATCTTTTACTTGCTCAGGTTTTCTTCTAGATAAATGAAAAAGCCATTTGGGTAGTATTTCCCCAAACGGCTTTACGGATCGATTATTTACGTGCTTGAATTTCAAGATTAATTTTGACTTCATCACTTACGATTACGCCACCTGTTTCAAGCGCAGCATTCCATGTTAACCCGAAGTCCTTTCGGTTGATCGTTGTTTGACCGCTAAAACCAGCAACTTCTTCATTACTCATTGGGTCTTTTGACTGTCCTTCAAATGTAATATCAAATGTAACTGGATTCGTTATTCCAATGATTGTAAAATCGCCTGTCATATCATAGTGATTTTCTGCCTTCTTCGTTATTTTTGTCGCTTTAAATGTTAATTTCGAGTGATTTTCAACGTCAAAGAAATCTTCAGAGCGCAAGTGATTATCTCTGTCTTCCTTTCGTGTATCAACACTGTTTGCATCAATCGTGAATTCAATTTCGGCATCCGTCAAATCTTCTGGATTTGCCTTAATCGTTGCATCGAACTCGTTAAATGTTCCTTTCACATTCGATATCATCATATGCCTAACCGTAAATTCCAATGTACTGTGAACTTGATCAATATTCCATGTTGCTTTTTCCATGAGCTCTCCTCCAATAATATAAGTTATTAAGTAACTACTTTTTAGATGACTTCTTAATATCGGCTTTTTATCCATCTATATTTTCATATTTACTTAGCACCAGCCCCTTTACATGATATTCATTTACCTTGATGCCTATAGAATTACACGCTTTCCGCAAATAATCCCAGTTTTTTTATCTGTGCAATCATTTCTTTCTTTTCAGCTGCATCTAACCCGCCCAGAATATGATGAAGCGCCTTCCCATGTTCCGGGAATATTTCATCCATAAGTTTAATCCCTTCACCTGTAAGCCCTGCATATGTCACACGGCGATCTTTGGGACAAGCTTTGCGTTCTACTAATTTCTTTCCCTCTAATTTGTCGACAACATAAGTAATACTACTACTCGCCAGCAATAATTGTTGCCCGATTTTTTGTATGGGCTGATCCTCTTTATGATATAACAACTCAAGAACCCCAAATTCGGTTTTATTTAGTCCATACAATTTTATATCCTTAACGGTTTTTTCTTGAATCGATTGCAGGGCCCGCGTTAAGACAACGAATAGTTTTAAAGATAATTCAACTTCTTGATCAAAACTTTCGGTTCGCTTCATCATTTCTAATCCCTCTAATTCGTATATCTTGAATTCATAGTAATTATAAGCCATTAACTGAACCATGTCAATTGGTTTGCTTTTTTTATATTTAAAATGGGTTTCTTATCTTAAATTTGTGTACAAGCTTACAACTTGAGAGGAAATCCGTTCAATTCTGACTTGATCTAGTAAATTAAAAATGCTCATCCTTCAATATGGACGAGCGTTTTTATGCTATGAAAGATCTATCTCTAAGGAGATCGGACAGTGATCACTCCCCATTACACCAGCATGAACTTCTGCAGCATGCAATTTTTCTTCTAGTCCAGTAGAGACGATAAAATAATCAATTCTCCACCCGATATTTCTTTCTCTTACGGTCTTCATATAGGACCACCATGTGAATAGATGTTCTTTTTCTGGATGAAAATATCTTAATGTATCAATATATCCCGCATGGAGTAGGCGCGTCATTTTTTCCCGTTCTTCCTTTGTTGCCCCAGAATTCCCTTCATTTGCTTTGGCATTACGTATATCAATTGGTTGATGAGCGACATTTAAATCCCCACATAAAATAACTGGTTTCACTTCATTTAATTCATTCATGTGGGTAAATAAATCATCTTCCCATTGCAGTCGTAAATCCAGTCGAGCAAGGTCGCGTTGCGAATTGGGACTATACACATTAATGAGGAAAAACCCCTCGTATTCCAGTGTAAGTATTCGCCCTTCTTGCTGCCCTTCTTCACCTTTCAAACCGTATTGTACAGTAAGTGGTTTTATCTTTGTGAAAACGGCTGTTCCAGAATACCCCTTTTTCTCTGCATAATTCCAATATTGCTCATAACCAGGAAGGTGGAGGTCAATTTGGCCCTCTTGCAATCTAATTTCCTGTACACAGAATATATCTGCATCGATTTCATTGAAGTACTTTTCAAATCCTTTTTTAACACAGGCTCTTAATCCATTCACATTCCATGAAATCAGTTTCATGATTATTTCCCCCTACAAAACATGTTCATTATTGATAGATTCCAGCAAATTACTCGATGCGAAATGAAGTCCTTCAGGGGAGAATACCTATACATCTTCATGTATAAACATCTCCACTTTTTTGTTCGCTGTAAAGGAAACGGAAGTTCCTTCATCTAGCTTACTATTGATTTCCAGGCCTTGTCCAAACTGACGTTTTAAACGAAGATCTGTATTTATTAACCCTACGCCTAATCCACTGCCAGATTCGCTATCCAGTATTCGGTGTAATGTCGCCTCATCCATTCCAACGCCATCGTCTTCAACAACGATCTTTATGTGAGTCTCATCATTCGTAATACGAATCGTGAGGTTACCACCTTGTACACGTTTCATAATGCCATGTTCCACCGCATTCTCTACTAAAGGTTGAATCGTTAAGAGTGGAATTTTCACATCGGTACAATTATCGATCTCCCAATTTACATTCAACCGTTCATTAAATCGCACTTGCTGAATATACAAATAGGAACGAACAATATTTAGCTCTTCCTCGATTGGTTTCAATTCATCAACAATTTGAAATTGAAATTTACTTCTTAAAAAGCTAGAAAATTCATCGATTAAAAAGTGCATCTTCTCTAAATCAATTTCACTTAATGCTGTAATCGCATTTAGTGTGTTAAATAAGAAATGAGGTTGAATTTGTGCCTGAAGCCAAGCAGCCTCCATCTGCAATTGTTCACGTGCAGATCTTTTTACTTCCGTTAATACCCTAACCCGGGATCTAATTTCCAACGCATCGACAGGTTTTATGACGTAATCGTTAGCCCCTGATAAAAACCCTTTCTCGATATCTATGGACTGACTCCGAGCCGTCAGAAGTAAAATAGGAAGTTCTGTCATCGTAAAGCGCTCGCGAATCGTTCTCGTTAACTCATAGCCAGACATATGTGGCATCATAACATCAGAAATAACTAAGTCCCATTCCTGCAAATCTAATAAAGCTAGGGCTTTGCTTCCACTTGTTACGCCCATCATATGATACTGCTTTGTTGAAAGAATCGTTTCTATGACCCTTATATTAATAAATTCATCATCTACAATTAATAGTCTCGGGCGATTGGCTTTCAATGATGGATCCTCATTTGAAACCGAGCCCTTCAACGTACTAGCCGCAGCGATATCCGGTTGTAAAGAAGCAGATGAAGTATGTATCATACCTTCCGTTCTAATGTCTGGATCGGCTACTTGTAAAGAGATCCTAAATTCAGAGCCTTTTCCTAGCACGGAACGAGCCTCTAATGTTCCACCATGCAATTCGACCAATTTCTTAGTAATATTCAGGCCCAAGCCAATCCCCGTTTGACCATGTTTTCCTTGCTTATAAGGTTTAAATATTTCAGTCAGCGTCTCTTCATCCATGCCAATCCCTGAATCAGAAATCACGATGTCTACTTTTCTATCCTTCACATATCCATGTATCGAAATTTCGCCGTCATTCGTATATTTCACCGCATTATGCAAGAGGTTAAAAACAATTTGTATGACTCGGTTTTCATCAGCATACACGTGTGGAAAATATTCTGGAATTTCATTTATTAATCGGACCGGTTTTCCTTCGATCATAAACTGAAGCATATCCATCACACCGATGACAATCGATTGGATAGAAATTCTTCTTAACTGAAGCTGAGGATTCCCTTCTTTTAAATTCATCGCTTCAAGTAAGTCATTTAACGTCAATGCCATATGATGTCCGACAGATTGAACGGTTTTTAGATCTTTAATACTTTCCTCATTTAGTGAATACTTCTCCCTTTCTGAAACCCCCTTTAGTATATTTAGTATACTATGGAGAGGGTTCCTTAGTTCATGGGAGGTATTAGCAAGAAATTCATCTTTCAATCTATGCTCTTCTTGCAACTCGATTGCCAGATTTTCTGTTTCAGCATGAGCTCGCGAATAGCGTCTAAACCAGATCGATGAAAAACAGATCATCGCAATAATTAAATCGAACGGATAGTACATGACTTTGATTCCTGTAATCGCAAAAAAAGTCCACCAGAGAAGACTGCTCATAAGTGCAATGAAAGATAGGAGGATTAAGATGTTATCTTCACTATCCATAATAGACATGCGAAATATGGATACCATCGTTACAAATATAGAAACACCGATTAATATCCAATATAAAGGCTGAATGGTCATCATATACTCGTTTGGAATTATTAATGCTAACAATCCCGCGACTCCACTAAGAGCAATACACCATCGGATCATGATGCGCCAATATCCTGTCGATTGGTAACTTATAAACTGCAACAAAGCATAGGCCCCAGCAGCCACAAAAAAATGAACGAACTTAAATCCCCATTCATAATTGATCGGAAGCCAAATATGTAATAGTTTATGATCGCTCCCGAGCAGGTTTGAAAAGGTCATACTGCCCATTAAGATAGAAAAATAAAGCAATCGTTTATCTCGACTACCCAATAAAAACAAAATAAGTGCATAGATAGCATGCATCAAGAATACAATGGCAACCATTTGTTGCAGTGACTCCGATAATTCTGTTTCTTGAGAAAGCACATCCTCCCTACCAAACTTAATCGAGCGAATAATCCCGCTATTCCGCGCATCTATATAATTTGCTGCCTGGATGATCACCTCGATAACACCAGATTCATCCGCTGTAAAGGTAGCTGAAGATGGAATATTCTCTGCAACATAATTTTCTTTACTTTCTCCCAATTTCCCAGACTCGGATAGTAACTGGCCATTCACATATAATGCTGACGCACTCCGAATACTTGGAATCCGAATGCTGTATGTTGATTCACTGCTCGGATCAACGAGAACCCGCAAGTGATAGGTGCCATATCCAAAGGGGGTATCATTTTCTGATTGTAAGTATGTATTCCACCCACCGGGAACGTAAATATAGTGTGGAACTCCTAATGAATCATCACTCCCTTTATGTAATACCCATTGAGATGGATAGAATTCCCACTGACCATCTAATGTAATCGCGCTATTTTCTAAACCTTGCCATTCCCGTAAATCCAGCTCCCCCTCATGGGCATACGGTTGATCCGTCTCCTGAAAAGACTTCGTCCAGAGAATACGTGAACCAATCAGCACAAGTATAAATAAGCTTACGATAATGAAGACTCTTTTCTTTTTCATCTCTCTATTTGGTAACTAACCAAAACCGCACCCTCCCCTCTGTGAGTAAATAATGCTAATTTATATTATAATACGTTGGTTTTAGTTAATTATATCATAATGAATTTCATAATCCCTTTTTATAGCTATATCCCTTCAAGAGCGAAGTGACTTCGCTTTAATCAACCGACTCCCAGTAGAGCTATTGATCCTAAGAACACTTACTTGACAAATTCAATCTGTAAAGCTTATTATTCCTATAGGGATTATAAAAGAATGAGGTTTCGAAGGGAGTAAAACGCATGTCTTCACAAACTACTACATCGAAGAAATCAAAAGTAAGCCGTTTTTTAAATAGCATTGAACGAGTCGGAAACAAGCTTCCGGATCCATTCATGCTATTCATTACATTAGCTGGCTTAACGATTATTTTATCTTGGATTATTTCCTTCTTTGAAGTGACCTTTATCCAGCCGGGAGAAAATGAGATAACTTCAATAAAAAGCCTTGCATCTGCAGAAGGTTTTCAATATATGCTCACCTCTATGATTGACAATTTTGTTGGTTTCAAACCTTTAGGAATCGTTTTAACCATCATGCTAGGGATTGGTTTAGCTAATAAAGTTGGCTTGTTGGAGACTTTTATTAAGAATACGATTTTAAAGGCTCCACGTTCACTTGTAACATATGCCGTCATTTTCACTGGGATTTTAGGAAACCTTGCTGCAGATGCCGCCTTTATTATCGTTCCTCCTCTTGCTGCAATGGTGTTTTACAATGTCGGACGTCATCCACTTGCAGGACTAGCCGCAGGATTTGCTGGTGTTGGTTCAGGTTTCACTGCCAATCTCGTTGTAACCAACACAGACGCAGTATTATCGGGAATCTCTGCAGAAGTGATGTCATCATTAAACACAACGGTCACCGTCACACCCGTTGATAACTGGTATTTTATGATTGTTTCTGTATTTTTACTTACCATAACTGGGGCAATGATTACTGAAAAACTTGTGGAACCAAGACTTGGTCAATACCGAGGGGATGAAGCAAAAGAATTTGAACCAACAACAACCATTGAAAAACGGGCTTTACGCAATGCAGCGATTGCAGCTATCTTTTATATTGGTCTTTTACTACTTATTCTCTTTTTACCGGAATCACCGCTTCGAAACGAGGGGGGTGGCTTGATTCCATCGCCATTTTTAGCCGGGATTGTACCAATCATTATGCTGTTTTTTATAACGGTTGCAATTGCCTATGGTGTGACAACGAAGATAATTGAGAATTCACATTCCGTTGCTAAATTAATGGGGGAAGCCATTAAAGATATGTCTGGCTTTATCGTGTTGATTTTTGCTGCAGCTCAATTTATTGCTTATTTTGAATGGACAAATATCGGTTCATGGCTCGCAATAAGCGGGGCATCGTTTCTTGAATCCGCTGGGATGACTGGGATAGGTATTATTATTATTTTCATTTTATTCTCGGCACTTTTAAATTTACTAGTTTTTAGTGGTTCTGCCCAATGGGCGCTAGAAGCACCCATTTTCCTAAAATTATTTTATTTTCTTGATTATCATCCGGCATTTATTCAAGCAGCCTATCGAATTGCTGATTCATCAACAAGTGTCGTCACACCAATGAATCCATACTTTGTTATTATCTTAGCCTTTATGAAAGAGTATGACAAAAAGGCAGGAATAGGGACATTAATTGCTTTAATGTTGCCCTATAGTATCGTATTTCTTCTCGTATGGATTTTGCTATTATTAGCATTCGTATTCCTAGGAATACCTTTTGGACCAGGCATTGGGGTTTATTTGTAATACAATAAAGGATATTATAACGGGAAGGTTTACGGGGAATAACATTCTATAGCCTTCCTTTACCATCAACTTTTTTTTTGTTAAGAATCGGACACTAACGACTACCAGACACCAATAACACAATACATTTACTTTTTAAGTTCCGTTTGCTCATACAACTTAATAATCTCTGGATAGGCTTGGTATTCTTTTCGACCTAAATCCGTTAGATCATATACTCCTCGTCCAACTCGTTGAAACCATTTATAATAATCGTTATAAAGAATGCCGTATGTTCGATCGCCAGTACTTAACTTTTGCAAGTCCTTCGCAGACATTGGGCCTAAGTAATCGAGATAAAAGGCGATTTGAATACTGATTTCCTTATAAGCAGTCATTGTCGTTACGTTATTACTTCCACCTATATTATGATTACTTCTTCTACTAAGCATTTCTTTCATTAACTTGTCGCGACCTTTTTTACTTTGGCGCATACTTCTTTGACGGTCAAACGAGCCTGGCTCATGCACGACATCAATGCTTGGCTTTCTTCCTTCAAATGAGACTAGAATGAGTCCTAACTCTAACCGCCGAATGAGATGGACTAAATCCCGCCATCTACGTCTACGTAAACTCGATTTTGGTCTTGGTATTGCTATGTAGACGTCTGGTGTGAGCTTCTGTCTGTTTGCAGCTTGCATAAGCAATGTAATATTTAAATTTAATTTCAATTCAATAATAATCAAGGAGTCATCTTTTAATGCAACAACATCGCAATCATTTACTTCTGCTTGTACCCGGTAGCCAAGTGATTGAAAGTAATGTTGAACCGGCTCATATAAATCTGCTTCATAAAGCTTTTTTTTAGTCATGAAACACCAACCTACTTAAAATTTTCGCGTAAATTTTTAACCTAATGCATTTCATTAATACAAGTTTAGTGCCATATCGTGTCAATATGGCGGCTTTTGTAATTATGAAATTGATTCAAACAAACTTATTAAAAAAGGTGAAACAAATAATATAATCGATATGAAGATCAAACTAGAGCTTATCTTCTTCGTAAGTTTTTGTCTATCCTTCCCTTTGTACCAACCGGAAAACTGTAATTTATTTCTATATAAAACAAAAAGTAAGATTAACACAGCGATACCGCCTAACCAACGATATGTTTGAGTCGTCTTATTAAATATGTAGACATTTTCTACAACGAACCAGGTCAATCCCCCAATGACGATAAACAGAAGTATAATTCGAAATAACTCCAATAAAACACGCATTTTATTTCCGTAACCTCCTCTAAATGTTTCTTCAACCTATCAACTTGTTCGAATAAGCCAATAGATGCTAGAGCGCTGTCATTCATTGTTTGTTTATAATCTGGTGCGACATCAATTTCAGCCGCTCTACATTAATAGAAGACTCTAAGATACCTGATGAATAACTAACTTCATCTATTTTCCATTTTCCGTCCAGCTTCATCATTGTCACAGTCGCACTTTCTGCCCAGCTATGTGGCCAC
>Ga0209487_1004504_pt1 | contig 10676 bp, 8 predicted proteins | sample Poulit2012_FD_187524 | JGI IMG/M metagenome (GOLD analysis project Ga0209487, IMG submission 187524) | Agricultural soil microbial communities from Georgia to study Nitrogen management - Poultry litter 2012 (SPAdes) (version 2) | ecosystem: Environmental > Terrestrial > Soil > Agricultural land... | reverse complement strand
GCACCGTATGGTAGATACCTATGGCCTGGAGGTGGTGCATGCTTATATGCAGCATGTGCAGGATAATGCCGAGGAGGCTGTACGGCAGGTAATAGGCGTCCTGCAGGATGGGGCTTTCAGCTATGAGTTGGATAATGGCGCCCAGATACAGGTCGCCGTGCGGGTCAATAGACAAGAACGCAGCGCTGAAATTGATTTTACCGGGACCTCGGCGCAGCTGGAGGATAATTTCAACGCTCCGGCCGCAGTCTGTATGGCTGCAGTGCTATATGTCTTTCGTACGTTGGTCAACGACGATATCCCCATGAATGAAGGTTGTCTCAAGCCCCTGAATGTCATCATTCCAGAGGGTTCCATGCTGAATCCCCACTATCCCGCCGCAACTGTGGCCGGCAATGTGGAAACCTCACAGTGTATTACAGATGCCTTGTATGGGGCCTTGGGGGTGATGGCAGCGGCCCAGGGTACGATGAATAACTTCACCTTTGGCAATGAAAATTATCAATACTATGAAACCATTGCCGGCGGCTCAGGGGCGGGTTTTATTCATCGTGCAGATGGCGGCACGCACTATTTTGCAGGGACTGATGTAGTGCAAACGCATATGACCAACTCCCGGCTGACCGATCCCGAGGTGCTGGAATGGCGTTATCCAGTCTTATTGCAGGAGTTTTCCATCCGCGCCGATAGTGGCGGGACAGGGAAAAAACGGGGCGGACATGGGGCCACTCGTAAAATTTGCTTTCTGCAACCCATGACTGCAGCCATCCTCGCCAATCGTCGCCGCCTGGCGCCGTTTGGTTTACAAGGGGGGGGCAACGCCAAGCCGGGGCGCAATTATGTGCTGCGCCAGGATGGCACGCGTGTGGAGCTGGCGGCCACGGGTTCGGTGGAAATGCAGGCCGGTGACGTATTTGTCATCCATACGCCAGGCGGCGGAGGCTTTGGCACCCCGGACGAGGCCTGAGTTGGGGAGGCATTGGCCGGCCTGCGCGCCGGCTATTTTATTTTGCAGGTGTTGATGCCCAAAATTTTATAAATGGGGCAATTTCCAATCAGCCCGGTGGCCAGCGGAATGACGCCAATCCAGGCCCAGGGCCCGAGCGTTTTGGTCAAGGCCAGCAAAATCAGCACGACGCCCACAACAATACGTAATGTTTTATCAACACCACCTACATTTTTAGTCATGATCTACTCCTGTAAATTGAAACAATTAAGATCATTATAGATTATTTGGGCGTTTTAAAACATGAGCAAGGCTGTATTTTGTTGTTGCCCGAGTTTCTGATGCCGTTGCGCTGCCAATAGCACCTCGGCCCAGCTGTGATAGCCGGCGCGCAAGGCCTGTTGCTTTAAAATGAGCAGTAATTCGGCTGTGGCCAGGGCATCACCCAGGGCATTGTGCCGCGTACTGTTGTCCAGGCCAAAATGATTGAGCCAATCATCGAGATAAATCAGTCCGTCATGCCCCGGATTGAGTAACGGTGCCAACAGGGCAATATCAATGGGGGCCGGGTCATAGTGCACTCCCAAATACTGTTGCACGGCGCGACTGAGCATATGCCGGTCAAATTCAGCATGAAAGGCAAACCAGAGATGGTTTTGTGCATAGTGCAAAAAGCTTTCCAGGGCGGTTGCCGGGTCCTTGCCTTGTTGTAAATCGTGTTGAGTCAGGCCATGGATTAGTTGACCATCACGGGGGTATTTATCCAGGGGGATATTGAGAAGCTCATAAAATGATGAGCGCATGGGCAGGCCGGCTGGCAGGATTTTGACCGCACCTATGGAAATGACCTGATCCTTGCGTTGATTCAGACCGGTCGTTTCCAAATCAAAGACAACCAAAGGGGTATCTGCAATAGGCTGCTTTGCACTGGGCACGGGCCAACAGGGCGGTGTCTTTTTTTCACTTCGTGGTGGCCAGAGGCGCCGAAAAAAACCATGTGTATTCATAGACGATACCTGTATTTCAACAGTGCCTGTATATAGCGGGTTTGGCGCAAGGCCTCCCGGAGCATGCGTTGCTGCAAGGTATTGAGCTCATTGATCCGGATGCGGTTGGATAGGGGTTCTTGGCGCTCTGCCTGCTGTTGATGCTGCTGCAGGCGCAAGAGGTTGAGATAACGGTAGGCCTCTGTCCACTGCTCTGCTTGTCGGGCACTGATGACCTCCTGCTTGGCCAGTGCGGCGATGCGCTTATAGGTAGAAGCAGAGGGAATCTGGTGAGCCAGACTCAGTACTCGGATGGCATCCACTATGGGCGCCAGTACGTGATGCTTGAGATCCAGCTCGGCTTTGAATTGTCTGGTGGTTTGTGCCAGCCAGGTACGCAATTGGCTTGGCGGCGGGGGGTAATTGAGTGCCGCTTGGGCGAGGACACGCAAAAAGGCCGGATACTGGGCGCTATACTGGAAAATATGCTGCTGCAGCGCATCAAAACCCAGATCGGGCCCCCACAGGATCCGTAAATCAAAAAATATGGATGCCTCCAGTACGTGTCGGGGATCGGGCTCCCGGATGATATCCTCAAAACGATGAAACCACTCCTGTTTTGAAAGACAAAGCTGTGGATTGGAAGCCATGATACGACCCGGGCATAAACTGATCCCGCAGGCATCGAGGGCGTCATTGATGTCGCTGGCAATGGGCAATAGCTGAGTGCGTATTTGCTCGGCATGCTGTGCATCCCGGGCAGCAAATATAATGGCATTATCCTGATCGGTAAAAAGGGTTTGCTCCTCGCGGGCTTCACTGCCAAAAGCCAGCCAGTTAAATTGAATTTCAGGATGATCATGTTTTGCCAGAATCAGCTCGATGCAACGGGTCGTAATGTGGTCATTGAGCTGGGTAATGACCTGAGTGATTTGCTGGGCGTTGGCTCCATGAGCCAGCATATTTTCTATCAGCTTGACGATCTGCTGACGTAACTGCTGTATATGCTGCACACTGGGGGCATAGCGCAAGGCACGGGCCAGATGCACCAGATCCACCCTTTGTAGCGCAAATAAATCACGCTCTGAAACCACCCCGACCAGCTCATTTTTTTGCACCAGGGCAATATGACCGATATAGTGCTGCGCCATAATCAGTGCGGCATCAAACCCGCTATCTTGTGGGTGCAGACAGATAGGATCGGGCGTCATGAAGGCACTGATGGGCTCACGTAGGGGGTTGCCCTCGGCAGAGGCGATCACCCGCCGCAGATCGCGCAAGGTAAAAATGCCCAGGGGCTGTTTGGCCTCATCGGTAATGATGATACTGCCCACCTGATAGGTATGCATCATCATGACGACCTGCCTGAGTGCCGTATCCGGCCCACAGCGTATCGGATCACGCACAGCCAGCTGACTGAGTGGATGATGCAAGGAATAATGCGTGCCCAGCTGCGCATAGGCCTGCGCTTGCACTTCCTGCTGCAGATCATCCAAAAAGGTGCTGATACCGCGAATGGCATAGTCATGCAAAGGGGCGGACAGTTTAAGCAAATGGGCCAAATCATCCGCCTGCAGCACCAGGCAAAAACAATCCTCGGTAGCGGTATAGGTGGTTTCTGTAGGCCGTTCGCGTAATAAGGCCGTCAGCGGAAAGCTATCGCCCGTAGACAGGGTAAATTGCTCGATCTCTGCGGGGAAGTCGGGGTTGGGCTGCTGACCCTCGACCATCCCCTGTCGAATGATGTACCAGTGCTTGGGCTGACCGGCCTGCGGTGAGGTAATGACCTCGCCGGCAGCAAAAAAGCTCAGCCAGGCGCGCTCGATCAGCAAGAACAAATGATTGGGCTCCATCTGGTTAAATGGAGGGCAGCCCCGCAACAGATTAAATATTGCCTGGCTGCTTTGCTGTACGGCCGTGTGCGCAGCGGTTGTGTTTTTATGTGAGCGGCTCATGTTGACTTGTCACCTCCTGACTACTGCTTTAACACAAAAAACAAGGCCTTTGTGTTTGTTTCACACTAAAGTCTGAGCCGATGCTGAGTGGTTATCAGGGCACTAACTGCTCATTATTAATGCTCAGTGATTGCAGCTGCCAACGATCGTTATCCAGGTCGTAGCTCAGTTCGGCCTGATAGGATTTTTTAATCTCGCCCTCGGGTTCCCGATCAAATACAGTGCCTAGCACCTCAAACTCACAGGGCTCGATGACCTTGGATTCCGGCTTGGGGACGATGGGAAACTCAGCACCCGAAGGGGTATGCAAAAACTCCCTGACAAAGCTCTGTGAGGCGTTATACGCTGCCAGGATGTCATTACAGGCCGCCGCTGTCTGACTGCTCTGACGCTTTTCTATCGCCTGGGGGCTTTCATAAATGAAGCCATACCAAAGTGCGACCAGAATAAAGACGATAATGGAAAGCCACAGAATGCGCCGACCCTTTTGTTGTTGTTGACGATTTTGGGTGGGCTGCTCGCCTGCTTCCGGGTTGGCGGCATCCCTGAAGCCGGTATGAAAGCCATAATAAATACCCACCAATGCAATGATGGCGATGATGACAGCGATATAGATCATAAGGTTCTATCCTGACGATAATTCATGAAGGGGGTTATCTGACAAGCATAAAGAAAACCGCTTGGTTATGCACCAAGCGGCGACCTCATCAGACAAATGAGTGGACGGGATTAAAATAGCCCCATCGGATTATCATCATAACTGACCAACACGCATTTGGTTTGCTGGTAGTTGGCTAATGCCATTTTATGAGTCTCGCGGCCGATGCCGGATTGCTTATACCCCCCAAAGGCAGCATGCGCCGGGTAAACATGGAAGCAATTGGTCCACACCCGACCGGCCTTGATACCGCGTGCTACCTTGTAAGCTGTGGTTCCATTGCGTGACCACACTCCGGCGCCCAGGCCATAAATGGTGTCATTGGCAATTTCCAGCGCCTCATCCATGTCTTTGAAAGTGGTGACCGCAGCAACCGGGCCAAAGATCTCCTCCTGAAAGACCCGCATATCGTTTTTGCCCAGCAGCAAGGTTGGCTGTATATAGAACCCCTCATCCAGGCCCTCGTCTGGCGTATAGCGCTCGCCTCCGGTCAGGCAGCTCGCCCCCTCTTCGCGGCCCAGATTGATATAGGACATGATGCGATCAAACTGCTCTTGGGAGACCTGGGCGCCAATCATTGTATCTGCCTTGAGCGGATGGCCGGTGCGGATGTTCTGGACACGCTCGATAGCCTTTTCGATAAGCTGTTCGTAAATGGACTCCTGTATCAGGATACGTGAGGGGCAGGTACAGACCTCGCCCTGATTCAGGGCAAACATGGCCAGACCCTCGATGGCCTTTTCCAAAAAGGCGTCATCCCTGTCCATCACATCAGCAAAGTAGATATTGGGGCTTTTACCGCCCAACTCAACGGTAGCAGGGATGAGATTATCCGCCGCCTGATGCAGGATATGCTTACCCACCGGAGTGGAGCCGGTAAAGGCAATTTTGGTAATGCGGGGGTTGGAAGCCAGCGCCTGACCGGCCTCCTCACCATAACCATTAACGACATTGACGACCCCGGCGGGGAGCAGATCCCCGATGATTTCCATCAATAACAAAATCGAAGCGGGTGTTTGCTCGGCCGGTTTGAGCACGACCGGACAGCCAGCGGCCAGAGCCGGCGCCAGCTTCCAGGCGGCCATCAGTATGGGGAAATTCCACGGGATGATCTGCCCGACTACGCCGATAGGCTCCTGGAAATGGTAGGCAACGTGTTGATCATCAATCTCTGAAATCCGGCCCTCCTGAGCGCGTATACAACCGGCAAAATAGCGGAAATGGTCTGCCGCCAGGGGAATATCAGCCGCCCGCGTCTCGCGCAAGGCCTTGCCATTGTCAATACTCTCGGCCACCGCCAGCAGCTCGAGATTGTCCTCGATGCGATCAGCAATGCGCAAAAGGATATTGGCGCGCTCAATGGCAGATGTTGTGCCCCATTGCTGCGCTACCGCATGAGCGGCATCCAGGGCGAGCTCAATGTCGTCTTGCCCCGAACGGGGCACCTCGCAAAAGGCCTCACCAGTGATGGGAGAAATATTTTCAAAATACTCACCACTCACGGGTGGTACCCAGCGCCCACCGATGTAATTGTCATATCTTTTTTTAAAGGGGAAGGCTACCTCAATACCGTATTGCTTGAGATCAGTAAGTTTCATGGTTGTCTCCTTGTGGGATGAATCATTGTCATTATTGTTTCTCATAGATCGTATCTGCTAATTTTTATCTAAAGCCATTGCCTTCTTTTTGTCAAGAAAAAAACGCCTTGAGGGTATAAACCCCAAGGCGTTATATAGGCAGCAATAATATAGATTTAATTTACCATCATCAGGCTGCGCATGAGAGGCATTCATCCGCTACAACCACTCCGCTCTTGGAGTAGAAGTAGTATTGACTGAGGATGTTTTCATCGAGGAATGCCTTGGTCATGAGCTCGGCAATTAGATCCTCGGAGCCCTCATCAGCGACAAAGAAGTTGAGCGACTGCCCCTGACAGGTGTATTGCTGACGTAAGGAGGCATGACGCAGTATCACGCGCTGATCAATCTCGTAAGCATTTAAAAACAGCTGCTTTTCATCAGGGGTTAGCCAATCCACATGCTGCACACTGCCGACGTTGTTGATGATATCGCGAATGGTGTCCTCGCTATAGACCCCTTTGGCCTTCATGGTCTCATAAAACACTGGCGGGATGCGTCGTAACTCACCTACAGCCGAAGCCATGTCAAAGACCATTCCTGCATCCGGGGACCAGGACTCGCTAACCCCGCCCATTAACAGGGCAGTGGATTTGGTGGGCGCATAAGCCACGCGGTGGGTATTGCGAACCCCATAGCCTTCGCACCACTCGGGCTCGCCAAACTTTTGTGCCAGCCACTTGGATGCCCGTAGCGACTCATCATGGATATGCTTGGCGATTTTGGTGGACAGGAACTGTGCCTCCAGGCTGCCGTAGGGGATACCCTTGGATTGCAGGTAGGTATGAAAGCCCATGGCACCCAGACCGATGGCACGTCCCTTGATAGTGAACTCACGTACCTTTTCAAGGCCGGGCACACCCTTGCTCTTGGTAATGAAATCCTGGCATAGGCAGTCGAGAAATACCGTTGCTATGAAGACCGACTCGGAATCCTTGATTCTATCCCAGTGCACCAGATTCATGGAAGCCAGAATACAGGAGTAGGTGTACTCCTCTGAGCTATGCAGCATGATTTCGGTACACAGGTTAGTGGCCTTGACGTCCAGACCATGATCGATATACATCTGCGGGCGCTGGCGATTGGCCTTGTCAATGAAAAAGAAATAACCTTTTCCAGTGACCAGCTTGACATAGAGGGCGCGCGAGAAACGGCGGTTGGCCTCCTCGTCGCCATTTTGCAGGGCCTGAATAAAGCTATCGCGCACCGTCCAGCCAAAATTCTTGCCATCCGGATCGCGCATGAGCATATCCACGGCCTCATCCCAATCGGGATGCTCTATATCCAGGTAACAGGCGACTGCACCACGACGATTGCCGCCCTGACTGATTTTGGAGGCACAGGTGAAATAGTCCTCCATCACCGGCACGGGCCCGCTGGCCTGACCGCCGGCAGTGATGGGGGCACCGCGGGGGCGAATGCTGCTAAAGTCGGCACTGGTACCAAAGCCGTTTTTGGATAGCAGCGCCATCTCCTTGAGTCCATCATAAAAGGACACCACACTATCACCGACAAACTGCCCCGAACACGAGACATTCATCCCGCGGTCCGTGCCCGTGTTGGAAAGGGCGGGTGTGGCGGGTGACAGAATTCCGTCCCAGAGCTCATTAAAGAAAAGCTCCTCCCACTTTTCCTCCTCGCCCACCATATACTGGGCGAGGGTTTTGGCGATTGTACGATGACGACCAAGAAGAGCGGGCTCATCCTTGTATTGGTATTTTTCCTTGAAGAGCTGCCAACCCTGAGTGATATACCAGGGAGGTAAATGGCCGCGTTCCTGCAGCTCCTTGCGCTCTGCGCTCAGGCGCTCGAACATTTCGATGCGCTCTTCGCTGATTCCTGACTGCCTAAATGACATTTTCCACCTCTGGTCTGAATGTGAGTTTGAAACGATCCCAGTTGCGACGGTACTGGATTTGGGTACCGGCAAAGAAATCCGGAACCTTGACGGTGTTGAGTTGGTTATAGAACCACCCGGAAATAAGACCGGGCTCCTGATCGAACATCTTGGGCATCTCCAGACGCTCAAGGACGATATTGACCCGATCACGAACAAACTCGAGGAGCTCCTCACTGGACACTACCCGGTTGCCGGGGATCTCGAACATCAACTCAATGATGCGGCTTTCGTGCAGATACAAGGTTTCGGCCATCTGCCAAATGGTTTCACGCAGGCGCTCATCCTGCTCGTCTGTGTGATTGCCCAAAGCGCGTCGCTCGTGCTTGCACTCCCTGTGCAGGAAGCTGGAGCCGATGGAATGAAAGTTTTCATCCTTGGCAGACGCATCAATGCCGGAAACAAAGTGAGGGATCAGGTTAAAGCCCCGGCTATTGAAGCCCTTGAAAAAACCAAAGGCCGAGTACAACACCACACCCTCGAGCAATGCCAATGCGGCGGTAACCTCCAGGGGGCAATCCCCCTCGGCATAGTGATCGATAAAGGCAATACGCTCGGCCAGGATGGGATCCTTTTTCCACTGGGTATAAAACTCATCTGTGGAGTTACCCATCACGACATTGCCAATATCATAAAAAGGGGCGTGTACGTGTAATTCGACATCGGTAAATTTGGCGCACATGCGAGCGATCTCGGGGCGCGGAAACATTTTAGGGATTTTACCGCCCCAGAGGTTTTCGCCACCGAGCATGAGCTCGTATTGCGTCAGGATGGATTGCGCTGTGATGACCCCGTGTAATTCAGCCTCAGTAAGCTTGAGCCTGAAATCCTGCTCGTCTTCCTCTACACCAAGCTCTTCTGCGGTCCAGTAAATGTCCTGTTGCCCGATCGCCATCTCGGTGGCCCAGGGATAGCGGGCCACATAAGAGTCGGTCGGGGTTTCTATCTGACTTTTGTATTCCATATGATTTTTGACCCTGTTGGCGTTATTTGCTTGCGCTAAAGAAAAACTGTGTAAAAACGGCTGTTTAGCGAAGATATAAAGAAAATGCTTGAAGTGGTGACACCACTACATCTAGTGGTGCATGTGTAGATAATAAGGCTATTTAGTGTTTTATTGCAAATTCTCTTTATTTTATTATGCTTATTAAAAACATGAAATGTACGGGTCAAAAACGCCTGTGATGCGGTTTACAGCTGGTTTTTGGGGCGTTTTTTCCCAGTGGGGAAATACAACAGCCCCAGCTTGATTCAGGGTGCGTGCCCGCCAATGACCCCGCGTCTGATTTGATCCCGCTCGATGGACTCGAACAAGGCCTTGAAGTTGCCCTCGCCAAAACCCTCATCGCCCTTGCGCTGTATGAACTCAAAAAATACCGGACCCAGGACAGGGGCAGAAAAGATCTGCAGCAGCAGGCGTTTGTTCCCCTCGTCCGTGCTGCCATCGATGAGGATACCTCGGGTCTGCAGCGCCTCTAGCGGTTCGCCGTGCTCGGGCAAGCGCGTGCTGAGCATTTCATAATAGGTCTGTGGCGGGGCATCCATCAATGGCATGCCTGCGGCTTGCAGCTTGTCCACGGTGTCATAGATATCATCGGTAAGCAGGGCAATATGCTGAATGCCTTCCCCGTTGAATTCCAGCAAGAACTCCTCAACCTGTCCGCCGCCACCCGCCTCCTCGTTGAGCGGGATGCGGATCATGCCATCGGGTGCAGTCATGGCGCGCGAGGTCAGCCCGGTATATTCCCCCTTGATATCGAAATAGCGGATTTCCCTGAAATTGAAAATGCGCTCATAAAACAGCGCCCAGTGATTCATGCGCCCGCGGTAGACGTTGTGGGTGAGGTGATCGATGAGCCGCAGCCCGTGCCCGACCGGATGGCGATCAACGCCCTCGATGAAATTGAAATCGATATCATAAATGGAGCTGCCCTCCTCAAAGCGATCGATCAAATACAAGGGGGCCCCGCCAATGCCCTTGATAGCGGGCAAGCGCAGTTCCATGGGCCCGGTTGGCAACTCCATGGGCTGTGCACCAAGTGAGAGTGCGCGGGCATAGGCCTTGGGCGCATCCTTGACCCGAAAGGCCATGCCGCAGGCTGAGGGTCCATGTTCGGCAGCAAAATAAGCCGCTGCGCTATTGGGCTCATTATTGATGATAAAGTTGATATCACCCTGCCTATACAGGCTGACGTCCTTGGAACGATGGGTAGCGACTTTGGTAAAGCCCAGCTGCTCGAATACCGGCTCGAGAATATTGGCTTTGGGTGCGGCAAACTCGACAAACTCAAAGCCCATCAAGCCCATTGGATTATCAAATAAGTCCGTCATGATTGTCTCCTGTGCTTTTATATGGGCGCATCAGAAGTCTTGCGTATGATGCGCTGGTTGATGGCTATTATTATATGAGCCAGGCCCAAGGCGCACACAGTCAAATGCGCCAACAAGGCAGCAAGAAGAAAAATCAGTTAGAAAAAAGCGCCAGAAAGGCAGATGCAATAGACAAGATGATGGTGCCGGCTAGAGGAGTCGAACCCCCGACCTTCGCATTACAAGTGCGCTGCTCTACCAACTGAGCTAAGCCGGCAAAAGGATAA
>Ga0209487_1004503_pt1 | contig 10677 bp, 9 predicted proteins | sample Poulit2012_FD_187524 | JGI IMG/M metagenome (GOLD analysis project Ga0209487, IMG submission 187524) | Agricultural soil microbial communities from Georgia to study Nitrogen management - Poultry litter 2012 (SPAdes) (version 2) | ecosystem: Environmental > Terrestrial > Soil > Agricultural land... | reverse complement strand
GTTGCTGCATTTGGATTTTTAAAAGAATCAAAAGAATCTAAATCCACATATTTCTGCAACTCTTCTAAAGAAACGCCTCGAACCATATCGCGGTACATGTATAAAATATCAATTATTTCATCATGAGCTTTTCTGTGTTTCAAATATTGTAAAATATTGTAGCCATCCGTTCCTTGAAAAGGGATAGCATTCGTAATAGCTAACAGAAGTGCAATGAATGCTGAAAAGAATAGAAAATGTGTGATCGCTTGAATGGAAATAACTCTTCCAATAAATATAAAAAGAATTGCAGTAAAAATGTTCATCAATATTCCGCTCGCATTATAAAGTAAAAATGGCGGCTGCTCATCTTCTTGTGTTTCCGGAGGCACCATCAGTGCTTGCCCAGCAATTCCAGGAACATATTCTTTTCTTTTAGAAATTCCTTCATCGATTTTGATCCAAACAGTGTTAAACAACCGAAACATGATAAAGTCATAACCCGAAATGAAGCCACCTAAAATATGGCCTATTTCATGTAAAACAATATGTAAAGGAAGACTAAACATAAAAATAAATAGGGTATAAATAATATCAATAAAACGAATCTCTCCAATATAAGGAGCTATATAATAACCACCAAAAAGCCCTAAAACTGTAAAAAATATAAAAAAGAATCCTTTGGAAAGAACTTTCTTCCAATTCTTCTTCTCTTTTTCCATCTTATCACCTCGTTAAAAATAAAAACATGAAGAATAAATTCTTCATGTTTCAGTATACACTTAATTATAAACTCTATTCACGCGATTTCCAATACGACATAATAAATCATATTGAGAAGCTTCAGCTGTTTTTGCAACCTCAGTCATTAATAAATTTCCATCTTGAGGATCTCCAAAGTAAGTCACGGTGTCACCAATTGCTAAATGATCAACTTCTGAACAATCAAGCATCACTTGATCCATACAAACTTCACCAAGAATTGGCAATTTGTGGCCTTCGAATGTGAAATCTCCCTTATTGGATAGAGATTTTGCTACACCATCCGCATACCCAATGGCGACCGTTGCAATGCGCATTGGTTTTTCTGAGAAAAAGGTTCGACTATAGCCAACACTTTGCCCAGCCGGAAAATCTTTAATGTGTGTAACCGTAGAATTTACCGTTTCGATTGGTTCTAGCTTAATTTTACCTTCGGCACCGGTTGCTGGATTCAAGCCATATAGTCCTAACCCTACACGCACCATATCTAAATGATATTGTGGGAAATTGATTGTTCCCGCTGTATTACAACTATGGCGAAGATCAAAGAAAATTTCCAACGCTTCAAACTCATCTATAATCGCTTTAAAACGCGAAAATTGATCATGTGTGAAATTCTCAGGACTTTCTTCTTTAGCATCTGCAAAATGTGTATAAATCCCTTCGACTTTGACATAATCTGAAGCTAAAGCTTGATAAACCTTTAAAGCCTCTTCAAATGTTGTGACACCCAAACGGGCCATTCCAGAATCAATTTTTAAATGAACAGTAGCTTTTTGCTCAAGCTTTTCAGCGACACGAACAATTTCTTCTGCTACAGCTTCGGAAAATACGGTCATGGTCACCTTATGTTTAATGGCTAATTCAATTTCATTTGGACGCACAGAGTTAAAAATCAAAATAGGTATTTTGGTTCCTGCTTCACGTAATTCCAAAGCTTCACTAAGTTGAGCAACACCGAAAAAGTCCGCAGCTCCAGCTTCCTCCATTTTATGGGCGAGAGGGATGGCACCGTGACTATAGGCATTCGCTTTGATGACCGCCATAAATTTTGTGGAGGGCGATAACAGAGCTTTAAATGCTTCGATATTATTGAGTAATTTATCTGTTTGAATGGTAGCTTTAGATAAAGAGACATCCGTAAAATTCATGCTATAAAACGCCTTTCATTTAAATAAAATAATTCCATAATAAAGACTGTTGATTTTGTTGTCTTAAGATATCGACTGTTAAAACGATGGTTGATGTAATAGCGCTACCGACAAGGAATCCCATAACCACTCTTAAAATGGCATACCATGTGTAATCATTAAAATCTGTAACTTTCTTTTTGTCTGGGTTTTTATTGACGGAGTTCGCTCCGAAGAAATAAAAAATCCCAACGCCAATCCCTAAAATAGGTAGATACCCTTGAACTAACATGGGATAAAAATAACCAACAATTGCTCCGACAATGCCACCTGCAAGACTTAATAACTGATTTCGTTTCTTTATATCCATACTATACTCCCTTAATCTTTACTATGAGAATTATAACACACTGCTTTAAAAAATTAATTAAAATATCAAAATACCTTATGAACTTCACAGAAAATTAAAACTTCTATTCTATACTTTCTTGAAAAAAATCGGTATGATAAAAGGTGAATGAAATGTCTAAATGACATAGATACGCTATAATAAAAGGTAGAAATGATTGAGGGAGATACGCATGCAACCAACAATTTATGAAAAAACATTAAGAATACCGCATTATTTAGGGGATCGGTATGGTCGACTAACTTTGCCCCATTTAATGAATGTATTGATTGAAGTTTCAGGAGAACAGACAGCGGAGATTGGCGCAATGCCTGTAAGAGAATTGGGTCTAAGTTGGGTAATTATTCAATACGAACTAGACATGAAACGGATGCCTAATACATACGAAAATATTCGTGTCAAAACCTTTACTAAAGAACATAACCGCATTTTTTCTTATCGAGAATTTGAAGTTTATGATGAAGAGGATAACTTAATTGTTTATGTAATGACAGTCTTTGCTTTAATTGATACCAACAGAAAATTATCAAGAATTCCACAAGAAATTGTTGAAGGTTATGGGTCAACGGAAAATCGCCGAATTAAGCGGATGCCGAAACCAGAACTTCCAAAAAAATTAGAAGAAGCGAACCAAAGAAACTATCAAGTCGGTTATTTTGATATTGATACAAATTTCCATGCGAATAATTCCATGTATTTTATGTGGATGCTTGAAGCTTTAGGGGATGAATTTTTATCAACGCATGATCCCATCCATGGAAATATTGTCTTTGAAAAAGAAGTTCATATTGGGGAAGAGGTTGAATCTTATACAGAGTTAGCCACAAATGATGAGAACCAGCTCATCTCCCGTCACCAAATTCAAGTAAATAACGTCATCAAATGTACGGGGACATTTACCTGGGAAGAAAATAATACTACATATTAATCCTAGACTTTGGAGAATATGCATATCCGTATCAAAGGGAGAGATATCTATGGTTGTTGATCCTGAATTCCAAAAACTACTACAGACCTTGTACAAGCCCGCTCAACGTGCTCTGCATAATGAAAACATCAAATCAATTGACGCGATGTACGAATTAGGAAAAACAAAATTATTAGATATGCACGGCGTTGGATACGAGACAATCAAACGAACAGAAGAATTTACAGGACGAAAATTCGAAGAATAAAAACTCACTATTTTACGAGTTAAACTAAAAAAGCATTCGTGGTGTCAAAACCACTGAATGCTTTTTAATAGTTATCACAAAAATCTTTTTAACTAAAAAACGGATTTGTCGTCATTTCATGACCGATGGAGGAACTTCCGCCATGTCCTGGGTAAATGGTGTAATCTTTGGGTAAGGTGAACAACTGTTCCTGGATACTGGTGAATAGTTTATCGGGTTCACTTCCTGGTAAGTCGGTACGTCCAACACTACCTGCAAATAGGGCGTCTCCGGTGATGACAAATTCATCTTCTTCAAAAATGAAAGAAACGCCGCCTGGTGAATGTCCGGGGGTTGAGACGACTTTAAAGGTGAAATCGGCGATCTCAACCATTTCTTCTGGTTCAAATAAATACTCAGCTTTTTGCGCAGTAACCGCTTGACCTAACATGGCAGATAAATTTTTATTTGGATCTGCTAACCATTCTTGTTCTTCTGACGCTACGTAGACCGGAATGTCATAACGCTCGCGGATTTCATCGGCCGCTCCAATATGGTCGTAATGCGTGTGAGTTAATAGAATGGCAACAGGTATCGCATTTAGATCTTCTACGGCACCTTCAATTTTTGCGGGTTCAGCGCCTGGATCAATAATTAAAGCTTCGTTGTTCGTTTCATTAAAAATGACATAACAATTCGCTTGACCTGGACCGACTGGTAATTGAGTAATGTTTAACATTTGTGACTTCCTTTCTTGATTTCTTTTAAGTGTTATTTTTCTTTGAAATTGCTGTAACGGTAAGAATTGCATAATGTACAAATACAATGTGTATTCACTGATTTTATTTTATGTATTACTTCCTCTTCTTTCCATTATAACCAGTTTCAAGAGAGAAATGAAACAATACTCATTTTGAAAAAAACTTGGTATACTAGTCGATGACAAATCATGTATGTATAAAGAATAAAACAGAAATAAGGAGGGCATTATGATCACAATTGTGACAAATAATGAACAAGAAACGATTGAGTTTGCAAAAAAATTAACGAAATATCTAAAACCTGGAATGACCATTTTACTTGAAGGAGATCTTGGTGCGGGGAAAACGACTTTTACTAAAGGGGTTGGTGAAGGCTTAGGTGTTAAACGGATTATTAAGAGTCCGACCTATACGATTGTTCGCGAATATCAAGATGGAAAGTATCCTTTGTATCATGTGGATTTATATCGTTTAACACAGAACGAAGTACCAGAACTTGGTCTGGATGAATATTTTGAAGGAGAGGGGATCTCTGTGGTCGAGTGGCCATCGGTTGCGCCGGAAGATTTACCCGAGCATCGTTTAGAGATCGACCTCGCACCTGCTGTGGAGGCTCCTGAAAAAAGAACAATTACGGTACAAGCTGTAGGGAAAGACTATGAAAAATTAGTAGAACAATTGGAGCAATCTTTCTAGAGAGACTCCTTTTGGAATAATTTTATTTTAAGAGTCTTTTTATATTAAACATGGAAGCGGCCTTCATCTAAAAATAATAAAAGATTGAGTCTTAACTGCTTGCTTTTAAAGAAATCTTTGCCTATAATACATTTAACTGAATATTTCATAAGGGAGTAACTGGAGGGGTAACCCCTCGTCAGTATCAACAACGTTAAGTGACTAATACTAATTAGTCTACTGGTACTGTACTTAAATGGTGAGACTTATGCCCCCGGTTTTTAAGACTGGGTTGTGCATAAGTCTCTTTTTTTAGCAGTTTTCTTGTGATATTTAATGTTCAAAAGAGGTATAAGGAGGAAAATTAAAAATGAATGAATGGGATGCTTATCGTCATTCAAGTGATGAAGTAACTGAAAAGTTGGATTCGAATGTTCAAAATGGTCTAAGCTCTGATGAAGCTACTAAAAGGCTAGAAGAATATGGTCCAAATGAACTACAAGAAGGGGAAAGAACAACGACCCTTCAGAAATTTATTGCACAATTTAAAGATTTTATGATTATTGTATTAATGATTGCTGCGGTTGTTTCTTGGTTAGTTAGTGGGCACATCGAAGATGCGGTCGTTATTATGATTGTTGTTATTTTAAATGCGATTATGGGTGTTTTCCAAGAAAACAAAGCAGAAGAAGCGATCGATGCTTTACAAGATATGGCTTCACCAGAAGCGCATGTTCGTCGTAATGGAAAAACCCAAGTTATGAAAAGTACGGAGATTGTTCCAGGAGATATTGTATTATTAGAAGCGGGAGACGTTGTCCCAGCAGATATGCGTTTAATTGAAGCAAATTCTTTACAAATTGAAGAAGCCGCTTTAACAGGTGAATCTGTTCCTTCTGAAAAAGATACGGCAACTATCGATGAAGAGGCCGGAATTGGTGACCGTACAAACATGGTATATTCAAGTACAAATGTTACTTATGGACGTGGATTAGGTGTTGTAACAGGTACAGCAATGGATACTGAAGTTGGTCATATTGCTTCTATGTTAGAAACAACAGAAGCTCGTAAAACACCATTACAAGAAGACCAAGAAGACTTAGGTAAGACACTTACTTACATGATTATAGGTATTGCTATTTTAACCTTCTTTGTTGGAACAGTTTTCCAAAATATTCCATGGGACCAAATGTTACTGGTCGCTGTTTCATTAGCCGTAGCGGCAATTCCAGAAGGGTTACCAGCGATTACAACGATTATTTTATCGATTGGTACACAAAATATGGCAGACAGAAATGCTTTAGTTCGATCACTACCAGCGGTTGAAACACTAGGAAGTACGCAAGTTATTGGTTCGGATAAAACAGGTACTTTAACCGTTAATAAAATGACGATTGAAAAAGTTTACTATGATGGTGCGATTCATGAGGCAGATGAGGACATGGATTTAACACATCCACTGATTCAATCGACAACTTTCGCTAATGATACAGATACAGATAATGAAGGAAACTTAGTAGGAGATCCGACAGAAGTTGCTATGGTGCGCTATGCGTTGGATAAAGGCTTTGATTTAGAGGACGAATTACAAAAAATGCCTCGTATTGCTGAGGTACCTTTCGAATCTGACCGTAAATTAATGTCAACCATTCATGAACTTAATGATGGCCGTTACTTAGTGGCTGTTAAAGGTGCGCCTGATCAGTTGATTGAACGCGTTACGAAAATTTTTGTTGATGGCGAAGTTCGTGAATTTACAGAAGCGGATAGAGAGCATATCTTAGATTCAAACGAAGAGCTCGCACGTCAAGCATTGCGTGTTTTAGCTGGTGGTTATAAGATTGTTGATGAAGTTCCATCAGAAGTTAATACAGATACTGTGGAAAATGATTTAATTTTCGCTGGGTTAGTGGCAATGATTGACCCCGAACGTGAAGAAGCACGCGGATCAATTGAAAAAGCTCGTCGTGCAGGTATCCGTACAATTATGATTACAGGAGACCATGCAATTACAGCTCAAGCGATTGCGGAACGTTTAACGATTCTAGATCCTAATGATCCAGATAATCAAGATCACGTAGCTACAGGTGCAGAATTATCTGCAATGAGTGATGAAGAGTTAGCTGAAAACATTGAAAACTTCTCTGTTTATGCACGTGTGTCACCAGAACATAAAGTACGAATTATTCGTGCATGGCAAAGTAAAGACAAAGTCATTTCAATGACAGGAGACGGCGTTAACGACGCTCCTTCTCTAAAACAAGCAAATATTGGTGTAGGTATGGGAATTACAGGTACGGAAGTATCGAAAGGTGCTTCTGATATGGTATTAGCGGATGATAACTTCGCGACAATTGTTAAGGCAGTTGAAGAAGGTCGTAAAGTATTTACGAATATTCAAAAAGCTGTCCAGTACCTATTATCTGCTAACTTAGGTGAAGTGCTTACTTTATTTATTGCAACATTACTCGGTTGGCAAATTTTAGAACCGATTCATATTCTATGGATTAACTTAGTAACAGATGTCTTCCCAGCGATTGCTTTAGGAATGGAAGATGCTGAAAAAGATAGTATGGAATACGAACCACGTTCAAAAGAATCAAGCTTCCTATCAAATGGTGTATTACCAAGTATTGCTTATCAAGGGGTACTTGAAGGAGCGCTTACGTTATTTGTTTACTGGTATGGTCGTTACCAATACGCACCTACATTAGGGGCAGGCGTGGACGCCATTAATTTAGCGGAAACAATGGCCTTTGCGACCCTAGGTACGATTCAGTTATTCCATGCCTTTAACGTTAAACATGTATTTGACTCACTATTTAGCGACAATCCATTTAACAATAAATTCCTAAATGGCGCATCATTACTTTCAGGTGCTCTATTATATGGTGTTATCTTAATTCCAGGGATTAACGACTTCTTTGACGTTACATTACCAGGAGCACAAGGATGGGCTATTGTTGTGGGTGCTGCATTTAGTATTATCGTATTCGTTGAGATTATTAAATGGGTACTACGTAAAACTGGATTTGCAGAAAAATACCAGAAAAAAGCTATTAAATTGTAAAACTTTACTTTATAATAATAGTAATGTGGCGAGTGGTTTAGTTTAAAAAACTAAGCCGCTTTTCCATACTATTAATCAGACAAGAAACGATATATTTTTTTTGAAATTAAGGAGAGAGAGTTGAGCTATGGATTCTTCCGGGAGTTCCCTATATACAGAATTATTAATCATTGTTATTTTAACATTCATTAACGCATTTTTTGCGGCAGCTGAAATAGCCTTTGTATCTATTAACAAATCAAAGGTGAATCAATTGGCAGCGGAAGGCGATAAAAAAGCTAGCCGAGTATTAGATTTATTAGAGGATGCAGATGACTTTTTAGCAACAATTCAGGTTGCGATTACTTTTGCTGGTTTTCTATCGAGTGCGCAAGCAGCGACAAGTTTTGCTTTAGTATTCGCTGAATTTTTGCCGAATTTTGCAGGCGCAACAACATTAGCAACAGTAGTTGTTACTTTAATCCTATCCTACTTTACATTGGTATTCGGGGAATTATTTCCAAAACAAATTGCTCTTCAAATGCCTGAAACGATTGCGATGGGAACAAGTGGAGTCGTCTCTTTTACTCAGAAAATATTCCAACCATTTATTTGGTTATTATCCGCATCTACGGGTCTTTTACAAAGAATTACACCAATTGACTTTACAGAAACGGAAGAAAAATTCACTCGTGAAGAAATGCGTGTCATTTTAGAACAAAGCCGTCAAAGTGATAGCTTTGATACGGATGAGTTGGACATGATGGAAGGTGTTCTTTCGTTAGATACAAAAATTGCTCGTGAAGTTATGGTTCCAAGAACAGATACAATCATGATTGATATTGAGGACCCTTATGAAGAAAACTTAAATATTATTATTGACAGTCCATATTCACGAATTCCTATTTATAAAGATGAAAAAGATAATGTAATAGGTATACTACACATGAAAACTCTTCTAAAAGAAGCAAGTGCAGGTGGTTTTGAAGATATTGATTTACTTGCTATTTCAAACCGTCCTATGTTAGTCCCATCAACTATTTATACAGATGATCTTTTAATCGAATTCCAACGCGAACAACAACATATGGCCATTTTAATTGATGAATATGGTGGGGTTGAAGGGATTGTCACAATGGAAGACTTGTTAGAAGAGATTGTCGGTGAAATTGATGATGAGTCAGATATTACGTCACTTGGTGATATTCGTATCATTGACGATTTTAACTACTATTTAAATGGTGGTTTGCTCATCGAAGATTTTAATGATTATTTTGATGAAGATATTGAGTCAGATGAAGTCGACACAATTGCTGGATTTGTTATCCACCATATTGGTTATGTACCAGATACTGAAGAGCGCGTATCTCTACGTATCAATAACTATGTGTTAACAACGAGTGACATTCAAAATGGACGTATCTATGGTGTCCTTTTAAATATTGATGAAGAGCGCATGATTGAAGTCGACTATATTGCAAAAGATGACTTTGATGAAACAGAATTCATCGAAGAAAAAGACGATGAAACAGATCAAAATGATGACGAATAGTAATTATAAAATTAAAGAATATAGTCATCAGACACCTACTTGGACAGCAAACAAGTAGGTGTTTTTTAATCTTTATATCATCCTTTAATGGATCAAAGTAAAAAACGTTATAGAATTGTAACCAAGTTGCGGTTCTAATGAAATAATTCACTACATTTCTTTTGGTGTTCATGTTATTATTAGTTCGTTAAAAATATACATGACTCGAGAATTATTTAAATCTGAAAGGATAGAATCTAGTGGATTATACTGAATTAATAAACCAATTCCCAAATTTAATTGTAAAAGAAAATGAACCTCTATCGAATTACTCTCATACTAAAACAGGAGGACCTGCTGATTTATTATTTTTCCCAGCTTCTGTTGAGGAAACAACAGCGGTGATTAACTGGACACGCCAGGAAGGTTATCCATTAACAATTTTAGGTAATGCAAGTAACCTTATTGTACGAGATGGTGGAATCCGTGGAGTGACGATTATTTTAACAGAATTAAACAATATAACGGTTGAAAAAAATCGAATGATTGTAGAATCTGGAGCACCCATTATTGAAGTAAGTGAAATAGCTTATGAGCATGAATTAACGGGTCTAGAGTTTGCTTGTGGAATCCCAGGAAGTACTGGTGGAGCTGTCTATATGAATGCCGGTGCTTATGAGGGTGAAGTTAAAGATGTTATTGAAAAAGTTACCATCTTAACTTTAGACGGTGACATTATTGAAGTGACGAATGAACAAATGGAATTCAGTTATCGTCAAAGTAAACTACAACGAACAAACGACATTGTTTTAGATGTTACCTTTAAATTAAAATCAGGGAATCCTGAAAAAATTAGAGAGCGTATGGATGAATTAACGTTCTTGCGTACCTCCAAACAACCTCTTGAATATCCATCCTGTGGTTCTGTATTTAAACGTCCAATTGGGCATTTTACAGGAAAACTTATCCAAGATGCAGGACTTCAAGGTTTAACATGGGGCGGCGCACAAGTATCGAAAAAACATGCCGGCTTTATTGTAAATATCGATGGAGCGACTGCAACAGATTACATTGAACTGATTGAACATATTCAAGAAGTTATTTTAGAAAAATTTGATGTAGAACTCGAAAGAGAAGTTCGAATTATCGGGGAAAGTATCGAAGAGGCTTCAAGAATTTAAATATATAAAAGAATAGAATGGTTGATTTTCATGTAGGTGAAAGTCA
>Ga0209487_1004502_pt1 | contig 10677 bp, 9 predicted proteins | sample Poulit2012_FD_187524 | JGI IMG/M metagenome (GOLD analysis project Ga0209487, IMG submission 187524) | Agricultural soil microbial communities from Georgia to study Nitrogen management - Poultry litter 2012 (SPAdes) (version 2) | ecosystem: Environmental > Terrestrial > Soil > Agricultural land... | reverse complement strand
TGCCGTCATCGGGTGTGGGAGCCGGTCCGCTGCCGGCAGGAGACTCGGTCGCAGATGACAGACCGGCCTTGCCCTGCCCCGTTTGCTGAGACATCGGTTGGGCCATTGACTGATCTGCTGACTGCTCTTCTGCTGGCTGCTGTTCTGCTCGCTGTTGGGCCCGTCCGCGTTCGCGGGTGACGATTTCGCGGGTGGCGGGTGCGACTTCATCGGCAAACCGGCGCACGTCATCGGGGTCGTCGCTGCCGAGGATAAACGTACTCATGCCGGTGCCCAGCGCCAATTCGGCTAATTGTTCAGCCCAATCACGGGCGCTGCCCTTCAAGAAACCGCCGCCGGAGCCGAACTGACCGAAGATGTTGTACATCCGCCTGATTGTCTCGGGACCCCGGCCCGCTTGGGTGGCGGCATGATCGAGCGTCTCGATCAGTTTCGGCAAGTCGGGCGGATCGGCGTATCCCATGCTGGGAACCCACGCGTCCGCCAGCTCGGCGGTTAACCTGAGCATGCGCGGCTTATACGCGCCCAGAGCGATGGGGATATCGTGCGCGGGCACCGGTCCGGGTTGCAGACCGGACGCGGAATAGTGTTCGCCGTCAAAGCGAACGCTGCGTCCGCCCCAAAAAGCGCGGATGATGCTGATCGCCTCGCGGAGTGCGTCGACCGCTTCGCCCGGCGTCCGCCGCGGCCCTCCCGCCGCCTCGATAGCATCCCAGAACGCCCCGGCACCGAGTCCCAGTTCCACCCGTCCCCCGGTCAGGACGTCAAGCGTGGCCGCGGATTTGGCAAGCACAACCGGCGGACGCAGCGGCAGGCTGGCCACGTTTGTGGCGACCTTAATCGTGCTGGTGCGAGCGCCGATGACCGATAACAGCGTCCACGTGTCCATGAAGCGACGCTGATACGGGTGGTCCTGCATTGACACGATGTCCAGGCCCGTGACCTCCGCCGTTTGCACCAGCCCGAGCAGATCGTCGTGGCGCGACGAGTCGGGTGTCGGGAACAATCCGAATTCGAGTTCGTGGCCGTAATCGGTCATTATCAGCTTCCTTCGCACCGTGCCGCGTGTGCCTGCTGCTTCCACAGTACGGTACCTCGATCAGCGGTTTAGCGGCCTCGGGACCACCACGCCGCGGCGCTCGACCCGGTCAGATAACGGGAAGTGCTCCGGATTTCGCCGATGTTAACCGAGTATGACTCTCGTCGCCTTATGTGCGACCTCTGGTGCGGGTCTACCCGGATGGTCAAGCCTGCGAAGTCGCCTTGTTCCCCGACTCGTGGCTGAGATTCTATAAAATCACGGCCGGCATCATCTATCCATGCGTAATGACCCAGATCCAATTCCGATTTTGGAAAAGACGTCAGCAATGTAGTCACGACGCGTCCCGGTTTCGGGATTTCCTTCGATTCCTTATTCGTTGAGGTAGCCGGCCAGTTAACCGTGAATCGCCAGCTTCCGGGGTTGATCAACCTTGCGCTCACGTCAACACCCGAGACGCTTCCTTCGCACTCGATGGCCGGGGGGCCGACGTAATTGCGGTGCATGAGCGCGTGATTCAGTTCGCAGGTAAAACCCTCATCTCGGAGCGCGGCCACCATGTAGTCCGGCGGAGGTAACGCTTTTGGCTCAAAGGACTCGCTGAACGGGTGAGAGCCGGCGGACATGTCGAGTAAACGCAGTGTATCCGCATCGAGATTGAGCGCGAAACCGCTTTTCAGTCTTGTCGGGATGGTCCGGGGCGTGGATTGTTGCTGGGTTGTCTCCGCGGCACGAAATTCTTCACCGCTCCCTTCAAACATCGTGTCACCGATTATTTCTGTGATATCCCGGCGCGTGCTTTCAACGGTTTTCGTGCCGATCGCAGCCTCGTCCCCCACGGCCGGGACTTCTGCTTTGACCATTGCCACGTTCCGCGCTTCGGCTGAATCGAATAGGAGCGTGAGCTTCCCGGTCAGTATGCGTTTACCGGTCTTCTGCCGTAGAAAGCACCGTTCAATCTGCTGATAGCCCTTCAAATTGGACCTGTAACAGCTCCAGCGGTGATCGCGTTCCAAGGTGTTGGTTAGTGCGTTAGCGGCTGGACGTGTCATGGCCGGGTGATAAGACCCCTGAGTATCGCCGTCTCCTCGCAGATGTGCGATCAGTGTGACGCTCACCGCCGCCATTAGGACACCGATCACAGCGAGCACTACGCGACGACGTCGAAAAATACGATGGATCGCCGAGCCAATTGCCAATCCATGCGCCACGAATCATTCCTCACGAACACCGTCAAAGAACCTTCGTCAGTGTGTGGCAACGGCGCCGGACTATCAATCCGGATACGTGCGTCACACATCATGCCCGCATTGCATCAGCACCGAACGATGCGCCCGCGCGGGTCAAGCACATGTTAGCGGTATGTGGGCGCTACTCGAGCTCATCCAAGAGACGACGCAACTCGGAACGCGAGATTTCGGATGTATCGTGCGCATTTATTTCGTCCAGCATGTGAAGGCTGTCGCGCCAATGTTGCTTGGCCCGTAGCAGGTTGTCACGCTGACGCTCGGCCAGTCCGAGATTCTTCAAAGCGATCGCATGTCCAACGCTGTGCCCAAGCTGCTGGTGTAAGTCGCAAGATCGTCCGAATGCTGCACTTGCCTGACCGACCTGACCATGGCCAAGATATGCCGTGCCTAGGGAGTCCAAAGACATTGCCTCTTTTAGAACGTTGCCTAACTCGCGATCGAGCTGCACCGATCGCATGGCGGCGGTAATAGCTTCGTCGTGACGGCCGAGGTTCGAATAGACCAGCGCCAGATTATTCGACACATCCGACTCCTGGGCACGACGACCCGCGCGATGTGCAATGTCGAGTGCTGATTCCAGTAGCTCGACAGCCTCGATTTCATCGCCGGACCTGTAGCGCGCGCCAGCTAGTATCGTGAGCGCAAACCCCTCACCGGCCGGATCTTGAATTCGCTGAGCCTCTGATCGCGCCCAATTGAGCCATTTGCTCGCGTCGTCGTTCATATCGCGACGCCGAAAAGTCGCGCCGACGTGTACCGCACACATTACCTGAGCGCTGACATCACCGGACTGCCTCGCACTTTCGAACGCCATATTCGCTATGTCGATTGAGTCGCGATGGCCACCGGATTCGTTAAACATTGCCGTCAAAAGAGGGATTAACGTATATACGGTAGCGTGATCACTTGAATCGGCCGCATCTCTGGCCACGAGCACAATGGTGCGCCGGTGATCTGATACCCACTGAAACGCCTCACGTGAATCGTCGAAGGATTGCGGTGTCACACCCGGTTCGGGATCGCCTAACCTGATTAACGGATGGGGCAGTCCGACGGCATTGGCGACATTATTGGCGGTATGAACGAACCATGAGCGCATTCTGGTAACGGCGTCGTTTCGCACCTGCGGAGCGTCGAATGTGAGTGCCAGATCCTTGACGTAGACCCGGGTGAGATCGTGCAGGTCATACCATCCCGGCTGATATTCAATTACTAAATGCCGATCCACAAGCCGCTCGATGACCGCGGACGCGTCGCTCGTGCCCATCGCGGCAAGTGCCGCAACGACGTCGACGGTGAACCTCGCTGATGGTGCGGACGCCAGCAACCGAAACACATCTGCGGTCTGCTTATCGAGTGTCGTGTAGGTCCAATCGAGTATGCCGCTCAGACTGGTGTCACTGTCATTGCCTCCGGTGCGAAGCCAGGCGGGATCATCATGACCGCGACGCAGCGGTTCGAGTACGGCATCGAGCGTGGCACGGTCGTGTCGACCGACGCGCTCGGCGGCGATAGCCAATGCTAAAGGCAAGTGCCCGCAGAGTTCGGCGAGTTCTTCGAGAGCGTCGCGAGCGTCGGGTATGCGGGTGCGTTGCGTGAGGAGATCGAGCGCCTCGGTGGAGTCCATGGGACCCACGAAGACCCGGTCGGCAGCTTCCCAGGTAACGAGGCTGCGCATTTGAGAACGGCTGGTGACGAGCGTGAGGCTTAGATTGCCCGGAGTAAGGAACGGCCGCACATGGTCGCTATCCCGGGCATTATCGAGTACGACGAGTACCTGACGAGTGGCGGCGAGGTCGCGCCAGGCAGCGGCGCGTTCATCCGCGTCGACGGGAATGCGGTGGCCGGCCACGCCCATGGCTCGAAGCAACATGCCCAGCGCGTCCGCCGGGCTGACGGGGTCACCGGTGTCGTAGCCGCGCAAGTTCACCCAGAGCTGCCCATCGGGAAACTGATCGGCGATCTGGTGGGCCCATTGGACGGCCAGGCTCGTTTTGCCCGCGCCGGCCGGGCCGTGCAGAACCAGCAGATCGGCGCGCTCAGCCAGGCACGCGTCCATGACCTTGAGTTGGTCGCCGCGACCCACGAAACGGCGAACCGGCGCTGGCAGCTGCCGGGGCATATGCGAAGACATCGAAGCGTCTTGTGCATGTTCGTCGTCCTGGCCGGCATCTAATAATTCGGCGTAGACAGCCTGCACGTCGCCGCTAGGGTCTACCCCCAGCTCGTCAGCAATACGCACGCGCAGCTGTTCATAGTGGGTTAACGCATCGGCCGTGCGACCCGTACGATGCAGCGCCGTTAGCCAGCGTGCCCACAATGACTCCCGCAGCCGGTACCGGTTAACGAGGTCTTGAAGTTCGCGGACACATGCACCGGCGCGGCCGGCCGCCAAGTCCAAATCGGCCCGGCGCTCTACCACTTGGATATACCGTTCCTGCCAAGCCGGCGTCTCAAACGTTTCGAGCCACTCGTTCGCCCACGCACCGAACGGTTCACCCAACCAGAGGTCCGCCGCGTCCGTCAAAACCTCATATTCTTCCTGCGGTGAATCGGCCGCAGCCGCGCGTTCCTGCAGATCAGCGAATCGCAGGAGATCTACCTTGTCCCGCTCAACACACAAGCGATACCCACCGGATTCGCGCGCCACCCAGCACGCTCCGATGGCACGACGCAACCGGCCGACATAGGTGTGAACGCTGGCCCGCACATTGGCCGGCAGTTCCTCTCCCCACAAGGCACTTGCGATTCGGTCTACCGGCACCGCACGGCCGACAGACAACGCCAACACGGCTAAAAGCACCCGCGTCTGTTTACCCGACAGCGTCAGTGCCTGATCGTTGAGGCGGGCCTCTACCGTGCCCAACAGACGAATCGACAAACATGTTTGTTCGCCGTCGCCGCTGGGCCCCCGCTCCACAATCACCGTCATAGTGTACGACGGCGCTCGCGTGCGACTGCGCCGCCGACTACTCCGGCGCCGACCGCACCTTGCCGACTTGGGCGCCGATAACCACGCCTATCGGGATGCCCAAAGCGATTCCGAAGCCCATCGCATGAAGGCCGGAGCCGATAAAACCGCCGAGAATCGCACCCACCACGAAACCGCAGGCCACCCAAAAGGCAAGGATCGGATTGCCTGGACGGGGCGGCGGGCTCTGGGATTCCACACTTGTGACGTTACGCACACCGGCGGGCATCCGCAATCCACTGCGCGAGTATGGGCGGCCGTCGCCCGCGGGTCTAGGTCTCGACCCGATTGTGCGCCGGCATGCGTGCCTTTGCTAACAGCTCAAAGGAACGCAAAATCGTCTCGACGGTCAGGCCGTTGGACGCCACGATGAGCTCGTCGGCGTCGGCGTGCTCGATGAACCAGTCGAAGTACTCGTCCACCTCGCCGGCCGTGCCCACCGCCGAATACTTACTCATCTGCTGGATCTGCTGTCCCGACGGCGAATCGAGGATCGCGTCCGCTTCGTCCTCGCTCATCGCGCGTCCACCGCCGACCAGCTGCCGCACCCGCAAGCGCTGACCGGCGCGGAATTCTGCCTGTGCCTGTTCGGATGAATCGGCCGCAATCACGTTGACGCCGGCAATCACGTGCGGTGCGGCGAGCTGATCCGAGGGCTGGAACTCACGGCGATACGTCGCAACCGCGTCTTCTAATGCGTTGGGGGCAAAGTGCGACGCAAACGAGTACGGCAGTCCAAGCGCCGCTGCCAGCTTCGCACCGAACAGCGACGAACCGAGGATGTAGAGGGGCACATTGGTGCCTTTACCCGGAATCGCGTTCACCCCGATAATACGGGAATTCCCGGTTAAAAAGCCTTGCAACTCTTGGACGTCGCGGGGAAAAGTGTCGGCCGCGCTGTGATCGCGTCGCAGCGCGCGCATCGTGTTCTGATCGCTGCCCGGCGCGCGGCCTAAACCTAGGTCGATGCGACCGGGATACAGTGTCTCCAATGTGCCGAACTGCTCGGCTATGACCAACGGCGAATGATTCGGCAGCATCACGCCGCCGGCACCCAATCGGATAGTTTCAGTCTGCGTGGCCACATGAGCGATCAGCACGCTGGTAGCCGACGACGCGATCGTGCTCATATTGTGATGTTCGGCGTACCAAACCCGGCGATATCCGCTCGCTTCGGCCAATTGCGCCAGCGCGACGCTGGCCTGAAAGCTTTCGCTGGGGCTGCCGCCTTCGCGAACTTGGGCCAGATCAAGAATCGAGATTGGGACATGTGCCATATCGAGTGCAACCTAGCCAACGCAAGCGAAATTCCAATGCGGCCCTTTGGCCGGGCTCTCGTACGTCCATCCGGCGGTTTCAGTGGCTCTCTGACTGCCGTTCGGCATTGTCCTTGCGGGCCAGAATGCGGTCAACGATACGGCTTTGAAGCGCGATACCCACTAGATACACGCTCGTGCCCGTGAAGCCGACGGCAAGCCATGCAACATGCATCCACGGAACGGCGAACGCGACCAGGACACAACATCCGGTGGCAATCGCCAGGGTCACAAAATTGACCGTCGCCACCATATAGGGCTGCTTGACCATGCGCGGCTGCCAGCCACCGGACTTGCTGACCGATTCGACGTGCATCGCAATTCCCAGGCCACCGGCCAGAATGTATGCCGCGCAGGCCCCGGCAAGCATGCAAAACACCGCCCCGACATCGGGCACCCCGTGCTCGCTGATCATGACCATGGTGGTGGCCCAAATGAGCAGGGTGTAGCCGTGCGGCAGTGCGACGGTCCGGGCGACCATGTAGACCAGCGGCCGATATGCCGGGTGCGTGTGACCACTCATGACGGCTCACACCGCCACGCGACAGCACGGCCGGCGCGAACTCGCTGCGCCGAGTCGCTGCCATGCAATTAGGGTCACCACCTCGCTGTAATTTTATCAAGCGAAGGCAGATATGCCTCAATGTGCCGATGTGCCACATGCCGGCGGCGCCTCGGCATGGCGCACCAGGGGAATCGGTCTTGCTTTCCTCCCAGTGTCCTCATGCGATAACACGCAGGTTTAGGAACCCGATTTAGCGGTGGCCTATATGGCTATTGCTCAGCTCTTGTCTTTGTAGACGGCGCTGCGGGGGTCAATGTCGATGACGAGCACAAGCAATTCGGTGTAGCGGATTTCGTAGATAACGCGCCAGTGCCGTGCGGCCCGGATGCGCCACCGCTCGGATCCGCCGGAGAGCTTCTTACATCCCGGCGGGCGAGGTTGGAGGGCAAGTTGGTCGAGCGCGGTAAGCACCCGGCGCCGGATCGGCTTGTCGAGCTTGCGCAGAGCCTTCTCAGCACTGGCGGTCAACTCGACCGTGTATGCCACCCCTCAGCCTTCAAGTTCCGCGATCACCGATTCGAGGCTGCGGGTGGATTCGCCACGGGCTTCATCGGCCCGGCGGGACCAGTAAGCATCCTCCATGTCCTCGTAATGCTCGGCGATGTCGGCGGGCATGATCGCGCCAATGCGGCGCCCGTGCCGGGTGACGTAGACAAAAGTGTCCTCCCGGTCGACCTGCTCCAGGGTTTCGCCCAGTCGGTCGCGCAGTTCGGAGACGGGTATCTCGACCACCCCGAAATAATCGGATGCCCCGTGCGTTGTGCTCACGCCTACTATCGTACCGCCCGAGGAAGAACGTACTAAATTACCGGAAATGACTGATGCGCCGTCAAACGGACTATTGACGATGCAGCTCACGTAGCGTTTTCGGTGAGCCAAGCGATGATGCGTGGGAAACAGCGTTTTGCGGGCACTCGTGAGGCACCGGGTCCGGTTCCCTGCCAGTCCCGAACGGTCTAATGTGCTGTGCCTGCACCGGGAAGACGCGTCAAGAAGGGGACCTTTCGAGTGGACACGAACAACCAGACCGCGCAGACCATACTTCGCTCGATTCGCCGGCATGAGCGCCTAGCGATGACCGTTATAATCGGCGTCCTCGTCGTCATCATTGCGGCCATGGTTCTGATACCTCGACTTGCCCGATCCGCGCCTTCAGAACCCGCAGAAGTGGCCATGACGGGTGCGGCGGGCAAGAAGATACTAGCCGAAGCCGCGGACCAAGGATGGGAGTGCTATCGATCGACGCTGCACAACAACTGGGGAGATGCGCATCGCTGTTTCAAGACCGCAGACCGTGAAGATCAAGAAGCGGCCCAGGCAGTGATGACACTTCTATTTCAAGGCCCGGCCGGCAAGGAACCAGCACTTACATCGGCGGGCGTAGAAGTCATCGGGAGCCAGTCACGGGGTGTCAGGGTTGACGATGCCGTATCGATCATGAGTAAGTACCTGGATGGCGATATAGACCGCTTTTTCCACAAGACCGATACGATGGGTGCGACCACCATGCCCGGTGATGTTTTGGTGGTTGCCGCACCGTCGAGCCTGCAAATTTTGGACACGTCCGGTGACATGCTGGCACGTCAACAAAACGCGTTCGCCGCCCAATTACCTGAGAAGAATCACATCGTGTCGGCCCTGGAAGACCGCGACTTCGAATGCAACTTTGACTATAAAATCGTGTGTTCTAAGCGCATGGGCGATGCTGGTCCGGTGCTCGTCTCCGTGGGCGAGGATCAAGTCCAGGTCACTGTCGAACCGTCAAGCACCCATAAGAAGGCGGAGCGCAAGCGTGCGAAGATCGCCAAGATCCTGGCTGATGTGGAACTTACCGACACGGCCGGTGTCGACTTTCTTTCTTCCTCACCGGACACCGGCCGGCGCGCGGATTTCGGTGACTATTCGATTCATGTGTTATTAGGTATCGAGGACAATACGTCTAGATTCGTCTTTACGATTTCCACACTCTTCGACGGCAACCTCATATCGCTGGGTAGCGGTGGGCGTCAAGACTGAAGCCGGCGTGCCGCCTCGGCCTGAATAGCCTCGTAGTAGCTGACGAATAGAACCTGATATCACCACTTTGATCGGCGATTCACCAGCCAAACGACTTACCCTGGTCTTGAGGCGTCAGAGCCGCGATCGTAAAGGCGAATTTTTCCTTGGATTCATCTGCTTCGGTGACGGTTAACGCATAGCCGAAAGAGTCGGCACGCTCGCCCGCGGCCGGCGATCCAGTCAGGAACTTGACGCCGTCTGCATCGGTGAATCCGGCCATGTGGTCCCTAAGAATTCCAGAAAGCCGCGAGCGCGCCTTTTTGGCGTTTCGTTTTGACTTCGACGGCTGCATGCGGACGCGGATCTCTTGGGGCTGATTGACATGTGCAGCCGCACTTTGAATCGTTACCTCGAAGCCGGCCAGTTGCCGACCGCACATAACGGAGTACTCCAGGTCACACGTAAAACCGCGGTCTTCGAGCTTGGGTACGAATTGACTTGGCAATGGTAGCGGTTTAGGCAGGTACGAAACCGGTCCCAAGGCACCGTTCATGAGCCGCATCTGCTGGCCACCGACGGCCAGCAGGACGTTCTTATTTGCCATCTTTGCGCCGGGGTTAACGGACCGAGTGAAATACCTTCGGAGCCTGTTTCCGTCGGCGCTGTTAAACGCCTCGTCGAATGCACCGGCGATTTCGGTGCGGACATCGTCGGCGTCGTTACCGTCCACGTTGGCCGTCACCGATATCAGTTCATTAGTTGCCGGATCGGTGACCATGGTGACCGATGCGATCGCCGGGTCTGCGTACCGATCATTGCCGGCAAAACACCGCCGAAGCTCGCCGGTCTGCAGTTCGGAGTCATAGCAGCGAAAGTCGCGTTCGGTCAGAATGTCAGTGAGCTCATCTGCTCGGTCTGGCGTCATGACGATCGGCTGCACTTCCGCTTTCGAAGACTGCACTAGACGCGGGGCAAGGATTCCGGCGACGATCATGACGCCGACAACGATGACGGCCGTCAGAACCAGGGCCCGCCGACGACCCGCGCCAAACCACGATGCCAGCCCCTTTTTGATCGCGCTATTGGCGTCGCTAGTCATGATCGATTCTCTTCCTCAACGCGGATTCGCGGCGCGGCTGCGACGCGTCGAGGAGAGACTAACCGGGCATAACCGCGGGGCAAACCTCGCTTCGTACCTCAGATGAGGTGCCCGCGAAATCGCGCTATGCGGTTATCGCGTCCGGGACTCGTTGGGTGAAATCGGTGCGCGCTTCGTATGCGTGCCCCACGCGGAAAACCGTGGGCTCGTCAAAGGGACGCCCGAAAATCTGCATGCCGATCGGCAGCCCGGTTGTGGAGAACCCGCACGGCACCGACATTGCCGGTAGGCCGGTGACGTTCCCGGGAGCCGAGGCACGCACGTAGGCGTTAATGGGCGAATCTACTGTGCCGTCGGCGAATCGGTACTCCATTTGCCCGGCCCGCACCGCCGGCATCGGTAGCGTCGGCGCGATAACGACATCCAGACCGTCGAACAT
>Ga0209487_1004501_pt1 | contig 10678 bp, 11 predicted proteins | sample Poulit2012_FD_187524 | JGI IMG/M metagenome (GOLD analysis project Ga0209487, IMG submission 187524) | Agricultural soil microbial communities from Georgia to study Nitrogen management - Poultry litter 2012 (SPAdes) (version 2) | ecosystem: Environmental > Terrestrial > Soil > Agricultural land... | reverse complement strand
CTTAAAAATAAAAAAGATGATTCCCAGGTTGACGATTAATAAAATAACTAAGTATGCAATTATTATTAAATAATCAACAAACAATTCTATTAGTCTATTTTTAATAGAGAGATTGTTCATGTAACACCTCCGTATATTTCGATTTATTTCATTATATCAGTTGTACACACAGTTTCTAATTATTTTCACTGAGACATTATCATTTAAGGGATTAAATTATAGGAGTGTATGTTTAAAGGCTACATCATAATTTTAATCGGATAATTCCCTTATACGATTAATTTCAATCATTATAGCTTGCTTCTCCAATTCCATTAGATTAATAATTTCTATTAATTCAGGAATGGCACGGTCTACTGTGTATACTTTATCCGAAGCTAGGCTATAAGTGATACTAAGTAATTTTTGTTCCATTTCCGCTAAATAATTTCCGACTCAATTCGCCTATTAATAAATCTTCTGGTACTCTTTTAGATTTCATACAATCCTCCTTTATCTGATTCCCGAATTGTCAAAAGTTCTTAAGTAAAAACTTGCGTTATTATTGGTTTAATAGTGTTTACATATAAAAAACTTGCCACCCCTAGATTTAGGATAAGATTGAGGTTACCACACACCCAAACTACCTAAAAGGAAGTGACAAGTTGTACCCACAATTTATAACCTATTTATTAACTTTTATCAAGTATAGAATGTACAGTTTTGATTGTATAGCGATGTACAAAATATTTAGCTTATTTCAAGCTAAAAACTAAAAGTTATGTGATTAGTAATTTTTGTACATAAATAACGGTACTACACTAGATAATATGTTTGGTCATACTATAAAAGCCTCTTGCGAACCGTAAATTCGCCATTCTTTGTTAACGATAATAATATGTAAACTTAGCAATAAATTAAACACATCCATATAAAATTTATGTATTGAAACATGTTTTTTATATGGATGTTAATTATTTATTGTTTATATTGTGGTTCTTCCTGTTGGATATACTGTAGTCGATTATTTAATTGATCGACAATCATTTGTTGTTGCTCTGCTAATTGTTGAAACATTTGTTTTACTTGTTGGTCATCAGTTTCAAGTGCAAATGATTTCATACTTGCTGCAGCACTTTCACAGCTTGAAATGGCTTGTTGCATTTGTGTTCCTACTGTCAATTCGTTCACCTCCCATCATTAATGTAACCAACTTTTTATATATTATGATTTAAAATGACAATTGGGTTATTTAATAATGAAAGGATTTTATTTATAATTTCAAAAATTCTTTAACTGGTTTAAATCTAATACCTGTATTTGCAATTTTTTCATCAATTTCATTAAAATTAATTAACAGTTTGGCATCATTTATTTGACATGCAATCGACAAATCACATTTAATCGTTGCTAACTGCTTAGATAAATGGAACATATCAACATCTGTTTCAATTTTTTTTCGTTGTCCTGGTGTCAATTCATGAATATTTAATAATATGTTGTCAAAGTTATGATATTTTTGTAACAATGATAGTGCTGTTTTTTCACCGATACCTTTAATCCCAGGATAATTATCGGCACTATCACCAGTAAACCCTTTAAAATCAATAATTTGATGTGGATTAAGCCCTCTTTCAGCAAAAAAATTATCATCTGTAAATAAATCGTAATTACCAATACCTTTTCTCATGATGGCTATTTCAACATTTTGACGAACTAATTGTAACATATCTAAGTCACCAGTTTGGATAGTTATTTGATAATCAGCAGCATATTCATTTGCCAAAGTACCAATAATATCATCGGCTTCATAATTTTCTAATCCTATGTTAGGAATGTTAAATTGATCGACAACTTTCTTTACTAAATCGAACTGTGGTACTAGTTCCTCAGGTGGCTCACCGCGATTAGATTTATAGTTAGGATATATTTCCGTGCGAAATGTTTTACTACCCATATCCCAACAACAAATAACATGTGTTGGATCAAATTTCTTGATACCATCTAGAAAATATCTTAGAAACTGATGGACACCATTTGTTGCAATTCCATCTTCATTGTACATAAAATTTTTTGTGTAAGCTGTTGCAAAATAGCCACGAAACAATAGAGCCATTCCATCTACTAATAATAATCGATTCTTCATACTTATCCCCTACTTTTTAAATGTTATCCGAAAGAATTTGTTTCACTGATTCATTCGTCATCTGTAATTCATTAATATCTATTGGTCTAGTAATGATTCGTAGTTGATTATCCACTTCGTTTTCAATCGTCACAATGTTTTTGTTTTTCAACTTTGTTAAAGAATTTGTTAATTGTTCTTTGTAATGCTCCATCATTAAAGACTCATTTTCTTGTACGTAGATTTTTGCAAATGGTAATAAAACATCATAAAATTTTTCTTTCATAATCTCTCGTTCATTGTTTTCAAAAAATGACTTTTTATTTTTAAAAATTCTCAATGTTTTAGTAAATAAATTTAAGTTAAAATTTTTAAACGCTTGTTTAAATTTAGGTGTATTCCATGTGAATGGTTCAAATGTTGAAAATAATATTTCAGATGAAACTTCACTAATCTCCAATTGAAACTGTTCATGTTTTTGTTGTAATAAATCATTTAAAAATGTCTCTAATCTTAAAGATACTGCCCGCATTTCTTGTAACAGTTCGTAACCTACATGGTCAAGGAGCTTTTCACTGTTTTTCTTTAATTGTTTATTTACTGCTCTTCCAGTTTCCGTTACAGTAGTCGGGTTAAAATGTTCGGAAAACAGATCGTGAAACCTAATCGATAATCTCTCAATGACATAATGAAGTTGTCTTTCTATCCGCTCTAAAGTTTGTTGTTGCAAAACAGTACCTGATTCTTTATTGACTAAATTAATGCTGTCTTCTTTGATTCGCTTTAATTTATTAATGTAATTTTCCTGTTCAGAACCATCGATTGTTGCTGCGTGTAATTGTTGTTCTAACGTACCTTTTACTCGTTCGATTTCTCTAATAGCTGTTTGCATTGTTAGTTGTAATAAATCTTCTTCAATAAATGTATAAAATTCTTGCTCAAATTGATCCATTTTTCTGTTAAGTTGTTTTTCTTTAGTTTTTTCTAGTAAAGACATTTTGCTAGAAATAGGATAAATGTTTGCATGACGAATACCTAATCCAACTAATTGTTCATTGACATAATGAGTCACTAATTCAAGGTCTTCATCCGATTGGGCTAAGTCAGCAGCATTGACGACAAAAAACATTTTATCTAATGCAAATGATTCCTTTACACGTCCTAATTGCATGACAAAATCTCTGTCAGCACTAGTAATGGCATGGTTGTAATACGTCACATAAATGATAGCATCGGCTTCCTTTATATAATCAAAAGCAACATTTGTATGACGTGCATTAACTGAATCTGTTCCCGGTGTATCAACAATTGTAATACCTTTTTGAGTTAATTGATTATCATGATATAAATCTACTGTCTCGATAAAACATGCTTTCGTCTCATCAGTTACAAAATCGGCAAATTGATCAATTGGTAAAACCATTGTTTGACCGATATAGTTAGCAACAAAGTCATATCCTGTATTAATGGCTTGTAAAAATGAACGATACTTATCTTCTAAATCTGATTGCTCTTTTAAAATATTTTGAGTAAGTTTAATAAATGATTTTTCATTATTTTGACCTAAATTTGACATCACTCTTTGAACATCATTTAGCATTGTCTCTTCATTTTTAAAGGAAATTTTAACAGTTCCATGTTTATTTTCTTCATTAGATTTTGTAATGCGATTAATGACTGCAGTTGTTGGATTTGGAGATGAAGGTAATAATTTTTCACCGAAAAGCGCATTTGAAAACGATGATTTTCCAGCACTAAATGCACCGAACAAGGCAATCGTTATGTCCCTGTTTGTCAATTTTTCTTTTTGTATCTTTAAGGACTCTAAATAATGATCAAAACCATCTAACGTTTCTAGTAACTTAACTGTTTCATTAATTGCTTTTAGTACTGACTTGGATTGATACTTTTTATTTGCATCATCTTTTTGGTCAGATTTGATATTGATCTCTTTTGTCTTTTTCTGATTTCCATTAACTGGACTGCTACTCATTTTAACGATTTTATATCTATTCAGTATCATCTTCTCAAATGATTGTATTTGTTCATTACTTATTGTTGGTTGATTAAAACTGTTATTTAGTGTTACCAATTTATTTTTTAATTCATTTTGTATTTCAATTTGTTGTTCAATAATTGATTGTTGTTTTGATAACTCTTTATATTCATTAGAAAATCTATTAATCTCTTTTTCAACAACTGGTCTGTATATCAATTCAATTTCCTTCCAAAGACCATTAATCTGTTGGCGAAATTTCATTTTTATATCATTAGAAATATCATTCGTATAGTTTAATACATATTGACCATTAATCGTAGCACCTTTACTTATAAATTTCAGTAAATCATCTACACTATATTTCACTGTAAGTTTCTGAATTTTTTCTCCTAATTGTTTCGTTTGAATATCATAAGCATGTAACAAATCATTTAACTTTTCTCGTAATTTCCATTCGATTGTTGATTCGATAGTCTGTTGTAATGATTGTAAAAATTTTTTCTTACGATTATTTCTTTCCTCTATTGTTTTCTTTTTTGCTCCAATAAATCCAACTTTAAAATTGTCCTGTTCTGATTCTAAAAATTTCTCACTCAAATCACGTAATGTTGCCGGCATTAAATAAGCATTTTTTAATGTCATATTAATTTCAGCATTATAATCTTTTTTTAATCGCTCAATCTGCGTTTCCCATTTGTTTAATTGTCTAGAAACTTCATTGATTTTATCATCATCTAGTTCCCTACTATCTAATTCATCTGGCATTTTTTGTTCGTAGTCATCTTTTAAAAATTGTTGGTGATCGGTAAATAATTGTTTTATCGCTTCTTCAGAACGATCATAACGATTGTTTTTAAATTTTAAATCATTAAAAAATGATTCTTGTAATAATTTAATTTCATTATTTGAATCATCAAGAGAAATTGAGGAAGTATAATAAATCGCTTCAGGTGTTATCCCCCACTCATCAAAAGTATCTTCTATCATCGTTTTAAATGAGGAAAAAGACAATTCATCCTCTTGATGCTTGTCAATTTGATTAATAATAATGTAAATAGGTATAGATAAATCACGAAGTTTTTGCAAAAAATGTAAGTTATTTTCGGATTGTACATGATTATAATCCATCACATAATACATGACATCAATAAGATGGAGTGATGATTCAGTAATAAATCGATCTGTATTATCCGCCGCATCAATACCAGGAGTATCTAACAATGACACATTTTCAGGGATTAAAGTGTCTGATAATTGAATTTCAAGTTTTTCAATATTTTGTTTGTCTTTGCAAAACTCTTGAATGACATCAATATCATACGGCTCTACATACTCTTCAATAGAGTTATCTTTATAATAAACGTTTACTAATCCTTTTCCTTTTAATATTTTAACGATGTTAGCACTCGTTGGAATCGGACTTTTAGGAAGTACATTCGTCCCTAATAAAAAATTTATCATTGATGATTTACCCGCAGAGAAATGGCCTGTAAAACCGATATGGTGCTCATTTTTAGTTTGTTTTTTATATAAATCAATGACTTTCTTTTTATTAATTGTATCTCCTACATCATCCATTTGAAAATATAATTGAATCAATTGTTGCTTTAATAATGCTTGTTTATTTATTTGTGTTTGTAACAACGAAAATACCCCTTTATGCCTCTCGTAATAAAAATACCTGTCTACTAGTTTATCATATTTGCTAAAAATATGGCTTCTTAATGATTGTTTACATAATAAAATTATAGTAAATAAGTAGTTTAAAATAGAAGGAAAGAATTTATTTGTTATTTATTTTAAAGTGTCACTGGAAAGAATAATATACGATAAAATGTACTGGAATTATTGTACATAATGTTGTACAATAAAATAAAGGAGTTGATATTTTATGACTGTTACAAATTATTCTAATGCACGCAAAAATTTTAAAAATTTAATTGATAAAGTGAATGAAGATCAAGAAGCTATTACTATTACTACAAAGACCCATAATGCAGTATTAATTTCCGAATCTGAATATAATCAATATAAAGAAACAGTTTATTTGCTTAATAACCCTACAAATGCAAAACATCTCTCTGAATCCATTGCTCAATTACAAAGTGGGGATACAATTGAATTAAATGAGTAAAATAAATGTATTATTTACACATCATGCGTTTGAGGATTATCAATACTGGCAAAAACAAGATAGAAAAATGGTGAAACGAATCAATCAACTAATTAAAAGTATTCAAATAGATGGAGCATTAGAAGGAATTGGAAAGCCTGAGCGATTAAAAGGAAACTTGTCTGGATTTTATAGTCGTAGAATCGATACAGAGAATCGTTTGGTATATACTGTTGTTAAAAGCCAAATTAATATTATTGCTTGCAGATATCATTATTAATATTTTATGAACAGGTTTATAATAATCACGATAACAAGTAAAGGCACTCTGATATATTTCAATCAAAGTGCCTTATTATTTTCTCTACACAGGATAAACTCCATGTTTTCTTTTTGTAAAGGTTGTATTTTTTGAATCATACATCTCAAATCGATTAGAAAGTTCTTCTCGTAATTGATCAGGTTCTACGATTTGATCAATGACCATTTCCGAGGCTAATCGGTAAATATCAATATCATCACGATATTCATCTTGTTTTTCCTTTATAAATGCTGCTCTTTCATCTTCCGGAAGTTCATTAATTTTATTCGCATAAACAGCGTTGATCGCTGCTTCAGGTCCCATGACAGCAATTTGAGCTGTTGGTAACGCTAATGATGCATCTGGTTCAAATGCAGGCCCTGCCATAGCATATAATCCAGCACCATATGCTTTTCTAACGACGACAGAAATTTTTGGAACTGTCGCTTCACTCATCATTGCCACCATTTTTGCTCCGTGACGAATGATCCCTTGTTGTTCTACTTTTGTTCCGATCATAAAACCAGGAACATCCATTAAAAATAATAACGGAATGTTAAACGCATCACATAGTTGCACAAATTTTGCTGATTTATCGGCAGAGTCAGGGAAAATAACGCCACCTTTCACTCGTGGTTGGTTAGCAATAATACCAATGGTTTGTCCTTCAATACGGCCTAACCCAGTAATTAATTCACCTGCAAATAATTTTTTAATTTCACAAAAACTATCCTCATCGATAATTTGGTCGATAAATTGATACATATCAAATGGTGCATTTTGGTTTTCTGGAATAATGTCGGCTAATTTTTTCTCAGCTTGTTTAATTGGTTTTGGGTCTACTCTTTGAGGCTTTCCCTCGTAATTTTGTGGAAAATATGATAAATATCGACGTGAAAATGCAATCGCTTCTTCTTCTGTTTTTGCTAAAACATCTCCACACCCGGAAACGGAGCAGTGCATTTTTGCCCCGCCCATTTCTTCTAGTGTCACTTTTTCTCCAATGACCATTTCAGCCATACGTGGTGAACCGAGATACATCGATGCATTCCCTTCTACCATGATGACGATATCGCAAAATGCAGGGATATATGCCCCTCCTGCAGCCGATGGACCAAATAGTAAACAAACTTGTGGCACTCGACCAGACAATTTTATTTGGTTATGAAAAATTCGCCCTGCTCCCCTTCTTCCTGGGAACATTTCAATTTGATCTGTAATTCTTGCACCAGCTGAATCGACGAGATAAAACATCGGAATTTCAAGTTTTAATGCCGTTTCTTGTATGCGAATAATTTTTTCAACAGTTCTTTTCCCCCATGAACCTGCTTTTACAGTTGAATCATTTGCCATAAAACAAACAGGATTGCCGTTAATATTTCCGATACCTGTCACAACGCCATCTGCTGGCAAATCACCATCCATACAATTGGCAAAAAAAGCATCTTCCACATTAAAGTCTTCATCAAACAATAATTTCAAACGATCACGAACGAATAATTTACCTTTCGTTTCATTCGCTTGATGATACTTTTCTTTACCACCTTGTTTAATTTTTTCTTGCTTTTGATGTAAATCATCTATGTATGTCATGAGAAACCTCCCATTTATTCTCCTTTATATAGTGGTTTTCTTTTTTCACTGAATGCTTGTAATCCTTCTAATCGGTCTTTAGTATGAATCGTATGTTGATAGCTTAAGTGTTCGATTTCAAGACCTGTTTGTAAATCAACCTCTAACCCTTTATTAATAGATTTCTTTGCTTGTTTAATAGCAATTGGTCCATTCTCTGCAATTTTACTCGCTAAATCAACAGCCGTTGTTAATAAATCCTCGTTTGCTACAATTTCTTCTACTATTCCTAATTCATATGCTTCTTTAGCGTTTAATCGACTTGCAGTGTAAATTAATCGTTTTGCTTTTCCAACACCGATAAGACGTGGCAACCTTTGTGTTCCACCAGCTCCAGGTATAATTGCTAATGAAGTTTCTGTCAAACCGACTTTGGCATGATTTGCTGCAATTCTAATATCACATGCTAACGAAAATTCTAATCCACCACCAAAAGCGACACCATTTATTCCTGCAATGACTGGTACAGACAAATTTTCTAATTTATTTGCCGTTTCACCAATTAATTTAACTGTTTGCAAAACTTCAAATTCATTCATTGCCTTACGTTCTTTCAAATCAGCACCAGCACAAAATGCTTTTTCACCTGATCCTGTTAAAACAACGACACGAATCGTCGGATTACTTTCAATCACATCGATGACAGCTTGTAATTCTTTTAACATTTCTATAGAAAGAGCATTGGCTGCATGAGGACGATTTAAAGTGATGAGTCCTACATGATCTGTTTTCATATCAAATAATATATGTTGCAACGAAAACACACCTTTTCTTTTATTCTAATACGACAATTACATCGCCTTCATTAATAAAATCGCCTTCGTTTACTTTAATGGCACTCACTTTACCAGATATTTCAGCAGTAATTGGTATTTCCATTTTCATCGATTCTAAAATAGCGACATCTTCCCCTTCTGCCACTTCGTCACCAACATTAACAATGATTTTCCACATATTTCCTGCCATACTTGCTTTGATTTCCTTCATATCAAATTCCTCCTTAAATTTTTTTAAATGTTTTAAATTAACGACATCCTAATTGTCTGGCAATGACTATCCGTTGAATTTCAGATGTTCCTTCACCAATGACAAGTAGTTTAGCATCACGTAAATATCTTTCCACTTCATATTCCCTCATATAACCATAGCCACCATGTATTTGGATTGCTTCATCTGCATTACGAACTGCCGTTTCTGTTGCAAATAATTTAGCATATGCGGCTTCTTTTGAGAAGGGTTTTCCATTATCTTTTAACCAGGCCGCTTTCAATACCATATTTCTCGCTAATTCAACTTCCATTGCCATATCTGCTAATTTAAATTGAATGGCTTGAAATGATGAAATCGTCTTTCCGAACTGGGTTCTTTCTTTCGCATATTGCAGTGCTTTATTTAATGCACCTTGCGCAATACCGACACCGAGAGCCCCGATAGAAATTCTCCCTCCATCTAAAGTCGTTAAAAACTGTTTAAACCCTTTTTGCGGATCACCAATTAAATTAGATTGAGGTACACGAACATTATTTAATACTATTTCAGCCGTGTCAGAACCTCTGACACCCATTTTGTCATATTCAGAAGTAATCGTTACACCTTCAGTATTTGTTGGAACAATAATGGCCGAGATAATATTTCTTCCTTTTTCATTCTTACCTGTAACTGCTGTAATAATCATCGATGAAGCGAAACCCGCATTCGTAATAAAGCACTTTTCACCATTAATGACAAAATCGTCACCATCTTTTACTGCTGTCGTTTTCGTACCACCAGCATCAGATCCCGCATTTGGCTCCGTTAAACCAAAAGCACCGAGTTCCTTCCCTTCTGCAATCGGTCTAAGGTATTTTTGTTTCTGTTCTTCCGTTCCAAACATTAAAATAGGTGATGCCCCTAAAGAAACAGCTGCAGCATAACTTAATCCTGTACTGCCGCAAACTCGACCAATTTCTTCCACAGCTAAAACATAGGAAATTGTATCCCCACCAGAACCCCCATATTCTTCCGGAAAAGGAATACCCATAAAGCCTAGCTCACCCATTTTCTTAAAAATATCTTCTGGAAATGTTGCAGTCTTATCTATATCAATCGCTCTCGGTTGAATTACTTCATCAGCAAAGTTACGTGCCATTTCCTGTATCAATACTTGTTCCTTTGTTAATTCAAAATTCATTATCTCAACCTCCCTTTCTTTTTTTATAAAATTTTAATTCTCTTAATCATCAAACGAATTTTCTAAATGAACGTTATGCCACATAGCATCAATATATCCATCAATATCGACATCTATAACAAACGAACCATTGCTTTGTCTTTCACTATTTGGCAATTCAAAAGGAGTAATTGTCACTACTTTCTCTTTTGTCGTCATTAGTGAAAATTCAACTTTATCATGTAATACATAAAATTTCTTAATTAAATGTGGTTTAGATTTGATATCTCGGAGCATCACTAATCCCCGTCTTGCGCGAGTAGACTTATCAAATTTAGATAAACTCATTCGTTTACAAGCCCCGCGTTGAGTCATTAAAA
>Ga0209487_1004499_pt1 | contig 10682 bp, 6 predicted proteins | sample Poulit2012_FD_187524 | JGI IMG/M metagenome (GOLD analysis project Ga0209487, IMG submission 187524) | Agricultural soil microbial communities from Georgia to study Nitrogen management - Poultry litter 2012 (SPAdes) (version 2) | ecosystem: Environmental > Terrestrial > Soil > Agricultural land... | reverse complement strand
CCCGACCGTCGACGACGTCGCGTTGACCGACCTGCTGGGGTTCTTCGCCGACCCGGTCAAAGGGTTCTTCCGGGCCCTGGATTTCACGTTGCCGTTCGAGGTCGTCGGGGTCGACGACGCGATGCCCGTCGAGATCGACAACCTGGCCCAATGGGCGGTGGGCGACCGGATGCTGCGCGACATGCTCGCCGGGATGCACCCCGACGAGGCGGCCAACGCCGAGTGGCGCCGCGGAACCCTGCCGCCGGGACGGATCGGGATGCGTCTGGCCTGTGAGATCCGCGATCAGGCCCGCGGGCTGGCCGAGGCCGCGCTGCCGCACCGCGGCGGCGACCCGTCCGGCTACGACGTCGACGTCGACCTCGGAGGCGCTCGGCGGCTCAGCGGCACGGTCTCCCCCGTCTACGGCACGCGCACGGTGTCGGTCGGCTACTCGCGGCTGGCCGCCAAACACCTGCTGCAGGCCTGGATCACGTTGCTGGCGTTGGCCGCCGCCGTTCCGGGGCGGTCGTGGACGGCGTTGTGCATCGGGCGCGGCCGCGGCACCCGGATCGCCCAGCGGCTGTTGGCCCCGCCGCCGGATCCGGTGGCCACCCTCGCCGAGCTGGTGGCCTGCTACGACACCGGCCGGCGCGAACCGCTTCCGCTGCCGCTGAAAACCTCCTACGCCTGGGCCGCCGCGCGGCGCAACGACGCCGACCCGTTCGACGCGGCCCGCGACCAGTGGCGAAAGGGCAGGTTCCCCGGCGAGAACGCCACCGCCGCCCACCAGATGGTGTGGGGCGACGGCGCCGATCTGCGGTGTCTGCTCACCGACCCGCGCCCCGAGGAGGCTTGGCGCGGGGAGAGCACCCGGCTGGGGGCGTTGGCGATGCGGGTGTGGAACCCGCTTCTGGCCGCGGAGACCACGCTGTGAGCGCCGCCCCGTTCGAGCTCTCCGGCGCGCTGCCGGCGCCGGGATCGACCGTGGTGTTGGAGGCCAGCGCCGGAACCGGCAAAACGTTCGCGCTGGCCGGGCTGGTCACCCGCTACGTCGCCGACGGGCACGCCACCCTCGATCAGCTGCTGCTGATCACGTTCGGCCGGGTGGCCAGCCGGGAGCTGCGCGAGCGGGTGCGCGGCCAGATGGCGGCCGCCCTGGCGGCCCTCGAGGACCGGTGCGCCCCGGCCAACGCGTTCGAACACCGGCTCTGCGCCGTCGACGCCGCGACGCGCGCCGGGCGGGCGCGCCGGCTTCGCGCGGCGCTGGCCGGGTTCGACGCGGCCACCATCGTCACCATCCACCAGTTCTGTTCGCTGGTGCTGCGATCGCTGGGGGTCGCCGGGGACACCGACGCGTCGATGACCCTGGTGGAGAGCCTCACCGACCTGGTCACCGAGATCGTCGACGACCGGTATCTGGCCCGGTTCGGCCACGACGAGAACCCGCCGGCGCTGAGCCGCGACGAGGCGCTCAAGCTGGCCACCCGGGTGGTGGAGGACCCGGCGGCGCAGCTGCGCCCCCTCGACCCCGAACCCGGGTCGGCCATCGCGGCACGCCTGGAGTTCGCCCGGGAGGTGCTCGACGAACTGGACCGGCGCAAGCGCCGTCTCGGGGTGCTCGGCTACAACGACCTGTTGACCCGGCTGGCTGATTCGTTGGGCCAGGCCGGATCCGGTGCTGCCGAGCGGATGCGCCGGCGCTGGTCGATCGTGATGGTCGACGAGTTCCAGGACACCGATCCGGTGCAGTGGCAGGTCATCGACCGGGCGTTTCGCGGTCACTGCACGCTGGTGCTGATCGGTGACCCCAAACAGGCGATCTACGGGTTTCGCGGCGGCGACATCTACACCTATCTGGCGGCCGCGCGCGCCGCCGACGACCGGCGCACCCTGACCACCAACTACCGCAGCGACGCGGTGCTGGTGGACAGCCTGCAGGTGCTGCTCGGCGGCGCACAACTGGGCCACCCGGAGATCGTGGCGCACCCCGTCGCGGCGGACCGGCCCGGCCACCGGCTCAGCGGGGCGCCGCACAACGCACCGGTGCGACTGCGGGTCGTCGGCCGGGAGACGGTGGGGCGCAGCGGAACCCAGACGGTACCGATTTCGGTGCTGCGCGAACACATTCCCGCCGATCTGGCCGCCGACATCGGGGCGTTGTTGACCTCCGGAGCCCGGTTCGCCGACCGCAGCGTAGAAGCCGGCGACATCGCGGTCATCGTCGGCCAGCACGCCGACGCCCGCGCCTGCCGCGACGCGCTCATCGACGCCGGCATCCCGGTGGTCTACACCGGCGACACCGACGTGTTCACCTCGCCGGCCGCCCGGGACTGGCTGTGCCTGCTGGAGGCGTTCGATCAACCGCACCGCAGCGGGCTGGTGCGCGCCGCGGCGTGCACGGCGTTCTTCGGCGAGACCGCCGAGACGTTGTCACGCGAGGGCGACCGGCTCACCGACCGGGTCGCCGACACGCTGCGGGAGTGGACCGACCATGCCCGCGACGCCGGGATCGCCGCGGTGCTCGAGGCCGCCCAGCTGGCCGGGATGGGTCAGCGGGTGCTCAGCCGGCACGGCGGGGAACGGTTGATGACCGACCTGGTGCACGTCGGGCAGCTGCTGCAGGAGGCCGCCCACCGCGACCGGCTGGAGCTGCCCGGGCTGCGGGACTGGCTGCGCCGGCAGTGCCAGGAACGTAGCGGCGCCACCGAACGCAACCGCCGGCTCGACAGCGACGCCGCGGCCGTGCAGATCATGACGGTGTTCGTCGCCAAGGGCCTGCAGTTCCCGGTCGTGTACCTGCCGTTCGCGTTCAACCGCCACATCGTCCGCGACGAGATCCTGCTCTACCACGACGACACCGACGGTGCCGAGACCCGCTGTCTGCACATCGGTGGGCGCACCGCCCCGGATCGGCGCAGCGTCGACGAGCTGCACAGGACGGAGGCCGCCCGCGACAACATCCGGCTGACCTATGTCGCGTTGACCCGGGCGCAGAGCCAGGTGGTGGCGTGGTGGGCGCCGACCTTCGATGAGGTCAACGGCGGGTTGTCGCGGCTTTTGCGCGGCCGCGGGCCCGGCGACGCGCAGATCCCGGTGGCCTGTGAGCGCAACATCACCGACGCCGAGGCGTGGGCGGTGTTCACCGGCTGGCAGGAAGCCGGGGCGCTGACCCTGGAGCACTCGGTGGTCGGCGCGGCGGTGGCGTTGCCGCGGTCGCCGACCGCCGGCCCGTTGGCGGTGCGTCACTTCGACCGCACCATCGACCTCGGCTGGCGACGCACCTCGTATTCGGCGTTGCTGCGCCACGCCGAGCAGGCCGGCGCCCCCGGGGTGCATTCGGAGCCGGAGGTCGCGGTGCGCGACGACGAACCCGAGATCTCGGTCGCGGTCACCACCGCCGCCGACGCGACCGGCGTCCAAATCCGCTCGCCGATGGCCGATCTGCCGCGGGGCGCGGCGTTCGGGTCGCTGGTGCACGCCACGCTGGAGACCACCGACCCGGGGGCCACCGATCTGGCGGCGGCGTTGCGCGAGCAGATCGAGCTGCACACCCAGTGGTGGCCGGTCGAGGTCGCCCCCGCCGATCTCGCCGAGGCGTTGCTGCCGATGCAGGACACGCCGTTGGGGCCGCTGGCCGACGCACTCACGCTGCGCCAGATCGGGTTGACGGACCGGTTGTGCGAGTTGGACTTCGAGATCCCCCTGATGGGCGGGGACGGGGCGGTCTCCCCGGAGCTGCGGTTGGCCGATCTCGCTGTGCTGCTGCGCGAGCATCTGCCCGAGTCCGACCCGTTCGCCGGCTACGCCGACCGGTTGGCCTCCGAGGCCCTCGGCGGCCAGTCGCTGCGCGGGTATTTGTCCGGGTCGATCGACGTGGTGCTGCGCTTGCCGGACCACCGCTATCTGGTGGTCGACTACAAGACCAACTACCTCGGCGATTCGGCCGCCGACTACGGCACCGCGGCGCTGATCGAGGCGATGCTGCACTCGGACTACCCGCTGCAGGCGCTGCTGTATGCGGCGGTGCTGCACCGGTTTCTGCGGTGGCGCCAGCCCGGCTACGATCCGCAGCGCCACCTCGGCGGGGTGCTGTATCTGTTCGTGCGCGGCATGTGCGGACCCGACACGCCGCTCGTCGACGACCAGCCGACCGGGGTGTTGAGCTGGCGGCCCCCGGCGGCGCTGGTCGTGGCGCTCTCGGAGTTGTTGCAGCACGGACGGGGTCGGCCATGACCACCGCGGATCGCGGTGCGGTCGCGTTCACCGGGCAGGACTGGCGGATCGCCGCCGGGGCCACCGGTGTGCTGCGGGAGTTCAACGCCGCCGGGGTGTTGGAGGCCGCCGATGTGCACGCCGCCCAGCGCATCACCGCGCTGGGCGGCGAGCCCAAGCCGATGGTGGCCCTGGCGGTGGCGCTGGCGGTGCGCGCCCTGCGGGCCGGCTCGGTCTGTGTGGATCTGCCTCGGGTCGCCGCCGAGATCACCGCCGGCACGACCGGCACCTCCGGCCCCGGCGACACACCCGACACCGCGGATCCGGCCGCGCTGCCCTGGCCGGACCCGCAGCGCTGGCTGGCGGCGATCTGTGCCAGCCCGCTGCTGGCGGCGGGGGTGCTGCACCTGCACGACGATCGGCTGCTCTACCTGGATCGCTACTGGCGTGAGGAGCAGCAGGTCTGCACCGATCTGCTCGCACTGTCCTCGCCGCGGCCGGTCACCACCGACCCGGCGGCGTTCGACCGGTTGTTCCCGCCGGGGGTCTACGGCGAGCAGCGCGCCGCCGCCACGGTGGTGTTGAGCCAGTCGGTCACGGTGCTCACCGGCGGGCCGGGCACCGGCAAGACGACGATGGTGGCCCGGCTGCTGGCGCTGCTGGCCGAGCAGGCCCAACGCGACGGCCGGACCCGGTTGCGGATCGCGTTGGCCGCCCCCACCGGCAAGGCCGCCGCCCGGCTCACCGAGGCGGTCGCGGAGAAGGTGGCCGAGCTGTCGGCGGCCGACCGCGACCGGCTGGCCGGGTTGCAGGCCACCACCGTGCACTCGCTGCTGGGGTGGCGCCCGGGCAGCTCGGTGCGGTTCCGCCACGACCGGGCCAACCGGCTGCCCTACGACGTGATCATCGTCGACGAAACCTCGATGGTGTCGCTGACGCTGATGGCACGGCTGCTGGAGGCGGTCCGCGCCGACACCCGGCTGGTGCTCGTCGGCGACCCCGATCAGCTGGCCTCGGTGGAGGCCGGGGCGGTGCTGGCCGATCTGGTCGACGGGCTGGCGGCCCGCCCCGACACCCGGGTGGCGGCCCTGGTGACCTCCCACCGGTTCGGTGCCTCGATCGGGGCGCTGGCCACCGCGATCCGCGACGGCGACGCCGATCGGGTCATGGCGTTGCTGGCCGCCGGCGGCGAGCACCTGGAGTGGGTCGGCGGCGACGACGGGCCCGACCCGGGCCCGCGGGTGCGTGCGGTGGTCGTGCCGCACGCGTTGGCGGTGCGCCGCGCCGCGGTGCGCGGCGACACCGCGGCCGCCCTGGCGGCCCTTGACACCCACCGGCTGCTCTGCGCGCACCGGGACGGTCCGCACGGGGTGGCGCACTGGAATCGGCAGATCCGGCGGTGGGTGGGCGAGCAGACCGACGACCCGCCGTGGGCGCCGTGGTATGCCGGTCAGCCGCTTTTGATCACCGCCAACGACTACGGCCTGGGGGTGCGCAACGGCGACACCGGGGTGGTGGAGACCCACGGCGAGGGGCTGCGCGCGGTGCTGGCGACCGCGGCCGGCCCGCTGCCGGTGGCCACCAGCCGGCTCGCCGACGTGGAGACCATGTACGCGATGACCATCCACAAAAGCCAGGGCAGCCAGGTCGACGAGGTCAGCGTGCTGATGCCGTCGGTGGACTCGCGGCTGTTGACCCGCGAGCTGTTCTACACCGCGGTGACCCGCGCGCAGCACAAGGTGCGCATCATCGGCTCCGAGGAGGCCATCCGCGCCGCCCTGCAGCGCCGCGCCGTGCGGGCCAGCGGGCTGGCCGAGCGGCTGCGCACCACCTGAGCCCCCGGACAGCACCGAGTTGGGGGCTTGCCGCAGCGCCCCCGACGCCGATGGACCACACTGGTGTCCATGACAGAAACCGGCGACACCCGGGTGGCGGTCTACCTCGACTTCGACAACATCGTGATCTCCCGCTACGACCAGGTCAACGGGCGTAACTCCTTTCAACGCGACAGGGCCAAGGGCCTGGAGAAGTTCACCGAGCGGCTGGCCCGGGCCACCATCGACGTCGGGGCGATCATCGACTACGCCTCCTCGTTCGGCACCCTGGTGCTCACCCGCGCCTACGCGGATTGGTCGGCGGAGGTCAACGTCGGCTACCGCCATCAGCTGGTGGGCCGCGCCGTCGACCTGGTGCAGCTCTTCCCCGCGGCGGCCTACGGCAAGAACGCCGCCGACATCAGGCTGGCCGTCGACGCCGTCGAGGACATGTTCCGGCTGCCGGATCTGACCCATGTGGTGATCGTGGCCGGCGACTCCGACTACATCCCGTTGGCGCAGCGCTGTAAACGGTTGGGCCGCTACGTGGTCGGTATCGGGGTGGCCGGGGCGACCAGCCGTGCACTGGCGGCGGCCTGCGACGACTTCGTCAGCTACGACGCGGTGCCCGGTGTGCCGCCGCTGGCGCCGGCCGACAAGGCCACCGGTAAGGACGCCGACGACGAGGCCGACCTCGACTCCGACGGCGACGAACCCGATCCGCAGGATGCGGCGACCCGGCTGTTGACCCGGGCGCTGCAGATCGGCTCGGAGAAAGACGACGTCGACTGGCTGCACAACTCGGCGGTCAAGGCACAGATGAAACGGATGGACCCGTCGTTCAGCGAGAAATCGCTGGGGTTCAAATCGTTCAGCGATTTCCTGCGGTCACGCTCCGAGCTGGTGGAGCTCGATGAGAGCTCCACCACCCGCATGGTGCGGCTGCGCGGCTGAAGTTGACGGCGCGAGACCCGATCCGCGCCGAACTCGGCGAGCGCGGCCCGATCCGGAGGTGATGAGATGAGCGACCCGACCGAGGAGCCCCGCGCGTTCTGGGAACAGTTCTACGGCGAGAAGGACCGCACGTGGAGCGGGCGGGTCAACCCGCGGCTGGTTGAGGAGGCCGGCGAGCTGACGCCGGGGCGCGCGCTGGACCTGGGCTGCGGGGAGGGTGCGGACGCGGTGTGGCTGGCCGAGCGCGGCTGGCAGGTGGTGGCCGTCGACATCTCCGCGACCGCGTTGCAGCGCGCCCGGGATCTGGCCGATGATCGCAACGTCGGCTCGCGCATCCGGCTGGAACGCCACGATTTCGCGGAGAGTTTCCCCGACGGCTCCTTCGATCTGGTCTCCGCCCAGTTCCTGCACTCCCCGGTCGAGCTGGACCGCACCGCGATCCTGCGCCGCGCCGCCGACGCGGTCGCCGCCGGCGGGATGCTGCTGATCGTCGATCACGCCGCGGCCCCGCCCTGGGTGCACGACGATCACGAGCACCACTTCGAGACCCCCGAGCAGGTGCTCGCGGCGCTGGCTCCGGATCCGGCGCGCTGGCAACGGGTGCGCGCCGACACCAGCGAACGCGCCGGGTTCAGTCCCGACGGTGATCCGGTCACCCTCGCCGACAACGTGATCGTGCTGCGCCGCACCGGCTGAACAGCCCGGCACCCCGCCTCACCACCCGGACCGTCGCGATCGGGGCCTGTCTGTCGGTGCCGCGGTGCATACTGCGGTTATCGAAGGAGACGCAGGTGGCGACGGCAAAGACGCAAGGCGGCCGCACGTTCGGCAAGTACCGGCTCACCCGGTTACTCGGCGAGGGCGGGATGGGCGAGGTGTGGGAGGCCGAGGACACCGAGAAGCACCGCACCGTCGCGGTCAAGATCCTCGCCGAGCAGTACTCCCGCGACGACCGGTTTCGGACCCGGTTTCAGCGCGAGTCCCATGCCGCGGCGATCCTGCAGGAGCCGCACGTCATCCCGATCCACGACTGGGGCGAGATCGACGGCCGGCTCTACATCGACATGCGGCTGGTGCACGGCCACACCCTGCACGAGCTGATCACCGCCGAACCACTCGCCCCGCAGCGCGCGGTCGCCCTGATCGGTCAGGTCGCCGCCGCCCTCGACGCCGCCCACGCCGAAGGCCTGGTGCATCGTGACGTCAAGCCGCAGAACATCATCGTCACCTCGGCCGACTTCGCTTATCTGCTGGATTTCGGGATCGCCGAGTCCAAGGACGACACTCGGCTGACGGTGACCGGGACCCAGATCGGCAGCATCGCCTACATGAGCCCGGAACGGTTCTCCGACGCGCCGACCACGGCCGCCGCCGACGTCTACGCGTTGGCGTGCGTGCTGCACGAGGCGCTGACCGGCCAGGCGCCGTTCCCCGGGACCAGCCTCGAGCAGGTGATGGCCGGTCATCTGCGCGGTGCGCCGCCGTGTCCCAGCGAGCTCAACGCGGCGGTTCCGGGCGCTCTCGACGCGGTGGTGCTGCGCGGCATGGCCAAGGAGCCCGACGACCGTTACGGCAGCGCCGGGGCACTGGGGCGCGCCGCGCAGCGGGCCCTCGACGGGTCGGCGAGCGGGCTCACCCAGGCCGACACGCTGCTGGCGGCCACGCCCGCCCGGCCGGCGCCGGTCGCGCAGACCGCGCCGGAGCCGCCGGCGCGGCCCGGCCGGTGGGCGCTGCCGGTCGCGGTGGGGCTGGCCGCCGCGCTGCTGCTCGGTGCGATGGGGGTGATCATCGGGCTGATGATCAACCGTGATCCCGGCGGGCGCGCCGAGGCTCCGCAGTCGCTGGCCGCCCAACCGTCGCTGACCTATCCGACACCGCGGCCCACGACGACACCGCCACCGCAGCCGCCCACCACCACGGTCTCCACCACGACGGTCACCGCGACACCGCCGCCGCCCGCGGTCGCCTCGACCCTGCCGCCGGCCGGGACCGCGCCGACGTCCAGCCTGGGCCGGTTGCGCGACATCGCCGAATCCGATCTGCCCTACGTCCGCGTCCGGCTCACCGACCGGTGGGTGCCGCAGCTGAGCTCCAAACGCCCCGGCGTCGTCGACGACGGCGTGATGTGGGACAACACCATGACCCTGCAGGAGCATCTGATGCTGCGGCAGCGCTACCCGGGTGCGCGTCTTTTGTGGTCGGGTGACTGGTCGACGTTCTCGGCCCCCGACTACTGGGTGACCGTGGCCGGGGTGACCTTCTCGGATGCCTCCGGCGCGCTAATGTGGTGTCGGCAGCAGAGGTTCGACCGCGACCACTGCGTCGCCAAGATCATCAGCACCACGCGGCCCATCGAGGGCAGCACCGCCTACAACTAGAGCCGCCGCCCGCGGCTTCGGCGAAGGGACGACGACCGGTGACACAACACGGCATCGTGGTCGGTTTCGACGGCTCGCCGTCATCGCGCACCGCGGTGCGCTGGGCGGCCGCCGAGGCGGCCGCGCGCGCCGTGCCGCTGACCCTCGTCCACGTCATCGACACCCCGCCGTGGAACCTGCTGGCGGTCGGCGGGCCGGTCGCCGCGGTACCCGACGAGCCGAGCCTGCGCCAGCAGCAGGGCGCCCAGACCCGCATCGACGAGGCGCTGGCGGTGATCGACGAGTGCGGACCACCGCACCCGCAGACCCGCTCGCAGGTGTTCTTCGCCGCGCCGGTGCCCACCCTGGTGCAGCTGTCCGCCGACGCCGCGATGCTGGTGGTCGGCCGGCGCGGCACCGGGATGCTGCGCCGGTTGCTGCTCGGCTCGGTCAGCACCGGGGTTTTGCACCACGCCCGCTGCCCGGTCGCGGTGGTCCACGCCGACGCGTCGTTCACCGACGAACGCTCGACGCTGCCGGTGGTGCTCGGCGTGGACGGCTCACCGGTCTCGGAGGCCGCCACCTCCCTCGCCTTCGGCGAGGCGTCGCGGCGCGGCGTGGAGTTGGTCGCCCTGCACGCCTGGAGTGACGCCGAGGTCCTCGACTACGTCGAATTCGATTGGCCGGCCATGCGTCCCGACGCCGAGAGGACTCTGGCCGAGCGGCTGGCCGGCTGGCAGGAACGCTACCCCGATGTGGTGGTGCGCCGGATCGTCGAACCCCACCAGCCCACCGCGCACCTGATCGCGTTGGCCGAGTCGGCGCAGCTGGTGGTGGTGGGCAGCCACGGCCGAGGCGGGTTCGCCGGGATGCTGCTGGGTTCGGTGAGCGCGGCGGTCGCGCAGGCGTCGCGCACCCCGGTGATCGTGGCCCGCAGCTGAACTCGCCTCACCCCTCGAGCGTCTGGGCGAAATGACGTTCGACGTCCTCGCGCCGGCACAGCTCGGTGCCGACGGTGCCCAGTTTGGCGGCACTGGCCGCGATGCCGTAGCGCACCGCGTCCGGCAGCGACCAGTCCCGGCTCAGCGCCGTCGCGATCGCCCCGACCATCGCGTCCCCGGCGCCCACGGTGCTGACCGGACGCCGCGCGATCGCCGGGAACCGGCGCCACTCATCGGCGGTGACCAGCAGCGCCCCCTGCGGGCCGCGGGAGACCACCACCACCTCCACCGTGCCTGCGGTGATCAGCTCACGGGCCGCGGCGAGGATGTCGGGCTCGGCGTCGAGCTCACGCCCGACCAGTTCACCGAGTTCGCGCAAGCTCGGTTTGAGCAGGAACACCCCCGAGGTCAAATGGCGCAGC
>Ga0209487_1004498_pt1 | contig 10683 bp, 6 predicted proteins | sample Poulit2012_FD_187524 | JGI IMG/M metagenome (GOLD analysis project Ga0209487, IMG submission 187524) | Agricultural soil microbial communities from Georgia to study Nitrogen management - Poultry litter 2012 (SPAdes) (version 2) | ecosystem: Environmental > Terrestrial > Soil > Agricultural land... | reverse complement strand
TTTGTCTTAGCGATCGGTTTAATTTTAGGCTTTTTTACGATATTTATTCGGGATATTGAAAATATTTTGACCCATATTATTCGAGTGTTTTTCTACGGGTCACCAATTATTTGGCAGGATCGAGAAATTCCAGAAAAGTATCAGTTCATCGTTGATTTTAACCCAATCGCTAAAATTGTTACTTCGTTTCGAAATATAATGATGTATCAAAAACCACCTAATTTAACAGATTTAGCTATTATTTTCGTGATTTCCGTCATTGTGATCGTGTTTATGTTGTTTTACTATTATAAAAACGAACACAAAATTATTAAAGCATTATAAAAGAGGGTTTATTCATGGATAAACAAAAGACAAGCGAAGAAGTTGTTGTCGCAAAAAATATCGGTGTTTCTTTCCGAACGGATCGAACGAATGATGATATTAAATCACGTTTAATTAATCTGTTTTCAAGAAAGAATAAAGAAGAGGAAAAGAACAAGCCGAAAGAAGTATGGGCATTAAAGGACATTTCCTTTACTGGATATCAAGGGGAGATTCTCGGCATTATTGGTTCAAATGGTGCTGGGAAGACGACCTTGAGTAAAATTATTACAGGCATTTTAAAGCAAGATAAAGGGACGATGCATGTTGACGGAAAGGTCACGGCATTATTTTCCTTTGGCATGGGCTTTAACCGAGAATTATCAGGCCGTGATAATGTATATTTAAATGGAATGATGCTCGGAATCGATAAAGATATAATTGATGAATATTTCGAAGCGATTCATGAGTTTTCTGATCTCGGAGATTTTATCGACCAGCCGATGAAATACTATTCAAGCGGAATGCGGGCAAGACTCGGGTTTAGTGTAGCCTCCCATTTAGAGCCAGAAGTGCTTATTTTAGATGAGGCGTTAAACACAGGAGACGCTCGTTTTAGCCGAAAAGCTGCCGAGAAAATGAAGGAACTCGTCAAGCGTGCGAAGATGGTCATTATCGTAACCCACAGTTTGAGGTATGCCCGACGAAATTGTGACAGACTCATGTGGATCGATAAAGGTAAGGTGCGAGAAATCGGTGATCCGAAAGAAGTTGTTAAAAATTACCGTGCAAGTGTACCAAAACGACCGAGACGAAGACGAAGAAGTTTAGAGCTGAATCGAACGGAAACGGAAGTTAAAGATAATGTCGTCATTAAAGCTGAAAATGTCGGTGTCTATTATCCATTAGACACGGGACCTTTTTGGGCACTCAGAAATTTAAACTTTGAAATAAAAGAAGGGGAAGTCGTTGGCATTATCGGTCATAATGGAGCTGGAAAAAGTACGTTATGTAAGGCATTAACGAAAATATTAGCTCCGGATGAAGGAACATTAGAAGTTTATGGTGAAACGTCTTCCCTTCTTGGTTATGGAACGGGTTTTAACCACCAACTAACCGGTCGGGATAATATCTTTTTAAATGCGATGTTACTCGGTATTTCAAAAGAACGAGTGGAGGAAAAATACGAAGAAATTGTTGAATTCTCCGGTATTCGCCGAGCGATTGATAAACCAGTCAAAGAATATTCTAGTGGGATGCGTTCAAGACTTGGCTTTAGTATTGCAGCGATTCTTCAACCAGATATTTTTATTATTGATGAAGCCTTATCGACGGGAGACTTATCTTTCCGTCAACGGGCAACCGAACGAATTCAAGATATGATGGATCGTGCGAAAGCGGTCGTTATTGTCACCCATAGTATGAATTTTGTCGAAACAGTTTGTACACGAGGGATTTGGATCGAACAAGGCCGTATTCGTTATGATGGCCCGGCTGAAAAAGCGGTTGAAAAATATCGCGAAGCTTCCGGCGTGAAAAAGAAACGTCGCAGGAAACGTAAAAAGAAAAAGGCGTCTAAATCTAAGTAATGGATGAAAGCATGGTGTTTACTCATGATTCAGAAATTAAAAAACATACCTAGTCGAATCATCGACTGGGTATTATATTCTGTCCTAACCGAAAATCAAAAGGAATCCTTAGCGAATTTATTCACTGAGAGACAAAAAGAAAAAATTCGCCAAATTACCGGTTTCGGGAAAAGAAATAAGCAATTAAAGGAAATTGAGCATGTGCGAAATCATTTGTACAGTAAAGGGTTTACCCATCGGGCTTATGATGAGTTAACGGCCATGCTGTCTACTTATACTGATGATGCTTTTATGAAGCGACTTATTCATTGGGAACTTGCTTTATGGCACGTCAATCAAATGACGAAAAAAGATGCGAAAAAATCTTTACATCATTTAGAATTGGCAAAAGAAGGCGAAAAAAATAAAGACCAACTTCGAAGAATTGCCATTATTGAAGCGGAAAACTACTTACTTTTAGAAGAAGATGAAATGGCTGAAGCGATTTTACAAAAGCGCCTCGCTGAAGATCCCCATCCAGATTTATATTTTGGCCTAGCGAATACGAAAAACACGTTGACCGAACGTTTAAAATGGATGAATAAAGTGTTTGCTCATTTTAATCTAGCAGAAATTACATTTGAAACAATTTCTGAACAAACAATTTATGACGATCTACGAACGAAACAGGTAAACCGCCCATCTAAGGACGGTCCAAAAGTTTCGGTCATTTTACCTGCCTATAATGCAGAAGATGGTATTCAAGTTGCGATTGATTCGATACTCAATCAAACGTGGCAAAATATCGAACTCATTATCGTTGATGACTGTAGTACCGATGATACGCTTTCTATCATCCAAGATTATGCGGAAAAAGATGTACGCATTGTTTGGGATCAAACACCGGAAAATAGTGGGCCATATGTTGCGAGAAATATCGGGTTAGCAAAGGCGACCGGGGAATTTGTTACAGTGAATGATGCCGATGATTGGTCTCATGCAGAAAAAATTGAACGACAAGTGACTCATTTAATCGACAATCCTCAAGTTATTGCAAATACGTCAGAACATGCTCGGCTAACAGAGGATTTAACTTTATACCGCCGGGGAACTCCCGGTCGATACATTTTTCCAAATATGTCATCACTTATGTTTCGAAAGGATCCAGTACTCGAAAAGTTAGGCTTTTGGGATAGTGTCCGATTTGCGGCAGATGGTGAATTTAAACGCCGTTTATTAAAGGTCTTCGGAAGTAGAGCTTTTGTCGATTTACCAAGCGGGCCACTGTCACTACCAAGACAAAGTGTCAGTTCTTTAACGGGGAGTTCAGCCTTTGGGTATAATGGCTTTTTTATGGGAGCGCGAAAGGAATATGTGGAAAGTGCCGAACTTTATCATGAAGAAGCAGAATCGTTATACTATGCTTATCCGATGGAGAAAAGGCCTTTTCCAGTGCCAAATCCAATGAAGCCATATCAACCAAAAGTTGCCTTTGACGTAATAATTGCGACTGACTTTCGTAAGTTAACTAAAGAGCAAGTAGGGGAATTACGAGAAATATGTGAATTAAACAAGCAAATCGGGCTCATCCAATTATATACGTACGATTTAACGATAGTAGATGGGATGCCTGTAGACGTTCGTTACCTTATAGATGGGGAGAACGTCCATAGGGTTGTCTATGGAGAAAAAGTTCAAACAGATAAACTGTTTATTATAAACCATGAAACCCTTATTCATGAACAAAGATATGTACCAAGTGTCATCACAAAAGATATTCACATTTTTATTACAGAGGAACTCGAAGAAGAAACGTACCGTCAAGCGAAGAAACAGGCAATGAAGTATGGTTTTGAACCTGCCAAATGGCATGCCCTCATTCCTGTTAAAGAAACATTACTGAATCAACAACAAATTGAAATTGCAAATAAGCCATTAGGGAGTTTGCGGTCATATGTCTGAACGAAACGAACGATTGCAATTACTAGCAACCCTTGAAAAAGAATTAAAGAGAGTTCAGCAAGCACATGATGAAACCTATGAACACTTGCGTACCCATGAACGAATTTTCTCAGATATGGAAAATCGAATCACTCGTTTAAAACGAGTAAAGCGCCGTATAATAAAATTCATTCGCTCAATAGGTGCATATGTCCTTGGCAGACGAAATTTGAAGCATTTATATAGTAAATCCTTTAAAATTAAACATGCGATGAATCGACTAAAGCCATATAAGTACTATTTATATGACTTAGGATTTATTGAAGCAACTTTACCTAAGTTACGAAAGAAACTACAAACAACAGAGGATAAATATTTGCGCCGAGCCCTTTTATGGGAGCTCGGTCTTTGGTATGCGAATGAACAATCGAAGTACGGCTCAAGACATTCTTTGCAATATTTATATGAATTTTTAAAAGATGAAACAGATAAAGATTTAATCAGGCGAGCGACGATCTTACTCGTTGAAAACTTACAAAGACTTGGATATGAAGAAAACGCGAAAACTATATTGCAAGCATTACTTAAAGACGGCGAGCATCCAGATATTTATTTAGCAATGGCTAATTTGTATAATAATATCGAAGAACGTCTGCAGTGGATGAACAAAGCCTTTACTTATTATGGATTAGCTGAAATCACTTTTGGAAATGAAACAGGAGATCCGGCTTATGAAGATTTACAAACGGAACCCATCGAACAAACGATTCAATACGGTCCTAAAGTATCTGTATTACTTCCAGCTTATAACGCAGAAACGGGAATTCAGGTGGCTATAGAGTCGATCCTTCAGCAGACATGGAAAAACCTAGAACTTATTATTATCGATGACTGTAGTACGGATAACACATTATCTGTTATCAAACAGTATGCTAAGCAGGACGAACGCATATCTTACTATCAAACACCGGAAAATAGTGGCCCTTATGTTGCGCGAAATATCGGCTTACAGCACGCAATCGGAAAATATGTGACGGTTAATGATGCGGACGATTGGTCCCATGCGGAAAAGCTAGAACGACAAATTAAACATTTAGAAGAAAATGATCATATTATTGCAAACACCTCTGAACATGCAAGACTGACTGAAGAGCTTATGTTACACCGTCGAGGAACGCCGGGAACATATATTTTTTCAAATATGTCATCCCTTATGTTTCGTAGAGAAATTGTAATGGAAAAGTTAGGATACTGGGATTCTGTCCGCTTTGCCGCAGATGGGGAATTTAAACGTAGATTAGTGAAAGTATTTGGACCAGAGCGGATAGTCGATTTGAAAACCGGCCCCCTTTCCTTACCGCGACAATCCGTCTCATCTCTAACTGCAAGTTCAGCTTTTGGATATAGTGGCTTTTTCATGGGTGTGCGAAAGGAATATGTTGCAAGTTTTACGAGTTATCATCAGCAAGCCGACGATCTTTACTATCCATTCCCAATGAAAGAGAGACTGTTTCCTGTACCAGAACCGATGTGGATCAGACGAGAAGAGAAGCAAAACGGTAAACGACATTTTGACGTTGTAAATGTTGCAGATTTTTCTATCAACAAATCTTTACAAAATGATACAATTCAGGAAATAAATGTCCACAAAAATCTCGGAATTCGTACAGGAATCACTCTTGAATCATGCTATAATATGATCAGGCCAAAAGAGATCAATGAAAACGTAAGAAAGCTAATCGACGGTCACAACGTACAAACCCTTGTCTACGGGGAACATATTACTTGTGATGTATTAATCATCCGTGGCCATTCCATACTAGAGGAAAACCAGCTTTACTTACCGGATATCATGCCACATATGGTTGTTGTCATTTTAGATGATGATTTTACAAATATCCGTCAGATAAGCCGAGAAGTGCAAAATCGATATGGAAAAATTGGTCTTTGGTATGCCTTTGATGAGAAAACATTGACAGAGATGAAAGAAAGAAATATTCATGATTTACGATATATTGACCTAGCAAAGGAAGCTTGGTCAACTTCACATAAACGGTATGAACAAAGGTTACGAGATTGGATTACACACTTACATTAGAAGGGAGGGAACCTACATGCCAAAACGAAGTGAAGCGAGAGACTTAGAGCTCCTAGAACAAATTATACAAAAGGAAGCGGAAGTAAAGGATCTAAAACATCAGACAGATATGCATCAAAGACGACTAAGAGATATTCAAAAGAGTAGAACATATAAACTAGCAAAACCGTTTGAAAGAATAAAAGATTTTTTTGCCAAGCTCTTTCGTCGAAATGCTGAAACAAAACTGATGCAAGAGATTCGCTTGCTAAAGGAAGACCTTAAACAATTAGAAGAGGAATTAGTAAGTGCGGAGGAAGAGCTTCATTACTTGTCCCTTGATGAGCGGAGCTTTAAAAGTTATCAAATAATGGAAACGTTGCGCGCCAAGAAAAATAGCGGAAAATTAGTAGATTTTATTATCAAGACAACGGAACAAAAACAAGCACACGTTCAAAACTATAATGAAGCATTAATTTATGCTGCCCGCCTTTTTATGAATGAGGATAAAGAACAGCGGGATCTCGTTTATTCAAAAGTATTCCCTGCCCTAGAAACCGACGAGATTCCCGAATTTATGGTGCGTCCTGGTTTAGAAGAAAAACCTTTTGAACTATCAAATGTAGGTTCTTTCCGAGGTAGCTTAAGCCGCAGAATTAGACAAAAACAATTAAGCAAAACAGAGCTTCCAGAATATGTACTCGAAGATAAGCGAGTTGCCTATGAATTTATTGATAAATTGCACATTAGACGACCAAAAACAGATGACCAAAATTACACGGGAGAGGCAGTTCCAAAGGAAAGTAGAACCGTCATCAAACCCGTAGATGGTGCTGGTTCACGTGGAGTATATTTAATTTATGAAAAAAATGATATAATTGATGTCAGAAGATCAAAGAAACTATCAAGTATTGCTGAATTAGAAGAAAGTATGACAAAGGACCTTACTATTGGTTGGGTAGAAAAAGATGAATGGATGGTCGAGGAACTTATTTTGGAAGATTACGAGAAAAAGATTCCCGCACGAGATATTAAGTTTTATAGTTTTTACGGGAAAGTAGGATTGATTTTAGAAATTACAAGATTCCCAGAAGTGAAACAATGCTGGTGGACACCAACTGGCGAAAGAATTCGAACAGGAAAATATGAAGAACATTTATTTAAAGGAGATGGCGTCACAAAAGAGGAATTGCAATTTGCCGAGGAATTAAGTGCTAAAATTCCAGCTCCTTTTATTCGAATTGATTTTCTCCGTTCAGAAGGAAAGTTAGTTTTTGGAGAATTCACCGCAAAACCTGGGAGCTATGAAGAGTTTGACGATAAACTAGATACATTATTAGGAGATTATTATTTAGATGCCGAAACGAGACTAACAGAAGATTTATTAGCAAACAAACCTTTTAACGAATTTCATGAATTTATTCGATCACAACAGAAAAAACTAACAGAACAAGTGTAATGAGAGCTTAGGAGGACACACGATTGGAAACATACAATACAGAATGGTTACCCCATTTACCAAATGAAGTCGTTGCAGATGCCCGCGGCTGGAATTTAGATGCTTATGTAGTAGCCCTTGAAGGCTGGCGCCGAGGGCTTACTTTACGTTGGCATACGAAGGATTCAGAGGAGTTTCCTAATATGAAAACTTGGTATGTCGACAGCCCTGGTCGGCTTTTTTCTTTAAGTTCTGATGAAAAGACCCATTATTTTTTCAGAACCCGGGGAGACAAAGTGACGAATGAAGCCGTAGAAATAGGTGGGGATAAGGCAAAAACAAAAGAGGTTTTAACAGAACAAAATATCCCCGTTCCTAAAGGAAAGCAATTTTCGGTAGATGATAAAGAAGAACTTATTGAATATGCAAAGGAAATTGGCTATCCAGTCGTTATTAAACCGACAGACGGTAGCTTCGGTCGAGACGTTCATACAGAAATCGAAACAGACGAACAATTGATTTTAGCCTTAGAAGCGATTAAACAAAACAAGCAAAATAAAAACGTAATCGTTGAACAACATATTCCTGGAAAGGATTATCGTATTTACGTAGTCGGTGATGAAGCGGTCGCTGCCATGATGCGTTTGCCGGCAAATGTTATTGGTGATGGGAAGAAATCAATCAGAAGACTTATCGAAGAAAAAAACGAAATCCGGAAAGACAATCCGAGATTAATTAGTTGTCCGATTCAAGTTGATGTCGATTTAAAAAATTATATTGCGGAGCAAGGTTACCAATTAAGTTCTGTGTTAGAAAAGGATAAACAGCTATTCTTAACTGATAAAGCAAACATTTCAACCGGTGGTGACCCTGTAACTGTTACAGAAGATATGCCGAGAGAGGTAATGGAAGTTGCTGTGAAAGCTTTGCAAGCAATTCCAGGTCTACATCATGGGGCCGTTGATATTATTGTTGATGAAAGAAAACAAATTGAAGAGGCAGCTTACGTCATTGAAGTAAATCCTACGTCTCAACTCGGAGGGCTCATGTTCCCAATGGTCGGAAAACCATGTGACGTACCTGCTGCGATTATTGATTATTATTTTCCAGAGACGAAGGAAGTCAACACAGATAAAGAAAAAATGTACTTTGATTTCTCTGATGTACTATCACCCCTAGAATCAAACTCGGCCAATGTTTCGATGGTTACACCGATGCCAACTGGAAAACTATATGCAAAAAAGTATACGGTTATCGGTGACGTGCAACAGCTCGGTTACCACATGGGTCTGAGAAAGCAAGCCTTTGAACGAAAGCTTAATGGAGTTGTGTTAAACAAAGAAGACGGAAGTATTGATGTTGCCGTATGTGGGACTGATCCAGAAATGGTCGATGATTTTGAAAATGGTCTGTGGGAAGATCCGGAACGATCAACGGTCATAGAAGTTCACCAAAGTGAATGGAATCAACCAATGAAAGTTGGTTTTGAAATTAAAGGAGATTTAAAAACGGAAGCAGAGGAAATCGAACGCCTTATTAAAGCAATCGAACAAACAGAGGATGAGTTAAAAAGAGCGGAAAAAGAACAACAAAAATATTATAATAGTTTTTCATGGAAAATTACTTGGCCTATTCGTTTCTTCGGTGCAATTGTCAAAAGAATAAAAGGTGAAGAAATTTAACGAGAATTCAGGAGGTTAAACCATGCAAGCACCAGAACCAATTACTCTCCCGCACTTAACGAATGAGATGGTCGTTAATGCGAGAAAAACAAGGCTCTGTTCCTTTTCAGTAGCTCTTGAAGGATGGCGGAGAGGATTACAACTAAAGTGGTATACAGCAGATTCAAAATATTATGATGATATGATCGTTTTCGGTGTAAATCCACCTGGACGGTTATTTTCTTTGAGTTCAGATAAAAGGACAGAATTTTTCTTCCGAACGAGGGGAAATAAAGTATCCAATGAAGCGGTAGAATTAAGCGATGATAAATATACAACAAAACAAATGTTAGCTGAAGCTGGTGTTCCTGTCCCTTTAGGAAAGGGATTTCCAGCCGAAGCTACTAATGAAGAGATTATTGAATACGCTAAAAGTCTCGGTTTTCCTCTTGTTGTTAAACCAACAGACGGAAGTTTAGGTTGGGGTGTTGTCACTAACATTAGAGACGAAAAGGAATTAGCAGAATCCCTTGAGTATGTTCGCGAAGAACTCGAATATGATGAAGTGATCGTCGAGCAGTATATCGTAGGTCCTGAATACCGATTGTACGTAGTAGATGATGAAGTTGTCGCAGCCTACAATCGTATCCCTGCAAATATTACAGGAAACGGCAAGAATACGATTGAAGAGCTTATTCATTTAAAAAACTTACAACGAAGAAAAAACGCCAGATTAAATGATTGTTTAATTGAAATCGATGTTGAAATCATGCAGTTTGTCGAAGAAGCAGGATATACATTAGAATCCGTGTTACCAAAAGGAAAAAAATTATATCTTCGTGAAAAGTCAAATGTATCCATTGGCGGAGATCCAATTGATGTGACTGATGAACTATCAGAAGAGATTAAATCGATAGCTATTAGAGCTCTTCAAACGATGCCAAAGTTCAAGCACGGTGGTGTAGACATTATTATTAATGAAGGTAATGTCACGGAAGAAGCAGCAGTTGTTTTAGAATTAAATGCTACCGCACAAATAGGTGGCATCCTTTTTCCATTAGAAGGGCAATCTCGAGATATTCCAAAGGCAATTATCGATTATTATTTTCCCGAAACAATCGGTGTCAAGAAAGCCGAATCACGATTATATTTCGATATGTCAGAAGTTCTACAGCCGCTTGAGAACCGGTCAAGTCAAGAGGTAGAAGTAATTCCAGCTCCGCAAGGTAAAATATATAGTAAAGCATTTCATGTCATTGGAACAGTTATGCGGGAAAATTATCACCGCTGGTTGCGAGAACAAGCTTTAAAATTAGGTTTGCACGGGCATGTTGAACGAGTATACCATAATGAAATTGAAATTATGGTAGCTAGCCCAGACTTAGATGCGATTAAAAAGTTTAAGGAAATGATTGCTCAGTCTAGAAGTGCACAAGTTAAAAGGATCATTGAACAAGATTGGACAGGCCCAATCAAAATCGGCTTTGAAATTAATGAACGATATGATATTAACCGTTTCAGATCATCACAAACGGCTTTACGTATTTTAAATCGTGATTTTACCCGGTTAGACAGAAAGAAAAATCGTGTGGAGAAAGACAACAATCATATTATAAACAGTACATCATGGAAAGTAACAAGACCGTTACGGAGGATAAGTGCTTTACTTAAAGGAAAATCTTAAAACTGAGGTGG
>Ga0209487_1004496_pt1 | contig 10685 bp, 8 predicted proteins | sample Poulit2012_FD_187524 | JGI IMG/M metagenome (GOLD analysis project Ga0209487, IMG submission 187524) | Agricultural soil microbial communities from Georgia to study Nitrogen management - Poultry litter 2012 (SPAdes) (version 2) | ecosystem: Environmental > Terrestrial > Soil > Agricultural land... | reverse complement strand
TGCATGTGATAAAATATAAGCAATATCTTGATTTTTAAGTTTATAATTAATTGGAATAAAGACCGCCCCAATACGTGCAACTGCAAACATAACTACAACAAAATCCAAACTATTTTTAGATAAAATAGCTAAACGATCACCTTTTTTTATCCCTTCATTGACCAATCCAAACGCTATTTCATCAACGAGTTCATCGAGTCCTTGGTAAGTAATTTGCCTGTTTCGAAAGATAAATGCTTGCTTATTTGGTACTCTTGCAGCAGTTCGAGTAAGTATATCACCAAGTGTATTTCTTCTTGCTCTTCTGACCACTTTGGATTGGGTATTATTCATTGTATTCATACTCCACCTCTTAATTGATTTATTTGTTATTATTATATATCAGAAAATTCTGAATAACAATTACAAAATAAAAGCATAGCGTCATTTCGACGTCATATGCTTTTTTGTTATCATTTAATTATTAATTAGAGAAACGTGCTGCTTCTGAATCATCTCCACCAAATATAAGATTCCATAATGACTTAAAGAAATCCTTTATTTTTTCGATAAAGTTTTGTCCTTCATCACTTTCTAAAAAGTCGGTTACTTTTCCTTTTGCATCATTTACTTTTTGGTTAACAACGTCCCAATCAATATTTAAATCTTTAAATTTCTGAAATAAATCAACTAATTTTTCAATTTCTTCTTTTGAAAGGTCATAATTTTTTTCTTCCACAATTTCTTCAATTATTATTCTAATATCTTCTTTTGTTTGTGGATTTTCTTCTGAGACTTTTGTTTTAATTAATGTAATTAAGTTAGTTGCTTCTTCTTCATCCATCGATTCATTATCCGATAATTCAGAGGTAATCACCATTTCTTCGTTAGCTACTTCTTTTTTATCTTCATCAATTGTTTCTCCACTTGTTACTTCATAAGCTTGCATTATACCAGTTAATGCACCTGTTCCTGAGACTTCAAATGGTGCGGTAATATATATTTTAGCATCTTTCACACCTGCTGTACTCAATGCGTTACCATACATTTGTTCAGTAATATAATTGATATTATTTAATTGTAAAGATAAACCATCACCTTTTTCACCAATCACAATCATCGCTGATGAAATTGCATTTTGACCTATTTGAGCAGCTGGTATGTAATCACCTAAATATTTATGCTCATCTGCGTTTGATACGGTTGTTATTTGGACCTCATCAGGACTTTCGACACCCATTTCATTTAAAATTTTATTTTGTTGTTCGCTTGTCAAATCTTCACCTAATACAACAATTCTGTCTCCAGGTGCTGCGTCTGCGGCGACAGTCGTTAAAGTTCCGAATGAACTGAACACCATTAACATAGCAAGACTTAAGATAAATTTTCTCAAAAATTCTCCTCCTCTTAATATACAAACATCACTTACATATACAATATTATTATAACATGCTTTTAATTAAAATTGATATTTCAATTTAGTTAATTTTGTGTAAAAATAAAAAGCTATAACAGAAAATTAATTCTGTTATAGCTCTATTTTATGCTAAATATTTAAGTACTGATTCAACCGCTTCTTCACCTTGTTCAATACAATCTGGTACAGCAACACCATTTAGTGAACTACCTGCTATATAAACGCCAGGTAGTGAAGATACCATTTCTGCTTTAGTTTCTCTTATTCTTTCTTTATGTCCTACCGTATATTGAGGCATTTTATTTTTAAAACGTGTAACAACTGTAAATAATGGGTCTTCTTTTATTTTCATCGTTTTATTTAAATCATTTAAGACAATCTCGATGATCTCATCATCACTTAAATCAACGACTTCTTGATCATCAGGACGTCCGACATAACTTCTTAATAATATTTTATTTTTTGGTGCTGCATGTTCCCATTTTCTATGCGTCCATGTACATGCTGTTATTCTAAAATCACTATTTCTTGAGACAACATAACCAGTTCCATCTAAGTCTTTTTTGATTGCTGTTTCGTTAAATGCTAAAGCGACATTGGCAACTGAAGATTGTGGCATCTCTTTAAAGTGATCAAAATAACGATAATCACTGAATATTTTAGGATACGTATCATGTGGCGTTGTCACGACGATAGAATCTGCTTGATAAACTGTTCCATTATCTAATAAAACATTATAATGATCTGTTTTTTTCTCGATATGGTCAACAGAACAATTTAACGTTACTTCTTCTTCTGTAAATTGGTTACTTAATTCATCAATAAGTGATTCAAAACCATTTTTTAGTGCAAAAAAACCACCAGGTTGATGTTTTTTTTCTTTTTTTGTTAATGGTTTTGGCTTTGTTGCTTGTAAACCTTTAATTAAACTGCCATACGTTTGTTCAAGTTCATAAAACTCTGGGAATGTCGCCATTAAACTCATTTTGTCGAGGTCACCTGAATAAATGCCTCCTAATAGAGCTTCGATTAAATTCTCTACAAGCTCATCACCAAAACGATATCTAAAAAACATTCCAAGTGATTGGTCCTTTTTTGGCTTTGACTTTTTCTTGATTAAATCAAAACCAGTACGTAGTTTTCCTAAGGGTGAAAACAGTCTAGAAAATAAAAATGGTCGTCCTTGAATAGGAATACCCATAAAAGATCCTAAAGGAATTTTATGCAATTTACCATTGACTAAAACGTAAGATTGACCAGCACTATTACGTACGAGTTGGTCTTCCATTCCTAGTGAATGAATTAAATTAAGTGTTGGTGGCTTACGGGATAGAAAGGAGTCCGGTCCTCGCTCAATGGTAAAACCATCTTGTTTAATTGTTTTTATTTTACCACCTAACCGGTCACTTGCTTCGACAAGTTTTATATTATAAGGTAAATTTTGATTTTGGATTTCTTTTTTTAAATAATAGGCTGTCGCTAACCCTGTAATTCCACCACCTACAATTAATATATTTTTATTCATAACATATACTCCTTTATGACTTAATTTAATTTCTTTAAGACGACATTGCTAAGTGTTTCAATAAATAATGGGTCTGTATTCGGCATTTCTGGACGGTAGTAAGCTGCTCCGATACGATCACAAACTACTTTACATTCATAATCATTATCAAAAAGAACTTCTAAATGGTCCGAAACAAAACCAACTGGTGCATAAACGAAAGTTTCATATCCATGTTTTTCATGCAACTCTGCTGTTAAATCTTGTACGTCAGGCCCCAACCACGGGTCAGGCGTATTTCCTTCACTTTGCCAACCAATCGCATACTCGGTAATACCTGTCGCTTTAGAAATTAATTCAGCAGTTTCTTCAAGCTGTTCAACATAAGGGTCCCCGTCAACTAATATCTTCTCAGGTAAACTATGTGCTGAAATAATTAGTACCGCATTTTCTCGTTCAGATTCTGACATTTCTTTGTATGTTTTATTAATCTCTCTTGCCCAATAATTAATAAATCCATCTTCTGCATACCAACTATCAACCGAATCTAATTCGATTCCATATTTCTCCGCTTCTTCTTGCGCGCGGCCATTATAAGATTTCACACTAAATGTTGAATAATGCGGTGCTAAAACAATTGAAACAGCTTTTTTAATGCCATCCTTGTTCATCTGTTCAACAGCATCTTCGATAAATGGATCAATATGTTTTAAACCAATGTATAAAACAAATTCATATTTGTCTTGTGATGCATTTAATTTATCTCGTAAATGTTCACCTTGTGAATCAGTAATATGTGCTAAAGGAGATATACCACCAATAGCTTGATAACGATCTTTTAAATCTTGTAATGCTTCAGGAGATGGTTTTCGACCATGACGAATATGTGTGTAATAAGGTTCGATATCCGCTTCTTTATAAGGTGTTCCATATGCCATCACTAATAATCCAATTTTTTCTTTTGTCATTTTTATCACCAATCTTTATTTATTTTTATCTTTTTGAATAACTTCTAATTAACTCAGCTAATTTTTGAAGCGTTTCTTGTGTAATATCAGGTGTCACACCATGTCCTAAATTAAAGACGTGACGTCCATCTTTCATACCATCATCTAAAATGGCTTTTGTTCGCGCTTCAATCGTTTCCCAATCAGCAAGTAAAATCGCAGGATCTAAATTACCTTGTAACACTTTCGTTACTCCCATTGCACGTGCTTCTGGAATCGTTATGCGCCAATCAAGTCCTATTACGTCAACTGGCAAGTCATTAAATTCAAGTAATAAATGTCTCGCACCAATACCAAATAAAATAAGTGGAACATTTAATTTTCTAAGTTCAGTAAAGATATAATTCATTGTTGGCTTAATATAAATTTGATAATCTGAGGCGTTTAATGAACCAACCCATGAATCAAAAATTTGTATAGCAGATACACCTGCTTTTACTTGAGCTGTTGCATACGTAATAATCATTTCTGCTAATTTATCCATTAACATAAACCACAGTTCAGGTTCCTTATACATAAACGCTTTTGTTTTTGCATAATTTTTAGAAGGTCCACCTTCAATCATGTAGCTCGCTAATGTAAATGGTGCACCGCTAAAACCTATTAAAGGAACATTTAACTGTTCTTCTGTTAATAATTTTATCGTATTTAAAATATAATCAATATCATCTTCTGGCTCTAATTTTCTCAAATTTTCAATATCCGTTTTGTTTTTAAGTGGATTATCGATAACTGGGCCAACACCTGAAACAATTTCAACATCAATCCCCATTGCAGGAAGTGGTGTCATAATATCTTTATAAAGAATCGCTGCGTCAATTCCATATTGTTCAACTGGTAACCGTGTTACATAAGCCGATAATTCTGGCTGATGTGTAATTTCAAATAATGAATATTTCTTTTTAATTTCTAAGTATTCTCTTTGTGACCGACCAGCTTGACGCATAAACCATGCCGGCGTATGAGATGTTTCTTCACCTTGATAAGCTTTTAATATTGTGTCATTAAACTTATTTTCCATATGTATTCACACCCTTTTAAATGATTCTAATATAATTATTATTTTAATTATTAAGTTAAACATATCATTCTTTTTAATAAAAAAACCCCTTTTTTATAATTGTCATAAATTCGTCTCTTTTTTTACACACTTATCCCATAAATTTATCAAAAAACTGACTTACAACTAATAAAATGTTGATTTATCAATGTTAGAATAGATTTTAAAAGTATATTTTCTTTTGATTAAAATTGTCACAATTACCTATTTTTAAATATTTTCCACTCAAAAAACGTCATTTTTTCATTGTGAACTAAATTTGTTAATATAAAGTTCATAAATGGGTGTTACACAATTAATTCTCTATGCTACAATAAAAATTAAGGTCATTTAGCCTAGTTTAAGTAAAAGGAGCGATAGCGTGCATATTATAAAAGTAGGCTTTAATTATAAAATAACCCCTATAGACGTAAGAGAAAAATTCGCTTTTTCAGAAGAGACAATTATAGATGCAATGAATGAATTAAATCAGCGTAAAAGCATATTAGAAAATGTCATTATATCGACATGTAACCGAACAGAAATTTATGTGGTAGCTGATCAGCTTCATACAGGTAGATATTTTGTTAAGCAATTTTTAGCTGACTGGTTCGATGTTCCTATGGATAAATTTTCGTCTTATTTACAGATAGTTGATAATGACGATGCAATTGAACATCTATTACGTGTAGCAACTGGATTAAATTCGATGGTATTAGGTGAAACCCAGATTTTAGGTCAAGTGAGAGATGCTTTCTTTTTGGCACAAGATAATAAAACAACTGGAACAATTTTTAATGAACTTTTTAAACGTGTGATTACTTTTGCAAAAAAAGCACACAGCACCACGTCGATTAGTGAAAATGCTGTTTCTGTTAGCTACGCTGCTGTCGAATTGGCCAAACAAAAGTTTGACCAGATTGACGATAAAAAAGTAGCTATCTTTGGAGCTGGTGAAATGGGTGAGTTAGCTGTGCAAAATTTAGTTGGCTCTGGTGTTCGTGATATTACTGTCATTAACCGCTCAATTGAACGTGCCAACAAATTAGCCACTAAATTTAATGCTCAAGCAGCGGATAGTGAATGCTTAGATGAACTTTTATTAGATGTTGATATATTAATTAGTTCAACCGCTTCACAAACTCCTATTTTAAATAAAGCAAAATTAGAACCAATTCAAATGGAGCGTAAAGGAAAACCTTTATTTTTAATTGATATAGCAGTTCCACGTGATTTGGACGCAGATATAGCAGAACTTGAATCTATTCTTTTATACGATATCGATGATTTACAGCATATTGTTGATAAAAACTTAGCTGAACGTAAATTTGCTGCTAATCAAATAGAATCAGATTTAAAACAAGAAATTTTAGATTTTAAAGAATGGGTTACAAATTTAGGTGTTGTACCAGTTCTTGCTGCCTTAAGAGAAAAAGGTTTATCTATTCAAGCAGATACATTTGCAAGTATTAACCGGAAAATTCCTAATTTAACTGAACGCGAACAAAAAGTAATTAGTAAACATACAAAAAGTATCATTAATCAAATGATTAAAGAACCAATTATTCAAGCAAAGGAAATGGCTGGGAAAGAAAATTCAGAAGAATTACTTGCTTTATTTATTGATATATTTGGTATTGATGACCAAATTAAAGATGATGTTGTTTACCGAATCAAACGTACTCAAAATATGACATCACTAAACGAACCTAGTAGACCTTACTATTTAAAAGAACATTCACAACTCTAATTATAAAAGATTAATTTATAACTAGAACTGTTATGTATTTACATCATTTAAAAAGGAGAAAGTTTATGCGTGAACTTATTGTAGGTAGTCGAGAAAGTAAGCTAGCAATGATTCAAACAAAATTAGTCATTAATCAACTTAAAGAAAGTGGAATAACACAACCAATTAAAATAGAAAAAATTGCGACAAAAGGAGATAAAATTCTAAATGTTGCATTAGATAAAGTAGGCGGAACAAACATCTTTATCAATGATTTAGAAACATTATTGAAGGATAAAAAAATAGATTTTGCTGTTCATAGTATGAAAGATTTAAATGCTGATATGGATCCACAATTTACAATTGCTGCTGTTCCAGAACGTGAAGACCCACGTGACGCACTTATTTCTAAAGATCACCTCAAATTAGCTGATTTAGCAAAAGGTGCAATTATTGGAACAAGTAGTGCAAGACGTAGCGCTCAAATAAAAGCAATCCGTCCTGATTTAGAAACACAGTGGATAAGAGGACCAATTGATTCGCGCATTGAACAATTAAATAATGGCAACTTTGATGCAATTGTTTTAGCTGTTGCTGGGCTAAATCGAATGAATTTAAGTGATGAAGTTATTACAGAATATTTAGAAATAGACGAGTTTGTCCCCTCAGTTGCTCAAGGTGCCTTAGCTATCCAGTGTCGAGCTGATGATGAAGAAATGGTTCAGATTCTTAGAGGTATAAATAATCCAATCGCTGAAGCAACGATTCGTGCTGAAAGATATACACTTAGTTTATTAGACGAAGACGATAAAGCGCCTATTGGTGTTTATGCATCTTTAAAAGATAACCAACTAACAATTTATGTTTCTATAGCATCTTTAACTGGAACAGACTTACTAACTGCAAGAGCGACTGGCACAGATTACAAACAAGTTGCTAAACAAGTCGCTAATGAACTCGTCTCTAAAGGTGCTCTAGATGTCATAGAGCAAGCAAAACAGGAGTTATAAAATGGTTTTAGCGCATAAACAAATTTTAGTAACAAGAGAAGCAACACAAGCAAAAGAATTTAACCAAATGATTGAAGATATGTCAGGTAAAGTGTTAAGTGCACCACTATTAAAAATTAATCCAATAACATTTAAAGAGATTCATCTGGATGATTTTAACTGGATTTTTTTCACAAGTGCAAATGGCGTCGACTGTTTTTTAAATCAATTAGAGGATACACATTTTTTAGAAACAATTAATATTGCCGTTGTCGGGCATAAAACAGAAAATGCTTTAAAAAAATACGGTGTCACAGCTGATTTTACTCCTACAGTTTATAATGCTGTTGCTATGTCTGAAGAATTTCTTAAAAAACATCCTTTTGCTAATCATATCTTATTGATTAGAGGAAATTTATCTCGTAATGTGTTACCTAATTATTTCACAGAAAAACAATTAGACTTTGAAAACTTAGTTGTTTATGAAACAGTTGCTAATAAGCAGATTAAGTCAACGTTAAATAACATTTTTGAAACTGAAACAGTTGATTATATAACATTTATGAGCCCTTCAACAATTAGAAGTTTCCTCGAGTTACTTGATAAAAAATATCATGCTGAAGCACTGGAAATACAAGTAATTTGTATTGGGACGACTACAGAAAAAATCGCATTAGATCATGGATTCAAGTATGTTAGTATTCCGAGCCAATTTACCGCAGACAGTATGTTAGCAAAAATAGTAGAAATTGAAAGGATGAATAAATAATGAGCCAGCTTCCAACTTTTGATCGCCATCGACGCTTACGTTCTTCAGAAGCAATGCGATCACTGATAAGAGAAACAGATGTCACAGTTAATGATTTGCTCTATCCGATGTTTATTATCGAAGGGGAAAATGTTAAAAACGAAGTTGTATCAATGCCTGGGATTTACCAAATTTCTCTTGATTTATTAGCAGATGAAATAAAAGAAATTAAAACTTTAGGCATTCAAGCAATCATGCTTTTTGGTGTAATTACAGATAAAGACGAAACGGGTACAGGTGCTTATTCTGAATCAGGAATTATTCAAGAAGCTACTCGATTAATTAAACAAGAAGTACCAGAAATGCTCGTCATAGCCGATACGTGTCTATGTGAATATACGTCACACGGCCATTGTGGTGTGATCGAACATGGTGAAGTAGCAAATGATGCTTCACTTAAGTTACTTGCTCAAACTGCAGTCTCACAAGCTAAAGCTGGCGCTGATATTATCGCCCCGTCTAATATGATGGATGGCTTTGTCATTACAATTCGTAATGCACTTGATGATGCTGGATTTAGTAATATTCCAATTATGTCTTATGCTATAAAATATTCATCAGCATTTTATGGACCATTTAGAGATGCTGCAGATAGTACACCACAATTTGGCGACCGAAAACAATATCAAATGGATCCTGCTAATCGCATGGAGGCGTTACGTGAAGCGGAGTCAGATGTAAATGAAGGAGCAGACTTTCTAATTGTGAAACCAGCTCTTTCCTACCTTGATATTATTCGTGATGTCGCAAATAACTTTAATTTACCAGTAGTCGCTTATAACGTTAGTGGTGAGTATTCAATGGTTAAAGCAGCTGCGATAAATGGCTGGGTTGATGAAAAAGCCATTGTGATGGAAGAAATGCTCAGCATGAAACGTGCAGGTGCTAATTTAATTTTAACGTATCACGCAAAAGATATTGCTAGATGGATTAATAATAAGTAAAGGTGGAATTAAAATGAAAAAGTTTGATCAATCAATAGATGCATATAAAGAAGCAGTCGATTTAATGCCTGGTGGTGTGAATTCACCAGTTAGAGCATTTAAATCAGTTGGTATGTCACCGATATTTATGGAATCAGGAAAAGGATCTAAGATCACTGATATTGATGGGAATGAATATATTGATTACGTTTTAAGTTGGGGGCCTCTTCTACTTGGGCACGCAGAAGATAACGTCGTTAAAAAGCTTCAAGACGCAACCGCAAAAGGAACAAGTTTCGGCGCTCCAACGACACTTGAAAATGATTTAGCTAATATGGTTATTGACCGCGTTCCTTCAGTTGAAATGCTTCGTATGGTAAACTCAGGAACTGAAGCAACGATGAGTGCCTTACGTGTGGCACGAGGATATACAGGTCGTAGTAAAATATTGAAATTTGAAGGGAATTTCCATGGTCATGGTGATTCATTGTTAATCAAAGCAGGTTCAGGTGTTGCAACACTTGGACTTCCTGATAGTCCAGGCGTTCCCGAATCAATTGCTAAACAAACGATTACAGTACCATATAATGATCCAGAAAGTGTTAAACAAGCATTTGAAACATACGGGGATGACATTGCTGCTGTGATTGTTGAACCTGTTTCTGGGAATATGGGGGTTGTTCCTCCTGTAAATAACTTCTTACAATATTTAAGAGACATCACAACTGAATACGGCGCTTTGCTTATTTTAGATGAAGTGATGACTGGTTTCCGTGTAGGTTATAACTGTGCGCAAGCTCATTTTAACGTTGACCCAGACTTAACATGTCTTGGTAAAGTGATTGGTGGTGGTTTACCAGTTGGGGCGTATGGTGGTAAACGTAAAATTATGGAACATGTCGCGCCAACAGGTAATATTTATCAAGCTGGTACATTATCTGGAAACCCACTAGCAATGACCGCAGGACTTGCGACACTCGGAGCTGTTTCTGAAGATGATTATACTTTAATGAATCAAAAAGTTGATCGCTTAGTCGAAGGTTATCGTGCAGCTGCTGATAAAAATAATATAGACTTACAAATTAATCGAGCAGGATCAATGATGGGCGTCTTCTTTACAGACCAACCTGTTACTAACTTTGATGAAGCCCAAACATCCGATTTAGAATTATTTAAAAAATACTATCAAGGCATGATTGAAGAAGGAATTTTCTTACCCCCTTCACAATTTGAAGGACTTTTCATGTCTACAGCTCACACAGACGAAGATATTGAACAAACAATTAAAGC
>Ga0209487_1004494_pt1 | contig 10686 bp, 7 predicted proteins | sample Poulit2012_FD_187524 | JGI IMG/M metagenome (GOLD analysis project Ga0209487, IMG submission 187524) | Agricultural soil microbial communities from Georgia to study Nitrogen management - Poultry litter 2012 (SPAdes) (version 2) | ecosystem: Environmental > Terrestrial > Soil > Agricultural land... | reverse complement strand
CTTTATTCCCTTATCGACAATAGTGTAAAGACTACCTAAAATGAAGGCTCCGCCAATTGTGCCGTACAAACTCCACTTTCCAATCTTATCATTTTGATTAGCCAATCTATTAACTTCCTTTCATGTATAGAAAACGATTGAAAAATACTGCTTGTTTTCATTTAACTAAAGTTCAAGTGAAAGTGCAATCAAAGGTAATTTAAAACATACGATGATGGTATTAAAGTGATAGTGATTAGCTTTTAAGGTAGGTTATGAGATGAAATATAGCGAAGTATACCGATTTATAAATGTATTTCATCTGTTAGCAAAGGAATGAAATATTAGGGAAAGTCTCCCCCTCACTAATTTAAAGTAGATCGGCATAAAAATCAAAATGAAGCAAGCGAGTAAGGAAATAAAGTCATCTTAAATAAAGTTTTAATCATTGCCCCAAGGTTTTGTATCGACTATGTTGTTTTACATGAATTACTTCATTTCAAATATCCAGATCATGATTTTACTTTTTCAATCAACTGCAACTATTGATGCTGGATTGGAAAGAGATAAAAGATACTGGATGAAGAAGTGGCGCGAGAGCTGTGAAAAATATGTGGATATAAAATAGAGTCGCGAAATTTACCCTTTTGATATGATTAACTAAAGGGGTATTTTTGGTGAGTATAAAAAGAATATCTAAAGTCGATAAAGGGATTAAAGAAGGTAGAGGAACTGGTGGTGGAACAGATTATCATGGAGCTGATCAAGAAAGGTTAACAAAGTAAAATCACTTAAATTTCTTTGAGAAACCCCGCATTTTCTATTTCGTATGATTATATTCAACTTCCATATACTACTATCCAGAATGGTTAATAGGAGTGTGCAGCATTGTGACTAAAAAGAATAAATCCAAAGAGCCACTGATCAATCAAGCAAATTTATCAGTAAAGTATATTAAAAGCCAATTGAATCATACAAGCGATTTAAAAGATCGTCAAATACATAGCAATAATCAAATCTATATAATGCTTTATATCGATTCATTAGTTGATCAGGAAAAGCTTGAATCAAAAATAATTAAGCCACTTACAAAACTAGAAAATAACGACATTTTAAACGAACTATACAGTGTGGAGATCAATAGTACCCGAAGTAATGAAGAAGTTATCAATGGACTTTTGGATGGTTATTGTCTACTTATAAAAAAGGGGGAAAATAGGGAAGGATTCCTACTCAAAGCGGACGCATCAACCGATCGAGAAATTTCAGAACCTGTCATAGAAAAAACAATCCTTGGGTCGCATGTAGGTTTTGTTGAAAGCTTAGACAAAAACATTTACTTACTCCGTAAAACAACTAAATCGCCGAGTTTCACCGTTAGAAAATATACATTGGGTTCCTCAACGACTACAGATGTCTCGCTCATTTTTTTAGATCATTTGGTAGATCCAGAAATCCTTAAAATGGTTGAAGAACGGATACAAAGTATTACCCTTGATTCCATCCGATCGGCTGGGGATATTCAAGATTGGATGGAGGATCATGCATTTTCTCCATTTCCCCAACTATTACTTACAGAACGGCCAGATCGTGCTTCTGCAAATATAAAGGATGCAAGAGTAGTTTTGCTTATAGATGGAAGTCCTACTGTAATTATATTGCCAGCAACTTTTATGACGTTTTTTCAATCACCGGATGACTATACTACTCGTTGGGGGGTAGGTTCGTTTTTCAGGTTGATACGTTTATTCAGCTATATCAATGCACTTATTTTACCGGCTTTATATATTGCTTTCGTCTCATTTCATTACGAGGTAATTCCTTTGGAGCTTGTTTATTCGTTGCAATCTTCATTAAGCTATGTTCCATTTCGACCAATTATAGAATTAATGATTATGCAACTTTCCTTAGAGTTACTTAGAGAGGCTTCTATTCGGTTACCACCTTCCGTCGCCGTAACTTTTGGGATCGTTGGAGCGGTGGTCGTAGGAACTGCAATGGTTGAAGGTGGTATTGTCTCTTATGGTGGGCTTATTATTGTTGCATTAACAGCAGTCTCTTCCTTTGTTCAGCCAAATATTGAAATGAGCAGTTCGATTCGTGTCTTGGGATTGCCTTTAATGCTTTTGGCAGCAACATTCGGTTTTTTGGGGATTTTCATTGGACTGTCATTTATGTTAATTCACTTGTCACGCCTTACCTCTTTCGGCTATCCATATTTTTCACCTTTTGCTCCATTGAAAGTAAAGGATTTTAAAGATACCATCATTCGGGTGCCTTCATGGATGATGCATAAAAACTTTAAAAAATCTCCTTCTTTTAAGGGAAATAAACGATCGAGGGAGTGGAAGCAGGATGAAAGTGAGGAGCCGTATTAGCTCAATCGGTTTATTTTTTATACTAGTACAAACAATGGTGGGTGTTGGTTTATTCTCCTTACCTTACGAAACAAATAAAGTAGTAGATAGTGATGGATGGATTTCCATTTTAATTTCTGGAGTCTTTATTCAAGTCATTGTACTGTTCTTATGGTTACTGTGCAGAAAGTTCCCTAATCTAACACTATTTGATTTCTCTAAAGTAATTTTAGGGAGTATTCCTGGAACTGTTATCAATACCTTATATATTATTTACTTTCTGGCGGTAGTTTGTTATACCTTGATTATATTTACGGATACTTTGAAACGATGGATACTCCCCGAAACTCCGGGTTGGGTATTGGTTTTGGTTGGGGTCGTTCTACTTATTTATGGAAGTGTAGGTACGATAAAAAATATAGTATCTTTATTTTCCTTCCTATTCTTATTCATTCTGTTTTTATTTATTATTACGCTCCTTGTTTATCGTGATCCAACCATCGATGTTCGTTATCTCTTCCCTATTGGTGCCAGTGGTGGCTTGAATATTCTCAAAAGTACAAGTAATATATTTATATCCTTCATAGGATTTGAAACGTTACTCATTTACTTTGCCTTTATAAAGCAGTCTAAACATATATCAGCACTGAAATGGGCGTTTTTAGCTGTATTATTTGTAACTGTTTTTTTCATGTATATCGTAATGATAAGTACGATGATGCTTAGTCCTGAAGAAATGAAAATTACGTCAGAGCCTGTTCTATATATACTAAATGCAATTAGCATCCATGTTTTAAGTCGATTGGATTTGTTAATTCTGTCTATATGGAGTCCGGTAGTTTTAATGACGATGATCAGTTACTCCTTTTCTGCAGGCATGGGAATTAGTAAAGTACTCCATATCAAACATAAAATTGCTGTAGTTCTATTTGGAGTATTTGTCTTTATAATTTCTATTACATTTTATTATATGGAGATTACTACGCTTGAAAAATGGCTAAAACAATTAAGTTTAATTTTCGGTTTCGTAATCCCTCTCATACTACTTTTAATAACAGTTATTTTTAAAAGGGAGGCGGCATCCATCTATGAGAAAAACTAGGCTCTTGATGATTTTCTTTATTCTTCCACTCCTAATTGGGTGCTGGGATGAAAAACTTCTAAGGGATTCCCGTACGGTGTATTTATCAGGTTTTGACTTGGATGAGGATCACGAATTTCTAACAACTTCATTTATTAGAGATATGAATATTGGTGAGTCAAGCAGAGGGGAAATATCCATATCGGATGAGCTGGTAACCGGAAAAGGAAACTCGATAAAAGAGACAAGTATGACAATTGATCGAAGCGTAGCAGGGGATTTCGACCCCGCTAAAGGAAGGATTTTAATCTTAGGAAACGAAGTCGCAAAAGGAAATATCAACAATGTGTTAGATTCTGTTTTTCGTGACCCAAGGGTGAATATAGACGCTAAACTTGCTATAACAGACAGCAGCGCAAATGAATTAATTACCCATTTCCAAGAAAATGAAATTGAAAAAGGGGAATACTTGTATGAAATGATTAGAAGCAGTGAAAAGCATACCGAGACCCAAGAATTGACACTGCGAGCGATTCGCACCTATTTATTTGATGAGGGAAAAGATTTCGTTCTTCCTTATTTAGGTCTAGACGAGGAAAGCAATCAAGTTAGGATGAGGGGGGGTGCTCTTTTTCATGATCACAGTTTCACCGGACAGTTCCTTTCCTCTGATGAAAGCACATTATTATTACTATTCATGGAAGAACGATCTGAAAAGGCAATCTTAACAGAGGAATTGGATGAGAAAACTAATGAATTCGTAAGTTTTAATGTAAAAAACGTATCAAGAAAACTTAATCTGGAAAAGGAAGAAAAGGTACATGCTAATATAACGCTTCAATTGGATGTGGAGATCGTTGACTATCCCCCGGACAATTTAGATAAACAGGAAATGATCCATTTTTTGAATGAACGATTATCAAAGATACTTACTGAAAAAGCTACTACTTTGTTTGAAAAACTCGCAACAAATAAAAGTGATGTACTTGGATTGGGTAGAGAATTAATTGCTTATCACCCGTCTATCTGGAAAGAGATAAAGGGAGAAGATTATTATGAGCAGATCCTTGTTAACCCAAAGGTAGAAGTCAATGTCATGAGTGGTGGAATCGTTTTATAAAGCAGTGGAACTTCTCATTAACTCCACTGCTTGTATTTAGGCGTATAACTAGGTGGTGTTAGAGGGTGACTAATTTTATTGGAACATATTAAATTTTTCTATCCCTCTTCATCCGGATTCTTTTTATTCCACCATGAAGCAAGTAATGAGCCAGAAATATTATGCCACACACTAAATAATGCGCTTGGAACAGCTGCGACTGGAGCAAAATGTGCTAAGGCGAGTGCTGATCCAAGACCAGAATTTTGCATTCCAACCTCGATAGAAACTGCCTTTTGGTCACGAAAGTCTAATCTTAACACTTTTGCTAATAAAAAACCTAGGAGCAAGCCAAGGACATTATGTAAGATGACAACGGAAAATATTAATAGACCAGTTCTAGCGATATTGTCTGTATTTACCGCTACTACCGCAGAAGCTGCAGCTACAATGCCAATAACAGAGACAAGTGGTAGTACTTTAACGCTCTGTTCCACTTGCTTATGAAAAAATACCTGGACAACAATACCTAACGCAATAGGAATAAGTACAATTTGCACAATAGATAAAAACATATCTCCCGCAGAAACCGGTAACCACTTACTGGCAAAGAGTAAGGTTAATGCTGGAGTTAAAATAGGTGCTAGTATAGTAGAGATTGCCGTAATAGTAACAGATAATGCTGTGTTTCCTTTCGCTAAAAATGTGATGACATTTGAAGCAGTTCCTCCTGGGCAACATCCTACTAAAATGACACCGACAGCAACCTCTGGAGGCAACTGAAATAAGTTGGCTAAGCCATAAGCTAATAACGGCATAATCGTATATTGCGCAAATACGCCAATTAATACACTTTTAGGTGTTTTTACAATACCTTTAAAATCTTCCAGCGACAATGTTAGTCCCATACCGAACATGATAATTCCAAGTACTAAAGAAATATGTGGAGCAATCCATGTAAATCCACCAGGAAAAACATATGCGAGTAAAGCGAATAATATAACCCAAATGACAAATGTATTTCCTGCAACATTACTAATTCGCTCTAATGTCTTCATTCAATTCCTCCCCTTTAACGTATTATACTAAAGTATGGAGTTTAAAAGAAGATGCAAGAAGAAAGGAGAGCACCTTTAGATAGGTTGAAAATCATTTTAATCTAGAAGAAACTACAAGTGTTCCCTTATGGAATAAATGGGCATATTGAAAGATAAAGAAACCGTTCGACAAGACCCACCCTACTCTTTATAGGACAAAGATAAAGGTAAATCAAGATCAGTAACTAAAACAAGTCAAAATCATAAAAATATGAAAATAAAAACGTATTTTCCTACAAAAAACTCCCCAACAACACGCTACATATGATAAAATTAATATATAAATATTTGCCCGATCTAATAAAGGAGAATAACTCATAAAATGAACTGGAAATTTTGGAACAGAGAAAAGAAGAAAAAAGAGGCTTTACAGTGGAGTGGCTTGCAGGAAGAAATGACAAACCTCCGATCGGATGTGGAAACTCTAGGCAGTCAAATAAAGAAAATGACACGCATACAAATGAAATCTACTAAAAATACGGAAGAGAAGATAGATAACCTTGAATCCATGATTACGATGCAAGACAGGCAGCAAGGAAGACAACAGGTTTTTGTGGAAGAAATAATTCGTTTACTGGATGAATTTGATCACGTTTTGTCTGGAATAAAAGAAAGTGAGCATGTTTGGCGGGATTTATTAGAACAGTGGTCTGCAACCTTGATACAAAGCCTGGAAAAAACAGGGGTTTATGAGCTAGAAGTTATCGGAGAAACATTTAATCCAGAAGTTGCAGAAGCGATACAAACAGTAGGGAAAGATACACTTCCTTTCCCTCCAAATGTCCCGTATCAAGTGGTGACGATTATTAACAGAGGGTATGTATCGAAAAATGGTAAGCTCATCAGAAAGGCGAAAGTAGTGACTGTTAGGGAGGATGGTAAAAATGAATAAGAGATCGAAGTATAGTGAAGAAGTAAGTTTTCGCCCAATTGTCGGTATCGATTTGGGTACGACAAATTCAGCGGTAGCATACATACATAAAGGAAATCCAAAAATTATTGTAAATAAAAAGGGTAATAAAATTACTCCTTCTGTATTATTAATTGATTTAGAAGAAAAAATAGTTGTTGGAGAAGATGCACTATCTGCTTTAGTTGCGATGCCAGAAAGGACAAAGGCATCTGTAAAACGAGAAATGGGTAGCAGTGAGCTTTCAGAAATTGCTGGGAAAGTTTACTCGCCTGAAGAAGTTTCCGCACTCATTTTAGGTGAAATGAAAGATTTAGTTGACGAAACCTTTGGCGAAGGGGAGAAAGAAGCGGTCATTACCGTTCCAGCTTATTTCACGGATCAGCAGCGACAAGCAACGAAAAAGGCAGGGGAGCTAGTTGGATTTGTAGTCGAGCGCATCGTAAATGAACCGACTGCGGCAGCACTTGCATTTGGTTATGAAAATATGGATGAGAATCGTCATTTATTAGTATACGATCTGGGTGGCGGAACATTCGATGTTTCTATCGTGGAAATCATGGATGGCATTATTGAAGTGAAGGCATCATCAGGCAATAGCAAGCTTGGCGGTGAGGATTTTGACTGGCTACTAGTGGACTGGCTTAGTGAAATCATGATCAATGAACATCAGGTAGACCCGCGCGAGGATATACGTGGCTTGGCATTGTTAAAAGAAGAAGCGGAAAGGATTAAAAAACAATTATCAACAGAAAATCAAATTGATATTAATCTACCGGTTGTGGTAATGAAAGAAGATCAGCCACTCGGTTTGAAGCAAACGATAACAAGAAATACATTTATTTCCCTGATTGAGCCATTACTAGAACAGACGATGGAAAAAGTTTCTGAGGTATTAAAGGAGGCAAATATGCAGCCGGGAGAAATGGATGATATTTTACTAGTTGGTGGCTCTACCCGTATCCCACGCGTTCATGAACTTTTATCTGATTATTTTGGTGCAGGACCACGTCATGACATCCATCCAGATGAGGCCGTTGCTATGGGAGCAGCTGTACAAGCCGGCTTAAAATCTGGTGCACTGACTGACAGCGGTTTAATCGTTACGGATGTTGCTCCATTTTCTATGGGGATTGCGGTGCTAAGTGAAATGGCATCTGGAAAAGTTCGAGAAGGAGCATATCAGGCAATTATTACGAAGAATACAACAATTCCTGTCACCCGTACGGAAACGTTCTACACTTCAGTAGATAATCAAACGGAAGTTAAGGTGGAAGTTTATCAGGGCGAGGAAAAATTGGTGAAAGACAATCACTTTATCAATGAATTTATATTGGAGGGACTCCCTGAGGGACCAGCCGGGTTTGAAAGCCTTGAAGTCACTTTCCGTTATAATTTGAATGGTATTCTGGAAGTGACTGCAAAAAGCTTGTCAACTGAGGAGCAGGTGACAGTGACGATGGAAGATGCTATTGACCGAAGTTCTGAGCAAGCTTACGAGGAGAGTCTGGAACAAATAAAAGAAGCAAGCAACAAAGAAGATGACCAAGACATGCCGGATGACTTCGGACAGCAAAGCATATTTGACTTTTTAGAGTATGAAGAAGAATCTAGTTTGGACGAACTCATAGACGAAGCGAAACAATGGGAAAAACGTTGTCGTAGTGAACTAAAAAACACTTCGAAAGTGGCACGGGACCAATTGCGTGCAGGTATTGATCGTTTGCAAAAAGCAATGGAATCTGACGACGCAGATGAAGTAGAAGAAGCGATTGATATGGTAACAGATATCTTCATTGAATTGGAACTATAAAATAGAAAGAAGGTGTATCATCATGAGCAAAAAGGAAAGTCTCTATAAAATTCTTGGGACAACAGCAAATATCGGGAATGATCGAATTAAAGAGAAGTATATTGAAGCATTAAGGAAACATTCTCCGGAAACGGACCCAGAAGGATTTGAAAGGGTAAGACATGCTTATGAAACGCTGAGAGACCCTGAGAAAAGGATGCAGTATGATTTGGAACGAAATCATGGAGCAAATATGGATGAATTATTGGCAGATGCTCAAGACGCATTCAGGCTTGGAGATAATATAAAGGTAAAAAAATTGTTAGAAAAGGCGTCAAAATTCTCCACAGAAGACCCTACTTTCTTGACGGGAATGATGATGCTAGCGATTGCTGAAAAAGATCTTGACAAGATGGATGAATATTTTGAACAAGTAATAAACACGGTGTCGTCATCGAAAGACTTAGCACCTTTATATTCCATGAAAGCGGCCGCGCTTCTTGAGCATGAATATTATGAAAAAGCACTAGAAGCTTTAGAAAAGTGGAAAGCAATTAATGTAAATACCGAGGAGAAAAAAATAATTGAAGCAATGATTTCAAATATTTATATTCATTTGGGGCAGGGGGAAGAGGCATGGAACTCGATCAATACTGCAATCCTTGCAATAGAAAATGAAATATTCGATGATATCTATATATTCATTTCATGGAGCAATATGATGATTGAGTTAGAGAAGTGGGAAGCAAAGAGTAAAGTACAATCGCGCTTCCGCAAGTTTATTAAGAATTTAACAGATGAAGATGAAAAAGATAGAGCGTATGATATGATCGATGACATAATCGAAGAGCTATTGGAAGCAGGAGAATTTCGTGCGGCAGAATTTTATATCGATTTGCAACTTCTTTTAGACAATACGGATTCTGAATTGAAGCAAAAACGGGTTGAAATAAAAGAATTAGCACGTGTTCAGAAAGATATCGATCGTTTACAGGGGGATGAAGAGGCCTTTCCGTTAATCTACATTCATGCTTTGGAATGGTTTTATGATGGAATTATGGTAACTGAGGATTTTCAAGCTGCTTTACCGAGTTATATGATGTCCGAATTAAAGCAAGAAAAAGAAGCATATGCTGCTGGGATATTGAGATTGCGAAAGAAATATGCTTCGCTTTATAAACATTTTAAAGATGAGTGGGATCATCTTTTCGTTGAGTTGACAGAAGGATTTAACCGGGAAATGAAAAGAGATCTGCGAAGGATGAGGTAGGTTGACAGATTCTGCTATCCATTATTGACCAAAGAATCAAATGATGCGATAGAACATGAAATATGTAGCAATACGATTTTGATGATTATAAAAAACATAAAAAGCATTCCTAATTTGTATAAAAACCATTATTGAATCAGCAGAGCGTGTTGAATTGGAAATATTAATAGATACCGAGTAGAAGGAATACTTAATAATAACGGAGTCTGCCATTGTCGCAGACCTCGTTTTACTATAGAAAACAAACGTTCTTGCATAATAAGCTATAATTAGTGTCATAAGGCTTTTACCGGTGGTGCCTTATGACAGTTTTTGGATGCTCACTTTTGGAGCCGTAATCGTGTCCATTCTGTCAGAAAAGAGAAAATAACCACCTTCTAGCCTGATCAGCAAATTGGTGGTTATTTTCATAAAGTTTTGCGAGTCGCCTCTTTGAAGGGCTGTTACACGCTGGATCGTTCCATGTAACAACATGGGACGGTCTTTTCTATGTTATTCTAATATAAAGTATACCCCATAATGATGAAAAAATAAACATCTTTCATTATAGTTTTTCACATTGAATTTATTCGGCTATACTTTTCCTGTATCCTCTGATGACACTATCAAGCCTCTTATTGATTTGTTTGGCAGTAAGTTGCCTATCTTTTTGCTCTGCCTCCCATAATTTCATATCATCATGTCTTGGGTCATTTTCATTTGCCATGATACGTAGATATTCTTCAAAACCCCATGAACCTCCTACATCTTCTGGAGGTCTTTCACCATTTCCATCTACATAAGTTGTCTCAAACACATCAGACTTTACAACGTTTTCAAGCGTAATCATATGTTCCCAACTGTCTCCGAAATCATATTCATAAAAAAACTCCTCAAAGTTTGGGAAAATCTCTTCTAGCGCAACAAATCGTTCTTGAGCTACTTCAAAAAGATCGAAATTAATCGAATCCATTAAGACAGGGTGGTCATCCATCACAATTTTGAGAAGCTTATTATCTGGTCTTGTAACAGTAAAATCATGCAAATGGGAATTATGCCAATCAAAAACAGTTTGTATAATATGATGAAGATACCTAAAGGAATAGGTTGAAGGGACGAGCA
>Ga0209487_1004493_pt1 | contig 10689 bp, 7 predicted proteins | sample Poulit2012_FD_187524 | JGI IMG/M metagenome (GOLD analysis project Ga0209487, IMG submission 187524) | Agricultural soil microbial communities from Georgia to study Nitrogen management - Poultry litter 2012 (SPAdes) (version 2) | ecosystem: Environmental > Terrestrial > Soil > Agricultural land... | reverse complement strand
CCGGACAGCCGCCGGCGTCGGCCCGGGCGCCACGGGATCCGTCGGAGCGCCGCGGATCAGGGAAAGCTGCGGATCAGGGAGCGCCGTGGATCAGGACGCCGGGCCCGCGCTCAGGGTGCCGCGTGGGATCAGGCGCGGCACCTCGTGGGCCACGCGCACCGGGGCGTCCGGGTCGTCCAGGAGCGCCAGGGCGGCGCGGACGAGGTCCACGCCGAGCTGATGGGGCAGGTGGTCGAGCACTGCCAGCGGTGGATCATGGGTCTGGCAGGCCACGGAGTCGTCCCATGCGACCACGGACAGATCCTCGGGGATCCGCAGTCCCTGCGCGATCGCTTGCTCGCAGCCGGCGATCGCCATCGCGTCGTTGTCGTAGACGATGACCGTCGGCCGCTGCGGACAGGTCAGCAGCGCCCGGGTGGCCTCGGCGCCGCTGTCGGGCCCGTAGTCGCCCTCGGCGAACAGCGCGGGCAGCCTGCGGGCGGTCATGATCTCCAGGTGGGCCTCGCGGCGCCAGCGGCTGTGCAGCAGGTGCGCGGGGCCGCCGACGTGCCCGATGGCCTGGTGGCCGCGCCCGTGCAGGTCCTCCAGCAGCAGCCGCATGGTGTCGGCGTTGTCGACGGTGACGGCGGAGTGCTCGTGCTGGCGCACGTCGCCGATCACCACGAAGCGGAGGCCGAGCGCGCGGACCTGTTCGGGCCGCGGATCCCCATCCAGCAGATCCTTGAGGATCACGAGATCGACCATTTCGCGGTCGGCCCATCGGCGCAGCACCTCGAGCTCCTCCTCGGGGCTCTTGGCGACATGGCTGAGCACCGTGTGCCCCCAGGCGACGGCCGTGTCCTCCAGGCCGTGCAGGACCTGGGTATAGAAGCGTTCGGAGCGGGCCGACCAGACGGATTCGGGGATGGTGATGCCGATCGTCGCCACGCCTCCTCCTCTCCTCGGGCTCAGTCGCCGCGGGCGCGGGCCCGGGCCACCAGATCGTTGGCGCTGAGGAGGACATCCTGCGCCAACCACGCCTCCGGGTCCACATCGGCCGTGGTGCGCACCCGGATGCGTGCGCTCTCGCCCGCCAGCAGGGTCACCAGCTGGCGGTCCGCCACGGCCCCGGGATCGACCTTGTCGGCCAGCACGCACAGGTCGCGCACGGTCGAGGTCGCCGAGGCCGTGATCTCCACGCCGTCCTCGACCCGCTCCGCGCGCGCGGTCACGGCTGCCTCGGCGAGCGCCGAGTCCCGGTCCTCGGCGAAGGGATGCACGACGCGCACTCCGGCCCCCTCGAGCTCGACCAGCAGCACCTCACGGGCGGGATCCTCGGGTCTCGCGAGCTCCACCGGGACGGGCAGCGTGCCCGCTGAACGGGCCGGGACGTGCGCGTCGAGGGTGGTCTCGGCGAGCACCTCGCCGTCGTGTCGCTGGCGGCGCAGGCGCAGTCGGCCCTCCAGTGCCTCGTCGGTGTCGTTGCCGAGGCTCGCGACCAGGCCCTGCTCACGCGGTTGGATGGTCAGGAGCACCGGCTGGTAGACATCCCGCAGCGCGTACCAGAGCAGCTTGCGGCGCCGGTCCCCGTCGACCGCTGCCCAGGAGGTGACCGGCCAGCAGTCGTTCAGCTGCCACACGATGGTCCCGGCGCAGACCGGCCAGTGGGAGCGGTAGTGGCCGATGCCGGTGACCAGGGCGCGGGCCTGGTTCAGCTGGGTCGCGAAATGGAAATCGTCGAAGCCCTCGACCGGGGGCAGATGCGGGGCCATCCCGCGGCGCAGCTTGTCCTGACCGCCCTCGGCCTTCTGATGGGACAGCATCGTCTCGGAGTCGGCGTCCAGTGGCCGCTCGGTGATCGCCCGTGCGACCGTGGCGTAGTTGGCAGGCCCCTGATAGCCGAACTCGGCGGAGAAGCGCGGCACGGTGTCGCGGTACCGGGTGTAGTCGTTGTCCTCCTCGGAGGCCCAGGCCACCCAGTTGTGCACGGTGCCGTGGTCGGGGTTGCGCGGATCCTCGGGCAGGGGCCGGGAGTAGGGGCTGGTGGGGGTGTAGCTGCGGGTGGGGTCGAGCTCGGCCAGTAGGGACGGGAACAGCTCGGTGTAGTAGGCGAGCCCCCAGCCGGCGCCCTCGGGGATGTGCTCCTGCCAGCCCCAGTGGTGGTAGCCCTCGACGTTCTCGTTGCTGCCGTTCCAGTGGACCAGCGCGGGATGCCAGGCCAGGCGCACGATCTGCTCGCGGGCCTCGGCCTCGAGCTCGCTGCGCAGCGGATCCCGCTCGGAGTAGGCGGCGCAGGCCATGGTGAAGTCCTGCCACACCACGATCCCCAGTTCATCGCACAGGTTGTAGAGGAGCTCGGATTCGTAGAGCCCGCCTCCCCAGATGCGCAGGGTGTTCATGCCGGCCTCGATCGCATCGGTGATGCTTGCGCGGTAGTCCTCGGCCCCCAGTCGGGAGGGGAAGCAGTCGTCGGGGATCCAGTTGGCTCCCTTGGCCAGGATCGGCCGGTCGTTGACCACGATCGTGAAGGAGGTACCGAGTCCATCCGGTTCCTCGACCACCCCGGCGGTGCGGAACCCGATGCGGCGGACGCGCGAGTCCAGCAGGACGTGGTCGGCGTCCAGCAGGTCGATGCCCACGGTGTACAGGGGCTGGTCGCCGTAGCCGCGCGGCCACCACAGCTGCGGGTCTGAGGTCGACACGCGAAGATCGAACTCGTCGGCCGCGACGGATTGGGCGACATCGTCGATCTCCCGGCCCGCCGGATCCAGCAGACGCGCGGCGACGGTCACCGCGGAGTCGTCGAGGATCTCGGCCCGTTCGATCAGGGCCCGCAGGTCCACGGTGCCGCGCCCCTCCGAGACGGTCACCTGGGGGCGGACCTCCGCGAGCCTCGCCCCGGACCACTCCTCCAGGCTGATCTGACCGACGATGCCGCTGGTGACCAGCACCGGACCCCAGTCCCACCCGAAGTTGCAGGCCATCTTGCGGATCGCGTTGTAGGGCAGGTCGTTGCCGGTCACCGGCATCGCCCCGAGCACGGCCTCGTTCTCGCGGGCGGTGCGCAGCGGGGAGGCGAAGCGGATCTCGAGGTGGTTGCTGCCCTCGAGGAGCGCGTCGGTGACGTCGAAACGCCAGGAGCGGTGCTGGTTCTGCACCTCGGCGATGCGCCGCCCGTTCAGCACCACGGTGGCGGCGGTGTCGAGGGAGGCGGCGACCAGGTCGATGCGTTCGGCGCCGGTGGGGGCCCAGTGGAAGCTGGTGGCGTAGGTGACGTCGCATTCGCCGGTCCAGGCCAGCTCGTGCTCGTTCCGGTCCAGGTAGGGGTCGGCGATCAGTCCGTTGGCGTGCAGGTCGGTGATCAGGGTGCCGGGCACGGTGGCGGGCACGTCGCGGGCGGTGAAAGGGGCCGGACCGTCGGTGATGGTCAGGTGCCAGCCCTCGTGCAGCGGACGACGGGCGAGGGCGGCGGTGCTGGTCTGGGTCACGGGCTGTCCTCCGCGAGGGCGAGGTGATCGGGCATGGGGACGCCGCGGCGCTGGGCCTCGGCGAGGAACCGGGGGTTGCTGCCGGGTTCGGGGGCGGCCACCAGCAGCTGCCGGGTGAACTCGGCGCGCGGACGCAGGATGACCTCGTCGGCCGCTCCGCGCTCCACGACCTCGCCGCGGTACATCACCAGGATCTCGTCGGAGAAGTGGCGGGCGGTGGCCAGGTCGTGGGTGATGTATAGCATTGCCAGGTTCTCCTCGCGCTGCAGGCGGGCGAGGAGGTTCAGCACGCCCAGGCGGACGGATACGTCCAGCATGGAGACGGGTTCGTCGGCGATCAGCACGCTGGGCTCGGGGGCCAACGCGCGGGCGATCGCCACGCGCTGGCGCTGCCCGCCGGAGAGCTCATGGGGCCGACGGTCGATGAAGCTCTCGGCCGGGGTGAGGTTCACCCGCTCGAGGAGCTCGCAGACCTTGGTGCGCACGTCGGTGCGCGTGGCCTTGCCGTGCAGCAGCAGGGGACGTTCGAGGTGGTGGCCGATGCTGTGGAAGGGGTTCAGGGAGGCGAAGGGGTCCTGGAAGACCATCTGGACGTGGTCGCGGTAGCGAGCCAGGGCCCGGCCGCGGGTGCCGATCGGGGCGCCACCCAGGGTGATCGCGCCGGAGGTGGGCCGCTCCAGCTGGGCGAGGATCTTGGCGATGGTGGACTTGCCGGAGCCGGACTGGCCCACCAGGGCGACGGTGCGTCCGGCGCTCAGCTCGAGGTCGACGTCCTGGACGGCCCGCAGCTTGGTGAAGCGCAGGCCGTTGCGCAGCGTGTAGGTCTTGTGCAGTCCGGAGACGGTCAGGGTGGTCATCCGGCCTCCTCCTGGTCGGGTGATGCCGTGCGGCCCGCGTCATCGCCTCCGGCCGGAGGGTCGGCCTCCCCGAAGCCGGCGCGCACGAAGTCCCCGGTCTCCCCCGTCAGGGACGGGAAGGAGCCGAGCAGCCTGCGGGTGTAGGAGCTGGTGGGCTCGAAGTAGAGGTTCTCCGCGGTGTCGAGCTCGACGATCCGCCCGGCCTTCATCACGGCGATCCGGTCGGAGATCTCCAGCAGCATCGGCAGGTCGTGGGTGATGAACACGACCGCGAAGCCGAGCTCCTGCCGCAGCCGCAGCACCTCCTGGAGGATCTCGCGCTGGACCACCACGTCCAGCGCTGTCGTCGGTTCGTCCATGATCATCAGCTGCGGGTCCAGGGCGAGCGCCATGGCGATCATCACGCGCTGGCGCATCCCGCCCGACAGCTCGTGGGGGAAGGCACTGATGCGGCTGCGTTCGACGCCCACCAGTTCGAGCAGCTCCTCGCAGCGGCGGCGACGGTCCTCGCGGGACAGCTGCGGCCGGTGGGTGGTCAGCACGTCCTCGAGCTGGGTGCGCACGTTCAGCACCGGGTTCAGGGAGTTCATCGCCCCCTGGAACACCATGGCGACCTTGGACCAGCGGAAGGTGCGCAGCTGCGGGCCCTCCAGGGCCAGCACATCCACATCCCGGCCGTCGTCGCGGTCATGGAAGACGACCGATCCGTCGATGATGCGGGCCGGGGGCCGGTGCAGCTGGTTCAGGCCGTAGGCGAGGGTGGTCTTCCCGCAGCCGGACTCGCCGGCCAGGCCCAGGATCTCCCCGCGCCGCAGGGTGAAGGATGCGTCCTTGACGGCGTGGACGCCGTCACCGACCTCGTAGACGATGTTCAGGTCGCGGACACTCAGCACCGCTTCCTCCAGGACCGGGGAACCGGTCGTCCGCTCGTCCTCGAGACCGGGATGCAGCTGCGGGTGGCTGATCTGGCCGCGGGCGACCGAACTGCCACTCTCGCTCCTCGGATCACGGTCACGGGCGGGGTGGTGGTCCGGGGGGACGGATCCGGTCACGGGGGTGCTCATGCCACGGCCTCCTTGCTGGACGTGCTGCGGCGGTCGCTCGATCCGTCATCGGGACGGCTGCTGCGCTCGTCGGCCGCCTGCTCGGCCTTGCGCAGGTTGCGGGCCGCCTTGGGGGCGGTGCGCAGGCGCGGGTTGATGATCCCGTCGATGGAGAAGTTGATCAGCGACAGTCCACAGCCCAGCAGCGCGATCATCGCGCCCGGTGGGACGAACCACCACCACCCGCCCAAGGTCAGGGCCTGGGCGTTCTGGGCGTAGAACAGCATCGACCCCCAGGTCTGGGTGCCGTAGACGCCCAGCCCGATGAAGCTCAGGCCGGCTTCTCCGAGGATCGCCGTGATCAGGGCGAACACGAAACCGCTGGACATCACGGGCAACAGGTTGGGCAGGATCTCCACGGAGATGATGCGGTGCGGCTTCTCGCCGGCGACCCTCGCAGCCTGCACGTAGTCGCGGTTGCGGATGGACAGGGTCTGGGACCGCAGCACGCGGGCGGCCGCGGCCCAGGAGGTGATCGCCAGGATCAGCGAGATCAGCAGCAGACCGCGTTGCTCGACGTAGGAGCCGATCACGATCATCAGCGGCAGTCCCGGCAGGATCAGCACCACGTTGGTGAACAGGGAGAAGAGCTCGTCGACCCAGCCGCCGAGGTACCCGCCGAGGACCCCGAAGAACGCCGAGAGCAGCAGTGCCAGGGTCGCGACGATCAGGCCGACCGTGAGCGATCCGCGCGTGGCCCAGGCCAGCTGTGCCACCACGTCCTGCCCGGTCTGGGTGGTGCCCAGCCAGTGCTCGGCCGACGGGGGCTGCATGCCACCGCTCGAGATGGCCAGCGGATCGGCCACGAAGAAGGGGCCGATGATGCCGAACAGACTGGTGAGGACCACCAGACCCACCCCGATCAGCAGCGAAGGGGTGGCAATGCGGCGCAGCGCGGCGCGCAGGCGGCCGGGGCGCCTGGGCCGGGACTCGGACCCCGGGGAGACGGGGGTGACGGTCTGCGGGCTCTGTGTCATGTCTGCTCCTCAGCTCCGCGCTCGCGTGCGGGGATCGATCACGCCGTACAGGAGGTCCACCACCAGGTTCGCGGCCAGCACGGAGACCGTGATGATCAGGAACAGGCCCTGCATCAGCGAGTAGTCGTTGTTCTGCACGGCCTGCAGCATGGTGTAGCCGACGCCGGGATAGGAGAACACCGTCTCCACCACGATCGAGCCGGACACCACGAACCCCAGCGAGATCGCGAACCCGGAGACGCTGGGAAGCATCGCGTTGCGGGCGGCGTACATGATCATCACCCGGCGCGGGGAGAGTCCCTTGGCCTCGGCGGTCAGGATGTAGTCCTCGCTGAGGGTGGAGACCATCATGTTGCGCATCCCCAGCAGCCATCCGCCGAGCGAGGACAGCACGATGGTCAGTGCCGGCAGGAAGCCGTAGTAGACGGCGTTGGAGAGGAAGGGGTAGTCCAGTGCCGGCCGCACCAGCGTGTAGTCGTAACCGCCGGCGATGGGGAAGAGGCCCATGTTCACCGACAGCACGTAGATGAACAGCAGCGCAAGCCAGAAGTACGGGACGGCCTGCAGGATCGTGGTGGCGGGGATGAGCGAGTCCAACCAGGTGCCGCGCTTCCAGCCCGCGACGGTGCCCAGCACCATGCCGATGACGAAGGTGATCGTGGTGGCCAGCCCCACCAGCACCAGGGTCCAGGGCAGGGACTGGCCCACCACCTGGGACACGGGGGTGGGGAAATAGGTGACGGAGATGCCGAGGTCACCGCGGAACAGACCCGCCAGGTAGGCGAAGTACTCCTCGAACAGCGACGTGTCGTCGTCGGCCCCGAGCATCACCTCGATCGCCTCGCGGGTGCTCGGGTCCACCGGCCCGCGCAGTGCGAGCTTGGCCAGTACCGCGTCCACGGGGCTGCCGGGCAGGGCACGGGGGATGAAGAAGTTCAGGGTCACCGCAGCCCACAGGGCCACCAGGTAGAACCCGATCTTGCGCAGGAAGTGCACGGCCTCGAGATCCTTTCGCAGCGGAGGCGGCACCGGCGGCCGTTCCACCCGACCCGCGAGAGAGGAGGACCGGCGGGACGAGGGGCGGCGCGGCGCCGGATGCGGTGTCAGCTGACGGGGGTGACGGCCTTGAGGACCATGGCGCTGTCGGGTGCCGCCCAGGCCATGGGGTAGGCGTACATGTCGTCCTCGGTGGGCCAGCCGGTGACCTTCGAGTTGTTGTACTGCGTCAGCGAGGAGCCGATCAGCACCGGGATCGCCGGCATCACCTCCCACAGCCGCTGCTGGACGAGGTAGTAGTGCTCCTTCTTGGCCTCGGGGTCGTCCGTGGCCGCGGCGGCGTCCAGCGCGGCGTCGACGTCGGGGTCCGAGAAGCGGGTGACGTTCTCGTATGGGTTGCCGTTCTCCCCGACGGGCACGGTGTTGTCCGTCGAGAAGTGGGTGCGGTACGGGTAGTAGGGATCCGGGGCGGGGCCCTGGCCGACGGAGTCGATCAGCAGCTCGTAGGTGCCCTTCGCCTTGGCGTCGTTCCACTCGTTGACCGAGACCTGCTGCGGGACCAGCTCGATGCCGATCTGCTTGTACTGCTCGGCCAGTGTGTCCAAGGCGGTGACGTAATCGGACCAGCCCGTGGGGCAGGAGATCGTCATCGAGAGCCGCACGTCGTCCTTGGCGTAGATGCCGTCGGAGCCGAGCTCGTAGCCGGCATCCTCCAGGATCGCGGTCGCTTCCTCGGGCTGCGCGTTCCAGGGGGCCAGTTCGATCGATGGATCGATGAAGTCGGCGTCGCGCTCGGGCAGCGCGAAGGACGGGGAGATGTCTGATCCGAGATCGAAGAACGCGAGCTTGGACAGCTGTTCGCGGTCCATGCCGTAGTAGAGGGCCTTGCGCACCGCGACGTCGGTCTGCGGGCCCTCGCTGCCCAGGTCCGGGTTGGAAGAGGCCATCAGGGCCATCTGCGAGATGCCGGTGTTGGTGTAGGCCAGGTCGGGATTGGCCTCCACGTGCTCTTCGAGGTCGGGGATCGCGACCGAGACGTAGTCGATCTCGCCGGCCAGCCACAGGTCGGTCGCGGACTGGTTCCCGGAGGTGGCGCTGACCCGCACTCCCCCGATCGCGGGCTTGCCCTCGTCCCAGTAGGTGTCGTTGGTCCGCAGCAGGTAGGACTCCGCGGTGAATTCGGCGTAGGCGAACGGACCGGTGCCCACCGGCTCCTCATTGGCGTACGTGGCCAGGTCGTCGACGTCGGAGAACAGGTGCTCGGGGATGATCCAGGTTCGGGAGAGGGCGTTGGGGCCTTCGGTGTAGGAGGGCTCGGCGTAGGTGATCTCCACCGTCGTGTCATCGATCGCCTCGGCCGAGGGAGCGGTGCCGCCGGCGTTGAGCGCCTCGGTGTCGCGCACTTTGTTGAAGGTGAAGGCGACGTCGTCCGAGGTGAAGGGGGTCTCGTCGGTCCAGACCACTCCGGTGCGGATGGTGACCGTCAGGACCGTGCCGTCCTCGTTCCACTCGAAGCTCTCACCCAGCAGTGGGACGGGCTCCTGGTCGATGGGCTCGAGGGGGTTGAAGTAGAACAGCGTCTCGTAGATCAGCCCCTGGATCATGTGGACCACGGACGGTGAGTGGGGGTTGAAGTTCTTGGCCAGGCTGCCTTCGGTGGCGACGGCGTTGATGATGGGCCGCTGATCGCCGCCCTCCCCTCCCTCGGTGTCGAGGTTGGAGGCCTCTCCGCACGCGGCCAGCGCGACGGGTGCCGCGCCGAGCGCAGTCAGCTTGTACAGATCTCGACGACTGAGGTGCATCATTGCTCTCCTTGTCCACGCTTCAGTGCGTGCCCGGTCGATCGCTCCGCGGTTCCCGTGGGGCCCGCCGGTTCCCGCGCCGCCCGGACCGTGGGGTTATGAGGCTGAGGGAACCGCGAGGAGCTTCCTTCATTTGGTTAATGAAGTAAGGGTATTGTGGGGACATGGATCACAGTCCGTCAAGGGCCCCGGCGTCGGCGCGAGGCAACAAAATGGTCACGCTCGGACCCGGCGCAGCGCCGGGGGCGACACTGACTGCGGGCAGTCCGCGGTCAGCGCCACCGGGGCTCAGGAGAGGAGGCGGCGGTGACAGCGACCGGTGAGCGCAGGGCCTCCGCGACCGACGCGGCGATCCTGGAGCTGGTGCGGCGCCGCTCCGAGACCAGCCGGGTGGAGATCGCCCGCGAGCTGGGCGTGACGCCGGCGACGGTCACCTACGCCGTCAAGCGGCTGCTCGCCGCGGAGCTGCTGGTGGAGAGCGGGTTCGCGAGCTCGCGGGGAGGCAAGCGCGCCGCCCTGCTGCGTCTGAACGACCAGGCCCGGTGGGCGATCGGCTGCACGATCGACACCGACCGGCTGTCCCTGGTGGGGGTGGACATGAGCGGCGCACTGCGCTCCCGGATCGCCCTGCCGCTGCCCGCGGCCGCCGATGCCACGGAGGTCTCCGCCGCCCTGGACCGGGCGCTGTCGATGATCGATCCGCACCCGGACGCACGCTCCTCGACCGGCATCGGGTTCGCGATCCCTTACGGGCTCGGCGTGGACGGACACCGGCTGCTGCGCGAGATCGCCGTCGACCTGGACATCCCCTCGATCACGGCGAGCGCCCCGACCTGCGCGGCCCTGGGCAGCTCCTGGAGCGGAGAGCAGCCCGAGAGCGGACTGTGCGCGACGGTGCACATGGATGCGGGCCTGGGCCTGTCGATCCTGCAGGACGGCAGACCCCTGCAGCCGACCACGGGCAACGGCGCCACCCTGGATCACGTGGTCATCGACCCCGACGGCCCGGTCTGCGAGTGCGGCGGCTCAGGCTGCCTGCACCAGTACGCCTCGACCCGGGCCATCCTCCGCAGCGCCCAGCAGGCCGACGGACTCGCCCAGGATCTCGGCCTCGCCCTGACGCCCGCCTCCCGCAGCAGTGACACGGTGCTGATCGCCCTGGCCGCGGCGCGCGGCGAGCCCCGCGCGCGGGAGGTGTTCCAGGGCGCGGTCACCGCTCTGGCCCAGGCCGTGTGGTCGGCCATCAGCGCACTGGGCATCGAGGCGATCGTGATGTCCGGCCCCGCCGTCCAGGCGGCTCCGGTGCTGGTGGGCCAGACCATGGACCGGCTGCTGTCGGGCCGGGCCCGCAACCTGGGGATGGAGATCTCGGTGTCGGTCTCGCAGGTCCAGCCCCACCCCTGCGGCGTGGGTGCGGCGGTATTGGCGCTGCAGACCTTCATGACTCCGGGCCGGGCCTCCCGGAGCGGCGCCGCTGGGGCCGACGC
>Ga0209487_1004492_pt1 | contig 10691 bp, 10 predicted proteins | sample Poulit2012_FD_187524 | JGI IMG/M metagenome (GOLD analysis project Ga0209487, IMG submission 187524) | Agricultural soil microbial communities from Georgia to study Nitrogen management - Poultry litter 2012 (SPAdes) (version 2) | ecosystem: Environmental > Terrestrial > Soil > Agricultural land... | reverse complement strand
CTGGTTTTAAGCGCAGTCGGGCTGTATTTGAGGATTTGATGTATCAAACCATACGACAGCCAGGAGCGCAGGTAGGGGCTGCCAATCAGCTGCCCACCGGTTTGCAACTGGGTACTGGGGTGCGCACGGTCGCCACTGAGCGCATTCATTCGCAAGGCGGGCTGAATAACACCGGGCATGCCCTCGATGTGGCGATACAGGGGCGCGGTTATTTTCAGGTGGAAATGCCCGATGGCACCTTTGCCTATACCCGTGATGGCAGCCTGCAAATAGATCAGGACGGGCAGCTCGTTACCGCGGGTGGATATCCTTTGCAGCCGCCTGTCATGATCCCGGATAATGCCTTGCAGATTGAGATCTCCCGGGATGGTACTGTCTCGGTGACACAGCCCGGGGCTGTGGGCAATAGCGTGGAGGTGGGACAGCTACAGTTAACTACCTTTGTCAATACAGGGGGGCTGCAAAGCATGGGGGAAAACCTTTATGTAGAGACCGATGCCTCCGGACCGGCCAACTTTTTGCAGCCTGGCCTTGATGGTGCTGGCCTGATCCTGCAGGAGTACACCGAAACCTCCAATGTGAATGTCGCCGAGGAGCTGGTCAATATGATTACAACCCAGCGGGCCTATGAAATGAATAGCAAAGCAGTCCAGACCTCGGATCAGATGCTCGCACGCCTGACGCAGATCTAGGGGCATTAACATGTACTTTGCCCGGTATTTTATCTCTCCCGCGCGTTTGGCCAGCCTGATTATGGTTGGCTTGCTGAGTGCTTGTGCCATGGTGCCGCCCGAACCCGTGGTGACCGGGCCAGTGACGGCTCCGCCGCCGCCAGTAGAACCGCCACAGGCCCTGGCTAATGGCTCTATCTATCAGCCTACTGCCTATGGTAACTATCCACTGTTTGAGGACAGGCGGCCGCGTAATATTGGCGATGTGGTAACTATTCTCATCGAAGAGAAAACCAATGCATCCAAAAATGTCTCCACCAGCACCGATCGCAGTGCAGGAGCGGGTTTTGAGGTGGCACAACAGCCCAAAATACTACCCAGTGATTTGGGACATCGGCAAAACTTCGGCATCAGCGGCAATAATCAGGCCCAGGGGCAGGGCAGCAGCCGGGCGGATAATATGTTTTCCGGTACTCTGACGACAACGGTCATTGGTGTGTTGCCCAATGGTAATTTGCAGGTTGCCGGAGAAAAGCAGATTGCTATTAATCGGGGCAGCGAGTACATCCGTTTTTCAGGTGTGGTTGACCCGCGCTCCATTTCAGGTTCTGGGACGGTGCCCTCGACCCAAGTGGCGGATGCACGGATTGAATACCGCAGCAAGGGGGTCATGGACGAAGTCCAGACCATGGGTTGGCTGCAACGCTTTTTCCTCAATATCTCACCTTTTTAACTCATGACAGGGGTGATGTTCATGTCAGGTCGCAGGATATTTTCGGGCGGGCATTTTTTGGTCAAGTTGTTTTTGTGTCTGCTGTTGGCACTGTGTTCCATCCTGACAACGGTTCATGCTGAGCGCATCAAAGACCTGGCCACCATACAAGGGGTGCGTGAAAACCCCCTGGTTGGTTACGGGCTGGTGGTCGGGCTGGATGGCAGCGGTGATCAGGTACGTCAGTCACCGTTTACCCAGCAAAGTTTGACCAATATGTTGTCGCAACTGGGCATTACCATCCCGCAAGGCAGCAATATGCAGCTACGTAATGTAGCCGCCGTCATGGTGACGGCGCGTTTGCCGGCCTTTGCCCGCCCGGGTCAGAGCATTGATGTCGTGGTTTCCTCGATGGGGAATGCAAAAAGTTTGCGTGGGGGGACCTTGTTGATGACCCCGCTTAAGGGTGCTAATGGTCAGGTGTATGCCATTGCACAGGGCAATCTGCTGGTCGGAGGCTCTGGCGCTGAGGCGGGGGGCTCGAGCGTTCAGGTCAATCAGCTCAATGCAGGCACTATTCCGGCGGGTGCAATTGTAGAGCAGGAGGTGCCAACCACCTATGCCGATAATGGTCTGGTACATTTGGAGCTCAATAGCAGTGATTTTGGCATCGCACAAAGCGTAGCGCACAGTATCAATCAACAGTTTGGCGCCGGCACTGCCCAGGTCGATAATGGTCGGGTTATCCGTGTGCAGGCTCCGACTCAGCCCGAGAGGCAGGCGGCCTTTTTGTCGCAGCTGGAAAATCTGCAGGTTTCCCTGCCACCTGCACGGGCTAAGGTAGTGATCAATGCGCGCACCGGTTCAGTGGTCATGAATCGGACCGTAACTATTGAGGAGGCCGCTGTGGCCTATGGCAGTTTGTCGGTGGTCATCAGTCGTCAGACGGATGTGCATCAGCCTGATACGCCATTTACCGATGGTCAGACAGTGGTAACTCATGAGACTGACATAGAGATGCGTTCGGCAGATGGCGCCTTGCAGCATATCCGTACCAGTGCCAATTTGGCTGATGTCGTCCGGGCGCTAAACGCTTTGGGCGCCACTCCGCAGGATTTATTATCCATTTTGCAAAACTTGAAAAGTGCCGGTGCCTTGCGCGCTGAGCTGGAGATTATTTAGGGAGTATTGGATGCCTGCCTTGTTTTTTCCACGGCCCGGCCAAACTCAGGTCAACAGCATTTTTGATACGCAGCGGCTCGCCCAGTTGCAGGCTCAGGCAGGACAACAGCCTGACAATCCACAATTACACACCGAGGTGGCGCAGCAATTTGAGTCTATTTTTATTCAGCAAATACTCAAATATGCGCGTCAGTCCGCATCGATTTTTTCTCCGGCTAACAGCCAGGCGCAACAGATGGCTTTTGCGCTCAATGATCAGCAGCTCGCTTTGAATTTGGCGGACCCAGGGTTGGGTCTGGCTCAGGCCCTCAAGCAGCAAATGCAGTCAAATCGAGGTGATCAATTGCATTCTGCCCTGCCCGAGCAGGCCGCCTCACGCAAAGCGGGACTACGTTCGCATGTCGGCCAGGCGCGGGTTATTGAGGCGAACGATTTATCCAGCCTGATCAGAAAGTTGACGGGCTCCTCGGGCGGATATGAGCGGGTTGCTGCCGCAATTCGTGGTGCGCCCAAGCATATTCAGAATTTTGTTGAAAACATGCGTACTGCGGCGGAGGTCGCGGCGGCTGAAAGTGGCCTACCCATGAAGCTTATCCTCAGTCAGGCTGCGCTGGAGTCCGGCTGGGGGCAGCGCCAAATCCAACATGCGGACGGGCGCCCGACCTATAACCTGTTTGGGATCAAGGCGGGCAAACACTGGCAGGGGCCCGTGGCAGATGTCATGACCACCGAGTTTTTACAGGGTCGCAAGGTCAAGTTGACTCAGCCCTTCAGAGCCTATAACTCCTATGAAGAGTCCTTTACTGATTATGCCCGTCTGATTAGCAAGCAGCCGCGTTATGCGGAGGTGTTACAGGCGCAAAGCGCTGAGGAGGCAGCTTATCGCATACAAGAAGCCGGTTATGCCACTGACCCGGAGTATGCCAAAAAGCTGATTGCCATTATGGGCTATTTTGATAGCAAAGCCCGTTAATCGGGGAAAATCGCTAAAGAAAAGCCAATTTCAGCCGTTAAGTACAACAGTAATTATCAGATGGGTTCTCAGGGAGCAAAGAGATCATGAATTTATACGGGTTGGGCTTATCGGCGTTATTGACCGCACAGCAAAATCTGCAAACCACAGGGCATAATATCAACAATGCTGCTGTTGAGGGCTACCATCGACAAACGGTGTTGACCAAAACCCAGGGGGCCAATGCCACCGGGGCTGGTTACATCGGTCGTGGGGTGCAGGCAGTCACGGTACAGCGGGCGTATGATCATTTCCTCAATCAGCAACTCATCAAGTCTAAAAGCAAAAATGCCCAGTATGTGGCCTATAGTAATGAGATAGAACAATTAAATAATTTATTTAGTGACCGCAGCAGCGGTATTAGCCCGGCTATTCAGAATTTTTTTGCTGCCTTGCAGGCTGTGGCCTCAACCCCTGATGATGCAGCCGGACGGCAGGAGCTTATCGGACGAGCCCAAAATCTGGTCACGCAGCTGCGCGAGACCGACCACTTTATCCTCAATCAGAGGACTAACCTCAATACTCAAATCACAACGCAGACCCATCAGATCAATAGTTATGTACAGCGTATCCATGATCTGAATGTTCAAATCACCAAGGCACGAGCAGCCACTCCCGAGCATGAGCCCAATGATTTGCTGGATCAGCGCAATCAGCTGCTCTCCGAGCTCAATGAGTTGGTTGAGGTGCGGGCCTTTGAGCAGGAGGGGCGGTTAAATCTCACTCTGAGCGGGGGGCAGCTGCTACTGAGTGGCAGCACGGTACACGAGTTGCGTGCCATTCCTTCTGCTGATGATCCGGCACGTCACGTGATAGCACATCAGGTGCGTGATGATCAGGGTACGCATTGGGTTGAAATACCCGATCGGCAGGTTCAGGGTGGGGCCTTGGGCGGGCTGCTGAGCTACCGCAGTCAGACGCTGGATGCTGCGCAAAATGCCTTGGGCCGTCTGGCCCTCGGTCTGGGGCACAGCATCAATGAACTACATGCGCAAGGTGTGGATCTGCATGGTCAGCGCGGGGAGGAGTTTTTTGGCTTTTCTGTTGGCCAGGCCTTGCCTATTGGCAAGGGAGCAGCAAACACACAGGCGCCGGTACTCGAGGTGGAGCTGCTCGATGTGACCCAGCTCACACTGCGTGATTATCAGATTAGCGCCGAGGTGGATGAGGCGGGTGAACTCATTGATTTGAGTTTTTATGATGCTGCCACCGGGCGGTCAGTGCCCGCAGAGCTAAGCGCGGATGGCCAGTCTTATGAGCTTGAGGGGTTGCGTATTCATTTGCCCGCGGGCAGCGTCGATGGGCAGACGCAATGGAGTCTGCAGCCTACCCGGCAGGCAGCTGCGAGTATGACGCTGCAGCTAGACGACCCGAGCCGTTTTGCAGCGGCGGCTGAAGGTAGTGGCGCGGCCAATGGTGAGCAGGCTTTGCGCTTGGCTGGTTTGCAAAGCAAAAACATTTTGGCCCAGGGCAGCATGAGTTTCAATGACGCCTATGGTCAGATGGTCAACCGGGTTGCGGTACAAACTCAGGAAAACACCGCCGCCGCGCAGGCTCAGGAAAACCTCGTACAGCAAAATTACGCCGCCCAGCAGCGAGTTGCGGGGGTCAACCTCAACGAGGAGTACCTGATGCTAGAGCAGTATGTTGAGCAGTTCCGGGCCGCATCCAAAATGATTGAAGTAGGCACAGTTCTGTTCGATACATTGCTGGGTATACGCAGTTGAGGTCCTTCTTTATTGATTGCTCATAGGGTGTGGTAATGCGAATTAGTTCCTCCTTTTATTTTCAAACCGGTGTCAACACAATCAATAAGCAGGAAAGTGATTTATTGCATCTGTTTCAGCAGATCGGTTCTGGCCGTCGTATGCTTACTCCTGCAGATGATCCACTGGCCGCAGCTCAGGCCATCACCTTGTCCCAGTCTCAATCCATGAACCAGCGCTTTGCTGATAATCGTGAGGTGGCACTACGGGCTTTGGCAGAGACTGAAAATGTTTTGGGCAGCATGGTCGATCAGATGGTCGCCGTCAAATCACGTCTGATTGAGGCGGGCAATGGGACGCTTTCCGATCAGGACCGGGCCGTGCTTGCGCAGGTACTGTCTGAGTCGCGCACGAGCTTGCTTGGTAGCATGAATGCCACTGACGCCTCGGGCAAGTATCTGTTTAGTGGCTCAAAGGCCGATACGCCCGCTTTTACCACTCTCGATGGTGGCTATCAATATGCAGGAGATGTGGGTCAGCAGGCACGTCGTTCCGTACAAGTAGATCACACACGTGTTCTCGATGTGGGCAATACCGGCTCGGAGGTATTCATGCGCGCTGCCCCTGGGACCTCCGCTTTTGTACATGGAGGCGGTCAGCATAATCAGGGCCAGGCTGTCATAGGGACCATGAGCATCCATGATGGCGCCCTGGCGCAGCCCGTGCACGCACTGGAGCTGCTCTACGAGGAGAGTGCTGATGCGGGGGCAGGCTGGCGGGTCGTTGTCAGGGATAGCTCAGGCGTGCTCGACGAGCGCTTTTTCCCGGCTGTTGAAGGAGGCGTGCAGCACATTGATTTGCGTGCGAACTTTGGTCTGTCCTTTAGCCTGACGGGTGCAGCCGAGGCAGGAGACCAATTTAGCTATCAGTCGGTACAACAGCTCAATGGCACAGACGAGTTAAATGTGCTCAACGCCCTGTCGGCCGCAATTGAGGCACTAAACACCCCGATCAAGGGTGATCCGGTGGCTCAGGCCCAACTACAAAACAGCCTGAATCGGGCGTTGCAGGTTGTTGACATCAGCTATGACAATCTGCTTACTACACAGGCCACCATAGGTACTCGTATGAACGAGATCGAGAGCCTGAATGATAGCGGCAGCTTACAGTCCTTGCAGCTAGCCAAGGAGTTGTCCCGTCTCGAAGATGTGGATTATTACACGGCCACCTCTCAGTTGAGCCTGCGCAAAATGGCGCTTGAGGCGGCCTCCATGGCTTTTATGAAAATTCAGGGTACAAGTTTATTTTCCATGAGTAAATAAATCTGGGCACAAGGATATATCTGATGAATCCACTGCGTTTAAAAACCTTTTTTGTTCTGTCTGTTGCACTATTATGCATCTGCACCGTGTTGGCAGCCATTGCTGCCATTTTCCATCTCAATCAGGTGATGCGTCTAGGGGATTTTGCCTCAGCGCCGGCTGCAGCAAATACATTGTTGTGGCAGTTGGCGGTATTGGTGTTGGTCGCCTTGCTGGTGGCTGGAGGGGCATTGGCGGTTTTTCAGCGTCGTTTCTTTGGCCCCTTGCGACAGTTGCGATTACATATTGAGGCCATTGCCCAGGGTGACCTGAGTCAGCGCATACAGCCCAGCCTGCGGGACAATGAGCTTAATCAGCTTTTTGTCAGTACACGCCGTATGCAAGAACAGCTGGTTCGCACTTTGTCCATGTTGCGTAATCTGGCCGATGAGGTCCAGGCAGAGACCCGCGAGATGATTGATCGCAACAGTGGTTTGAGTGCGCGGGTAGAAAGCCAGGCCAGTGCCCTGCAACAAACCGCTGCCAGCATGGAGCAGCTTGCCAGTACAGTGCGCCAAAATGCGGATAACGCCCATCAGGCCAATCAGTTAGCGGTAACCGCCTCCGAGGTCGCCCAGCGCGGGGGTGTGGCCGTAGGTGAGGTAGTGAGCACCATGCAGGATATCTCTGCCAGCTCCAGTCAGATTTCCGATATTGTCGGGGTGATTGATAGCATTGCCTTTCAAACCAATATTTTGGCCCTTAATGCAGCCGTAGAGGCGGCGCGCGCTGGTGAACAGGGGCGGGGTTTTGCCGTGGTGGCTTCAGAGGTACGTGCCTTGGCGCAGCGCAGTGCACAGGCGGCCCGGGAGATTACCGAGCTTATTGAGGGCTCGGTGGCCAAGGTCAGCGAGGGATCGGCTCAGGTCGAGCGTGCCGGCAGCACCATGCAGGAAATTGTCGATTCCGTGCGTCGGGTCACCGATATCATGGGCGAGATCAGTGCGGCAACCATCGAGCAGTCCTCAGGGATCGAGCAGGTCAATCGGGCAGTCACCGAGATGGATCACAGTACCTCACAAAATGCCCAGATGCTCGAACGCACCAGCTCGGCGGCCAATTTGCTTAGCGGTCATGCCCATCGCTTACAGGAGCACACTGCAACCTATCGACTGCCCGAACCCGAGGTCATCGATTTGCAGGAGCAGAAAAAGCGGCCTAAAAAACAGGTAATTAGTCAACCAGAGGTTGAAACGCCCTTGCTGCGTCCGGATTTGAGTGGTAAAAAATCCTCCTCCAAAGAGGATGACTGGGAGGAGTTCTAGGGCGTTGGCCGGGCCAGCGACCAGAGCAATGTGCGCAGCACCTGAATGCCCTGCTCAAATAGGTCTGTCAGAAAGGGTGCCGTATAGGGGATTACCAATAACAGCAAGATGAAGCCTACCGAGAGCGTGATGGGGAAACCCACTGCAAAGACGGTCAGTTGCTGTGCGGTCCGGTTTAAAATGCCAAATGACAAATTAATAGTGAGCAGGACAATGATGAGCGGCAAGGCCAACAGCAGCCCGGAGAACCAGATATGGCTGCTCCATTCTAAAAATACACCGATGCCTGATGCCGACAAGGGCTGTGTCGTGATGGGCAGGACTTCAAAGCTATAGTAAAAAACATCCAGCAAGAGCAAATGGCCATCAACGCTGATAAACAACAACATCGCAACGATATTCAAAAGGCGGGCCAACACGGCGGTGTTGGCTCCGGTGGCCGGGTCAAAAAAGGAAGCAAAGGATAGCCCCATCTGCAGGCCGATAAATTCTCCGGCCGTTTGTACGGCCGCAAAGACCATGCGCATGGTCAGTCCCATGAGCACTCCGATGAGGGTTTGCATGAGGACCAGAATCAGGATTTGATAGGCATTGCTGTGCGCGAGTGAGGGGACATCTACCAAGGGCGCCAGATTAAAGGACAGCAGGGCAGCCAGACCGACTTTGACCCGGGCCGGTATACCGGACTCGCTGAATAAGGGCGCAGTCATAAAGAGCCCGAGCAGACGAAAAAAAGGCCCTATAAACAGGCTGATGGCCTCCACCAATTGTTGATAGGTGAACTCAATCACGACCGCAGCCTAATGCACGTAGTCCGGAATACTGCGTAGCAGGTGCTCGATATAGTCCACCATGGTGCTGATAAGCCAGGGGCCCAGGATCACAATGGCAATGGCGACCGCTACAATTTTGAGGGTAAAGGGCAGGGTCATCTCATTAATCTGGGTGGCCGCCTGAAAAATACTGACCACCAAACCGACCGTCAGAGTGGTTAGTAGCAAGGGACCTGCTAATGACAAGGCCACCTTCAGGGCGGCATAAGTCATCGTCATGACGGTTTCCGGACTCATGGTTTTGACTCCATTTAGAGGTAAAAGCTACGGGCCAACGAGCCCAATAGCAGGTGCCAACCATCGGCCAGCACAAACAACATCAGCTTGAAAGGCAGCGAGATAGTCACTGGGGGCACCATCATCATGCCGAGCGACATCAAGACGCTGGCCACCACCAAGTCGATGATTAAAAAGGGAATAAAGACCGTAAAACCAATTTGAAAGGCAGTTTTCAGCTCACTGGTGATAAAAGCGGGCACCAAAATGCGCAAGGGCACCTGCTCCGGCCCTTCGAATGGGCCGGCCTGAGCCAAATCAGCATAAAATATCAGATCATTTTCCCGGGTCTGATGCAGCATGAATTCTTTTAACGGTTCGACCCCGAGTCTTAATGAGTCGGCAAAGCTGATTTCTTCGCGAGCCAGGGGCTGATAGGCCTGTTCATAAATCTCATCAAATACGGGCGCCATGGCAAAAAAGGTCAGAAACAAGGCAATCCCAATCAAAATACTATTAGGCGGCGCAGCACCGGTGCCCATGGCATTGCGCAGCAGACCAAGCACGATGATAATGCGGGTAAAGCCGGTCATCATGATCAAGGCCGCTGGTATAAAGGTCAGCAGCGTGAGCAGGACCAGAGTTTCTACACTGAGTGACCAGACCTGCTGCCCCTGAGCGTCCATGCCACTCGTGATGGCAGGAATGGGCAGGGTCTGAGCCTGCCCGGGTGTAGAAAAAGCAAATAACAAAGTCCCCAGTAGCAAGGCCAGGCCAGCAAACAGCGCTGAGCGCAGGGATACGTGTGCAGGGCCTTTTTGTGTGTGAACAGGGGCAGGAGGACTATCGGGGTTTGTTTGGCTGTCTGCCGGGATTGGTTGCTCATCAAGCAAAGATAAATGATGCGGCGTAGCCCCGATGACCAGACGTTTTTCATTGACCTCGATGACCATGATTTGCATGCGTGGACCCAGTCGCAAGCGTTGGATGACCCGCAGCGGCAGGGACTGCGCACTATGGGTCACCAGTCCCAGGCGTCGCGCCAATAACGCCAGTGCCAATAACAGCACCACGATCAATGCCAGGCTCAGGGAGATTTTGAGTAAATCACTACTATTCATGAAAAAATTTGCAGCGGGGTGAAAGGAGGTTAGCGGCGCGTATTCAAACGGTGGATGCGATCCGAGGGAGTGATAATATCCGTGATGCGAATGCCATATTTGTCATCGACCACGACCACCTCACCCTGGGCGATTAAATAACCATTGACAAAAATATCCATGGGTTCGCCAGCCAGACCGTCCAACTCGACGACTGAACCCTGTCCCAGTTGCAAGATGTTTTTGATGGTCAGGCGAGTTCGGCCCAACTCTACAGACAGCTGCACCGGAATGTCCATAATCATGTCGACATCCCCTTGGCCTGCCGGGCCGGGCTGATCCAGTGGTTGAAATACCTGCCCGGGTTGTGCAGCCTCTGCCTGGGCCTGTTCAGCTTGTGCTTGTTTGGCTTGCTCCATCTCGCCTTGCGCCTGCTCGGCGAGCGCAGCGGACCACTCATCATCCAGCCCGCCCAGACCCTCGGCTTGTGAGGATTCCAGGGCGTTGTCTTGCCAGGCCTGCTCATCGGCCTGTTGTTCATCATTCTTTGGATTCGTCATTGAGACTCACCTTATGTAGTTTAGATTCCTGATAAGACAATATCCGATTGACACGGATGGCATACTGCCCATT
>Ga0209487_1004490_pt1 | contig 10692 bp, 10 predicted proteins | sample Poulit2012_FD_187524 | JGI IMG/M metagenome (GOLD analysis project Ga0209487, IMG submission 187524) | Agricultural soil microbial communities from Georgia to study Nitrogen management - Poultry litter 2012 (SPAdes) (version 2) | ecosystem: Environmental > Terrestrial > Soil > Agricultural land... | reverse complement strand
TAAATTCCCTTATCCTTGTTTATATCGATTATATTTATTACAATAAGAATGGTATTTAAAATTGATTGGAGGATACAAGATGAATATTCATGAATATCAAGGAAAAGAAATCCTACGTAGCTATGGGGTAAATGTGCCAAATGGCCACGTAGCATTTACTGTAGATGAAGCAGTAGAAGCAGCAAAAAAATTAGATAGTGACATAACCGTTGTAAAAGCACAAATTCATGCAGGTGGTCGTGGAAAAGCAGGCGGTGTAAAAATTGCGCAAAATCTCGATGAAGTTCGAGAGCATGCAGAAGAAATTTTAGGTAAAGTTTTAGTTACTCCACAAACAGGTCCTGAAGGAAAAGAAGTCAAAAGACTTCTCATCGAAGAAGGATGTAATATAGATAATGAATATTACATAGGTTTAGTTATTGATACTGCTACTTCCCGTGTCGTCATGATGGGTTCTGAAGAAGGTGGTACGGAAATTGAAGAAGTCGCAGCTGAATCTCCAGAGAAAATATTTAAAGAAGTTATTGATCCAGTCGTCGGATTAACCGGATTCCAAGCACGACGATTAGCTTTCAACTTAAATGTTCCATCTGAATTAGTTGGTAAAGTAGCTAACTTTATGATGGGGTTATATCAAGCTTTTGTTGATAAAGATGCTTCCATTGCAGAAATTAATCCATTAGTTACTACAAAAGAAGGCGACGTCATGGCGCTAGATGCAAAATTAAATTTTGATGATAATGCATTATATCGTCAAAAAGATGTTGAAGAGTTACGTGATTTAGATGAAGAAGATGAAAAAGAAATCGAAGCATCTAAACATGACTTAAGTTATATCGCTCTCGATGGTGATATTGGTTGTATGGTTAATGGTGCGGGACTTGCAATGGCTACAATGGATATTATTAAACATTATGGTGGTGAGCCAGCTAACTTCTTAGATGTTGGTGGCGGTGCGACCGCAGAGAAGGTTACCGAAGCTTTCAAATTAATTTTATCTGATGAAAACGTAAAAGGTATTTTTGTTAATATTTTCGGTGGAATTATGCACTGTGATATTATTGCACAAGGTGTAGTTGAGGCAACAAAAGAAGTCGGATTAGACATTCCATTAGTCGTTCGTTTAGAAGGAACAAATGTAGAAGAAGGTAAGAAAATTTTAGACGAATCTGATTTAAACATTGTTTCAGCAGATTCCATGGGTGATGGCGCACAAAAAATTGTTGATTTAGTTAAGTAGATATATACATTAAACGAAATTTTTAACTAGTTTATGAGGAAAGGACGGAGAATCGTGAGTTTATTAGTTAATAAAGATACGAAAGTTATCGTTCAAGGAATAACTGGCTCAACGGCTACATTCCATACAAAGGAAATGTTAGAATATGGAACCAAAATCGTCGGGGGTGTAACACCAGGGCGAGGTGGTTCTGAAGTAGAAGGAGTTCCAGTTTTTAATACAGTAGAAGAAGCAGTTCAGGAAACAGGTGCTACTGTTTCTGTTATTTACGTACCAGCACCCTTTGCAGCAGATGCGATTTTAGAAGCTGTTGATGCAGAACTTGACTTAGTCATTTGTATTACAGAGCATATTCCTGTTATTGATATGGTAAAAGTAAAACGTTATATGGAAGGTAAGAAAACTCGATTAATCGGACCGAACTGTCCAGGAGTGATTGCACCAGAAGAAAGTAAAATTGGTATTATGCCTGGATATATTCATAAGAAGGGTCATATTGGAGTTGTTTCTCGTTCCGGGACATTAACGTATGAAGCTGTTCATCAATTATCCCAAAAAGGATATGGTCAATCCCATGCCATCGGTATTGGTGGAGATCCAGTCAATGGAACAAAGTTTATCGATGTATTAAAGGCCTTTAATGAGGATCCTGACACATATGCTGTCGTTATGATCGGTGAAATTGGGGGTACAGCAGAGGAAGAAGCAGCGGAATGGGTAAAAGAAAATATGACCAAACCTGTTGTAGGCTTTGTCGGTGGTGCAACAGCTCCTGAAGGAAAGCGTATGGGACACGCGGGTGCTATTATTTCCGGAGGTCAAGGTACAGCACAGGAGAAAATGCGAGTTATGCGTGAAAATGGTATTACTGTTGCTGAAACCCCTGATGTCATGGGTGAAACAATGATTAAAGTTTTAGAGGAAAATAACTTAACTGAGAAATGTAAAACACATTAAACATCAAAGAGAAGGACTTAAAAACAATTTGTTTTTAAGTCCTTCTTCATGAAATTTGATTAAGGGTTAGGAGGGTTTACTTGAAAAACTTTAAAAAAAGATTTGTTCATCTTCATCGTATACACATGTTAAATCGAAAAAGAATGATTATACTTCTTCAATATGATCCCTCATTAAAGAAAGTCTTCAGATTATCAGCAAGTGAATTAAGTTCACTGCTCTCCCTTTCTCGTGAAAAATCCTTTTCATTCTACAAAAAAATACAATCTCAATCTTTACAGAAAGAGACTTTGAGTGTTTTGCGACAATTTAATATTGTAACGATATTTGACGAAAACTATCCCCACGTGTTAAAAACAATAAAAGACCCACCTTTAGTATTATATACAATAGGGAATAGTAAATTATTAAATAAGAAACCCTCATTAAGTGTAATTGGTACAAGGAATCCATCACAACATGCAAAGGAGAAATTATCAACAATTACTGAGCCAATTGTCCGTAAAGGCTGGGTTATTGTAAGTGGAATGGCTTTAGGTATTGATAGTTATGCCCATCAATTGACATTAAACTTACATGGACATACAATTGCTGTTCTAGGAAGTGGATTTAATCATATTTATCCAAAACAACATGAAGATCTCTTTCGTCTTATTTGTAAAAGAGGGTTAGTCATTTCAGAATATCCACCACATATAAAGCCTGCACGTTATCACTTTCCAGAACGTAATCGAATCATAAGTGGATTAAGCTTTGGAACATTAGTTATTGAAGCTACGATGAAGAGTGGAACACTTATAACGGTCGATCAAGCTTTAGATCAAGGAAGGGAAGTATTTGCCGTACCAGATTCACCATTAGTTCGTCAAGCAGTAGGATGTAATATGTTAATAAAAGAAGGGGCCCAACTTGTTACATCATCAGAGGATATTTTGTATAATTGGGAACAAATTAGTGATGTTATGGTATAAATTTACAATTCACTTAATGTTTATGCCCCATAACATTCACCTGTTTATTTGACAAATAGTATAGATATATTTAACATGAATAAAGATTTCACAATAATATGTAAACCTCAAATCGAGGAGGAATAAAAATGTCAGATTATCTTGTCATTGTTGAATCACCCGCAAAAGCAAGAACAATAGAACGATATCTAGGAAAAAATTATACTGTGAAAGCTTCTATGGGACATGTTCGAGATCTACCGAGAAGTCAAATGGGAGTTGATGTAGAAAATAACTTCACTCCTAAGTATATAACGATACGTGGAAAGGGAGACGTATTAAAAGAATTGCGTCAAGCAGCAAAAAAAGCAAAAAAGATTTATTTAGCTGCTGACCCTGATCGTGAAGGAGAAGCAATAGCGTGGCATTTAGCTTACGCATTGAAAATGGATGATACGTCAGATTGTCGTGTCGTCTTTAATGAGATTACAGAAGATGCTATTAAAGAATCCTTTAAACAGCCACGTTCAATTAACATGGATTTAGTTGATGCACAGCAAGCAAGAAGAATCCTAGATCGACTAGTAGGTTATAATATTAGTCCATTGCTTTGGAAGAAAATACGTCGAGGATTGAGTGCCGGGCGAGTTCAATCTGTCGCAGTAAAGCTAATCATTGATCGCGAAAATGAAATTGAAAACTTTGTACCAGAAGAATACTGGTCGATAGAATCTGATTTTCTAAAAGATAAAGAGCAATTTGAAGGCAAGTTTTATGGCCTTGATGGAAAAAAATATGAGCTAAAAACAAAAGATGATGTGGATAAAGTGCTAGAGCAGCTTGATGGAGATCAATTTACAGTTGCGAATGTTCAAAAACGTGAAAGAAGAAGAAATCCCCAACCTCCATTTACAACGTCATCTCTTCAGCAAGATGCAGCGAGAAGGTTGAATTTCCGAGCTAAAAAAACCATGGTCATTGCCCAGCAACTTTATGAAGGAATTGATTTAGGTAGTCAATCTGGAGGAATTACTGGTTTAATTACGTATATGCGTACGGACTCAACACGAATTTCCCCCGTAGCGAGAGGAGAAACTGTAAAATACATTGAAGAAAAATTCGGTGAAAATTATGTAGGATATCGCAAAAGTTCAAAGCAAAGTGAAGGAGCACAAGACGCTCATGAAGCGATTAGACCGACATCGATTCATAGAACTCCTGCATCGTTAAAATCAGTTTTATCAAATGACCAATATCGTTTATACAAATTAATTTACGAACGCTTTTTAGCTAGTCAAATGGCCCCGGCTGTAATGGACACAATGACCGTTCAGCTAACAAATAATGGCGTCGAGTTTCGTGCAACGGGATCTCAAGTTAAATTCCCTGGATTTATGCGTGTTTATAAAATTAGATCAGGAAAACAAGATAAAGAGAAGATTTTACCGGAGTTAGAAAAAGGAATGGCGGTTAAAGCAAAAGAAATTACACCAAATCAACATTTCACACAACCACCACCAAGGTATACTGAAGCACGGCTTGTACAAACAATGGAAAAATTAGGAATTGGAAGGCCATCCACATATGCCCCGACAATTGATACGATCCAACGACGAGGTTACGTTAGTATGGAAGAACGTCGCTTTCATCCGACAGAGATCGGCACGATTGTTAATGAAATGTTAGAACAATATTTTCCAGAAATTATTGACGTTGATTTTACAGCAGATATGGAAACAAGTCTTGATGATATAGAAGAAGGCAAAACAAAATGGGTTCAAGTGATGGATGAATTTTACAATGGCTTTAGTAAACGATTGGAAAAGGCAGAAAAAGAAATGGCAGAAGTTGAAATAAAAGATGAACCGGCTGGAATTGATTGTGAGAAATGTGGCCATGAAATGGTTTATAAGATGGGAAGATACGGTAAGTTTCTAGCATGCTCAAACTTCCCTGAATGTCGGAATACGAAACCTATTTTAAAGAAGGTAGGAGTAAAATGTCCGAAGTGTGAAAAAGGAGATATTGTTGAACGAAAATCAAGACGTGGCAGAACATTTTATGGTTGTGATCAATACCCAGACTGTGATTTTGTATCCTGGGATAAACCGATTAAGAAGCCATGTCCAACATGTAAGGCATTATTAGTAGAAAGAAGAACAAAAAAACGAGTTACAACAAAATGTACACAATGTGATTATCAAGATATTGAAGAATTGTAATGGATGAGTCTGTCCACCTCGTTTGGACAGACTTTTTTACTGTTTGAATTTTTAGTAAAATGGGTATAATACAAAACATACGAACAATAATGAAACTAGCAATCAAAAAAGTTGCCTATTTCTGACTATTTATTTATAATAAAAAATTGGGTAACTTATAGTGTTATTTAGCGCAAATATTTCGAATTGATTAAAAGATTGTTACAATTTAGTGAATTGTATTGAAGGAACAAATGTACAATGATAAACTTGAGGAGAGTAACTATATGAACAACTCTTGTACACATAAGACAGAATTTATCGAATATTTACAAATCGAAAAAAATGCTGCTCAAAATACAGTTATCCACTACAAAAAAGATATCGATGAATTTTTATCCTTTTTAAAAGAAGAAAGTATTCCTGCTCTACATGAAGTTGATGTTCAATTAGCCCGACTATTTTTAACAAGTTTATATCGCCGAAAACTGAGTCGTCGTTCAGTTTCTCGTAAAATTTCAAGTTTACGTAGTTTATTCAAATTTTTACAAAGAGAAAATATAGTTGAAAACAATCCGTTTGCCCAAATTACTTTACCAAAAACAAAAGATACTATCCCAGAATTTTTATACAGACAAGAAATAGAAAGGCTTTTTACGGTAAATGATTTGTCTACACCCTTAGGTCAGCGCAATCAGGCTTTGTTAGAAATTCTTTATGGCACAGGTATTCGGGTTAGTGAATGTTGCAATTTGCAAATCGAACATATTGATTTTGATATTGGTTCAATGTTTATTCATGGAAAAGGAAATAAAGAAAGATATGCCTTATTTGGTGAATTTGCTAATAAGGCATTACAAGCGTATATAAATGATGGTCGAAAAAAGCTGTTAGGAAAATCGAATGAGGACACGAATATTGTGTTTTTAAATGCCCGGGGTAAACCACTTACTGATCGAGGTGTTCGTTTAATTTTATCAAACATGGTAAAGGATACTGCATTAACGATAAAAGTTACACCTCATAAAATAAGACATACGTTTGCTACTCATTTATTAAATGAGGGTGCAGATCTTCGAACCGTACAAGAGTTGCTTGGTCATGAAAATTTATCGTCAACTCAAATATATACACATGTAACTAAGGATCATCTTCGCCGTGTATATATGCAAAGCCATCCACGGGCAAATCGAAAAAAAGATTAGATTATTTAATTGGTAATTGGGAGTGTATACGATGAAGGACCAAATTAAAGGAACAACGATTTTTGCTATACAACATAACGGTCAGAGTGCTATAAGTGGTGATGGGCAAGTCACTTTAGGTGAAGCTACAATTATGAAGCACAAGGCACAAAAAGTGAGAAAGCTATTTAATGGAAAGGTTTTAGCCGGATTTGCAGGGACTGTAGCCGATGCTTTTACTTTATTCGAAAAGTTCGAAGGTAAGTTAGAATCCTACGATGGGAATTTAAAACGGGCCGCTGTAGAATTAGCAAAAGAATGGCGAAGTGACAAAGTGTTGCGGAGACTTGAAGCATTATTAATTGTTTTAAATGAAGATGATATGTTGCTCGTTTCAGGAACGGGAGAAGTAATCGAACCGGATGATGGTATACTAGCAATTGGTTCCGGAGGGAACTATGCACTTAGTGCAGGTAGAGCTTTAAAAAGAAAAGCAGAACATCTATCGGCTGAAGAAATTGCACATTCAGCTTTACAAATAGCAAGTGAAATATGTGTTTATACAAATGATCATATTACGACAGAGGTTTTGTAAACGTGAGGGGGAAGCAACTACATGAGTGAAAATTTAACTCCAAAACAAATCGTCGAAAAACTAGATCGATTTATTATTGGTCAAGAAAGTGCTAAGCGCTCTGTAGCCATTGCTTTAAGAAATAGATATCGACGAATGATGTTGGATGAACAAATAAAGGATGAAATTGTTCCAAAAAACATACTTATGATAGGTCCAACCGGGGTTGGAAAAACAGAAATAGCCAGAAGGTTAGCCCATTTAGTTCAAGCACCTTTTGTAAAAGTGGAAGCGACAAAATATACAGAAGTAGGATATGTAGGAAGAGATGTTGAATCAATGATACGAGATATCGTTGAAGCAGCTATTCAAATGGTTCAAGCTGAAAAAATGGAAGGCGTAAAAGAAAAAGCAGAAGTTGCTGCAAATAGAAAACTTGTCAAACTGTTAGTGCCACAGGCAAAAAAACAAAAGAACTTTCAAAATCCATTAGAAATGTTATTTCCTAATCAGGAAGCTGATGAAGAAAATGAGGAAGAAAAAGATGAGCGCATTTTAAGTCGGCGAAAACAAGTAGAAGAGCAATTAGCTCTTGGCGAGTTAGAAGATCGATTAGTAACGATTGAAATTGTTGAATCGGCGCCATCCATGTTTGATATGTTGCAAGGCTCAGGCATGGAGCAAATGGGCATGAATATGCAAGAGGCTTTTGATAAATTTATGCCTAAAAATAAAAAACGAAGAAAATTACCTGTAAAAGAAGCAAGGCAAATACTTATCAAACAAGAGGCAGAAAAATTAATCGATAAAGATGAGGTTGCTCAAGAAGCTATTGAAAGAACTGAGCAATCAGGGATTATCTTTTTAGATGAAATTGACAAAATAGCTGATAAAGGCTCGTCTACAGAACATGTGTCACGAGAGGGAGTCCAAAGAGATATATTACCGATTATCGAAGGTTCAACAGTGATGACGAAGCATGGCCCTGTTAAAACAGATCATATTTTGTTTATTGCTGCAGGAGCTTTTCATATGTCAAAGCCTTCAGATTTAATCCCAGAGTTACAAGGGCGATTCCCGATTCGAGTAGAATTAGAAAAGTTAACAACCAAAGATTTCAAACGAATTTTATCTGAGCCTTCCAATGCATTATTAAAACAATATCGAGAACTACTTAAAACAGAAGGTGTTGAAGTTACTTTTACAGAGGAAGCCATTGAGCGAATCGCGGAAATAGCTTATGAAGTCAATCAAGAAACAGATAATATAGGTGCCAGAAGATTGCATACTATTATGGAAAAACTACTCGAGGATTTGTCCTTTGAAGCACCTAATATTCAAATGGGGGAAGTAAAAATTACTCATCAGTATGTTGATGAGAAATTAGCTAATATTGTTAAGAGTAAGAATTTAAGTCAATTTATTTTATAACATTAAAGTTAAATATTTTTTGGAGGAATAAAAAATGGAACTTTTAAATCGAGCACGTAAAATTAATTCAATGTTACAAAAATCTGCTGGAATGTCAGTTAACTTTACAGAAATGTCCGAAACTTTGTCAAATGTTATTAAAGGAAATATATTTATTTTAAATCGGGATGGAAAACTATTAGGTCACGCCATTAACGAAGAAATAGATAATGAACGAATGAAAAACATGCTAGAAGAAAGGCAGTTTCCAGAAGAGTATACCCAAGGATTATTTAATATTATTGAAACGACACCAAATATTGATATAGATAGTAGCTATACAGTATTCCCAGAAGAAAACAAAGAATTATTTAAAGATGGCTTAACAACTATTGTTCCTATTAATGGTGGAGGAGAAAGATTAGGAACGCTTATTTTAGGAAGATTATCCGATACATTTGAACCAGATGATCTTTTATTAGCAGAATACGGAGCAACTGTTGTAGGAATGGAAATTTTACAAGAACGTTCCGAAGAAAGAGAAAAAGAAGCTCGTAGAAAAGCTGTCGTACAAATGGCCATCAATTCCTTGTCCTACAGTGAACAAGAAGCTATTAACCATATCTTCGATGAATTGGATGGAAATGAGGGATTACTTGTTGCAAGTAAAGTAGCAGATAGAGTTGGAATTACCCGGTCAGTGATTGTCAATGCCTTAAGAAAATTAGAAAGTGCCGGTGTCATCGAATCTCGCTCCTTAGGGATGAAAGGAACTTATATTAGAGTCTTAAATGACAAGTTTTTAGTCGAGTTAGAAGAGCAAAGAATTCGTTAATAAAAACGACAAGATAGTCAAAAGGGTTTTATCTAATGTACAAATAGATAAAACCTTTTTTTATTGATTTTTTTAGTTTCACATGTTCTAAAAAAATATATAATCAATTCGTTCTAGTAGTTTTTATTTATATTATTCATAGAATTTTATAGAATTAAGGTGAAAAATGGCGAAATATGTTAGACATTTTGTAAATTATAAATTATAATGATATCTAAATGTAATATATTTAGTGACTTTTGTCGGAGGAGGTTTATAGATGTGAAGTTGTTTGATCCTACTATATTATCATTAGTACAATCATTGAATTACGCTTCGACTAAAAACCGAGTCATTGCAAACAACATTGCAAACGTTGATACACCGCGGTTTAAAGCTAAAGAAGTGCGTTTTAAAAATGTTTTAGCCGATGAACTTGAAAAAAACATGGTTGCTAAAAAAACAAATGAGAAACATGTCGATTTTTCAGATACACTACATAAGCCTTATGTTATCCGGATGAAAAACAACACGACATACAATCACAATGGGAATAACGTAGATATTGATAAAGAAATGTCAGAACTAGCAAAAAATCAAATTTATTATCAAGGATTAGTCGATAGGATTAATGGAAAGTTTGGTAAAATACAAACTGTTTTACGAGGAGGTAGCTAATCATGGGAATTTTTAATGCAATGAATGTAAGTTCAAGTGCATTAACTGCACAAAGATTAAGAATGGATGTTGCTTCATCGAATATAGCAAATGCACAATCGACTAGAGCTACCGTAAACGCAAACGGTGAGTATGAACCATATCGAAGAAAGATGGTCACTTTTCAATCTGACCAAAATAGTTTTCGATCCTTTTTACATCGAGCAGTACATAACAAAGAGGTTAAAACTCAAGGAGTAAAAGCATCACGCATTGTGGAAGATGAGACTCCTTTTAAATTGGAATACCAACCAAATCATCCAGATGCAAATGATGATGGATACGTAAGATTACCAAATGTAAATCCATTAAAAGAAATGGTAGATATTATGAGTGCTACAAGATCTTATGAAGCTAATGTTACTTCACTTAATGCCACTAAAAACATATTGTTAAAAGCATTAGAGATAGGTAAATAAAAGGGGTGTCTTAATTGAATACGAAAATAGTCGGAAGTATACCACTTCATCAAACAAATCCATCCATCATACAAACTCCAAAAAGTAAAGAAACAAATTTTTCAGATTTCCTTAAAAATGCAATAGAAAAAGTTAATAATCATCAAATAGAATCTGATCAAAAGACAAATGCCTTTATCGCAGGAGAAATTACAGATTTACATGAGGTTATGATTACAGCTCAAAA
>Ga0209487_1004489_pt1 | contig 10692 bp, 5 predicted proteins | sample Poulit2012_FD_187524 | JGI IMG/M metagenome (GOLD analysis project Ga0209487, IMG submission 187524) | Agricultural soil microbial communities from Georgia to study Nitrogen management - Poultry litter 2012 (SPAdes) (version 2) | ecosystem: Environmental > Terrestrial > Soil > Agricultural land... | reverse complement strand
TGCCTAATCAAGAGCAGCTTATAAACGTAGCTGAAGAATTATTGCTAGGTGATGGCAGTGAGCTTGCTGAACAATGGAAAAGCGCCCTCAGCAAACCTTACCAAAAAGCCAACGGCGAGCTGGCCGATTACAGCACCTTGAAGGGCCAGCTGAATAACTACACCCAAAAGAACAACTTCGATTATTTTATCCATAAAGACTTGGGCGGCTTTTTAACCCGCGAGCTGGATTTTTATATCAAAAACGAACTGATGCAATGGGAAGATTTGGCCGCACTGAAAAACAACCCCGCACGCCTAGCACCCATGCTCAGCAAGCTGGATGTGATACGTGACCTTGGCGGTAAAATTATTACTTTCTTAGCGCAGCTAGAAAACTTCCAAAAGAAGCTGTGGCTAAAGAAAAAGTTTGTCACCGAAACCAACTACTGCATCACGCTCGACCGTGTACCCGAAGCGCTGTATCCAGAAATCTGTGGCAACCAAGCCCAGCTCGAAGAGTGGATTAAGCTATTTGCCATTGATGAAATAAAGGGTGATTTAACCACACCTGCTTTTAGCAACCCGCTCACACCAGAGTTTTTACACGCCAACCAAAACCTAGTGCTGGATACACAGTTTTTTAGCGAGCAGTTTAAGGCTGAGTTAGTCGCCAGCATTGAAGACTTTGATGAGCAGTGTGATGGATTGCTGGTACATTCGGAGAACTTTCAGGCGTTGCAGTTATTGCAAGAGCGCTATCGAGAGCAGGTTAAATGTATTTATATTGATCCGCCTTACAACACTGAACAAGACAGACAGCAAGGGAAATTTATTTACAAAGATGGATACACAAGATCTTCTTGGTTAAGTTTAATGAACGACCGAATAAGTATTGGTAAGGAGTATCTTGGAGATGAAGGGCTGTTGATGGCATCAATCGACGATAATGAAAATTATCGTCAATCCGAGTTGCTAGACAACCACTTCGGTAGAGAAAACTATATTTATGAAACAATCTGGAATTTAGGAACAGGCACTCAAGCTGGCCATTTTACCCGTTCCCATGAATACATTCAGGTTTATGCAAAAAATAAGAAAAACCTACCACACTTTTATTCAATAAGAACTGGAAACATCAGAGATAGAGCAGTAAAGAAAATATCTAGAGCTAATCCGGCGAGCAAGGTTAGCTTTCCTGCTGGAATTGAATTTGAGGGCGATGATGCAGTTTTTAAAGGTGAAATTGGAGGTTCTGAAAAACAAATAATTCATGGAGAAATGATTTTCAAGGATGGAAAATTAACTAAAGATGTAACCGTTGAAGCCGGCTGGGCTATGAAGAACCAACTTGAGTCTTGGCTTGAAGGTAAGGAAACCTTCGATACTAAAGGGCAAAAAGTTGTCCGTTTTTATTTTAATAAGCAAGGCATTCTTTGGTATGAAAAAGAACGTAGCACTGAACACCCTGCTACGGTTTTAAGTAGCATTGCTAACACAAAAGATGGTTCATCAGAGTTAGCAGATATATTGTCCTTTTTACCATTTCCTTTTCCAAAACCATCGAAACTTTTAACTTTCCTAGGAAAGCTAGCTCTTTCTAAAAATGATGCTATCTTAGATTACTTCGCTGGCTCAGGCACAACAGGTCATGCCGTAATTAATTTAAATCGTGAAGACAACGGAAAGCGTAAATACATTCTCGCAGAAATGGGCAACCACTTCGATACCGTTTTAAAACCCCGCATGGCAAAAGTGGTTTACTCCGACAAATGGAAAAACGGCAAACCCGAATCCCGCGACACAGGCATTTCCCACTGCTTTAAATACATTCGCTTAGAAAGCTACGAAGATACCTTGGGTAACTTAACGCTGAATACCAAACAAGATTTATTCAGCCAAGCCAGCAACGACGACGCCCGCCAAGCCTATGTGATGAACTACATGCTGGATGTAGAAACCCGCGGCTCGCAATCGTTGCTCAACATCGAGCAATTTACCAACCCCACGGAATATCAGCTCAATGTACGCTCCGCCAGTGGCGATGAAACCGTGCCCGTCAAGGTAGATTTGCTAGAAACCTTTAACTATCTACTGGGTTTGGAGGTAGAACATATTGCCGCGCCCCTGCATTTTGATGCTGAGATCACCACTGGTGAATATGGTCGCAAACAGGCCAAAGTAAAACACACCGCAGACGGCAAATGGTGGTTCCGCACCGTGTACGGTAAAAACCGCAACGGCCAATATGTGTTAGTGGTATGGCGCAACCTGCCGAGCGTTATCGAAGCGGGCAGCGATGCCGAAAAACGCACCGAAGCCTTAATTGCCGATAATGCCGTTCTCGATGCCGTGTTGGTGGAACGTTTGAATATACGCTCAACCAAAAACCCGGATGACGAAATTGACATTCTGTATGTGAATGGCGACAACAACATTGCGACACCGCGCGACAGAAAAGGCAACCCCATGGAACAAGTCCGAGTGCGACTTATTGAGGAGTCCTTCAAGCGGCTTATGTTTGCTGATACAGAAGCAGTGCATTAAGGGCGGACATGTCAAGAAAATCCGGCAGGAAAGAGTTGCATTTTAGTCACCATCTGGTGCTTAACCAGTGGTTGTTTTCATTGTTTGGCTTTGATTCTGTAAGCGGCTCCTTTGAGGTCGAACAAGGGGTACAGAAGGCCACCCTGGAAGCATTCCGGGATCGTTTTCAGCTGCAGGGCGAAACCGCAGGACGTAATGCTGAAGGTGTACATTTTATTGTTAAGCGCATACTGGAAAACATAACCTCTGATGCAACGCTTGGTGACGAGTTATTGCTGGAATACGATCGTCGTATCCAACAACATACCGAAGCCATTAATGCTGGCCGCCATGCAAAAGGGCTTGAGCCCATAGAGTGGAAGTACTTTCAGTATTTAATGTTGCTGTTTACCGAGGTGTATTTGGATTACCTGTTTACCAGGCCTGAAGATTTGGTGGAAGGTTTAAACGATCAAATTGAGCGCTGGAATACCAGGTGGATTGAAGAGGAGGGGTGCAGGCACAAGGCCTTAGAGCCGATTAACACCGAAGACGATTTATGGCCTCAGCTTAACCTAGTGGCTTATTGGAGTGCGACAGGCTCGGGTAAAACCTTGGTGATGCATGCCAATATTTTGCAGTACCGCTTTTACCAAGAACGCTACGCCAGTAATTTAAGTTATCCGCACTACGGTAAAACCAATCAGCTCAACAAGGTGATATTGCTTACGCCCAATGAGGGTCTAACTCGCCAGCACCTGATTGAGCTTGATGCTTCTGGCATCAGTGCTCGTGAGTTTTCTCATAATGCAGGTGATCTGATTGGCAGCGATGTGGTGGTTATCGATATCAATAAGCTTGCTGATAAGCAGGGCGATAAAACCGTGGCAGTGGACGCCTTTGGCGACAACAACCTGCTGTTGGTAGACGAAGGTCACCGCGGAACAGCCAGTGGCAGCGGCGGCGTGTGGTATCGCTATCGCCGTCAGTTGGCTTCCAAAGGGTTTACCTTTGAATATTCGGCCACTTTTGCTCAGAGCGCCATTAACGACAACATTAACAAAGACATGGGCACCAGCCTGCGCCAGTCTTACTCTAAAGCCATTCTGTTCGATTATTCCTACCGCTACTTCTACGCCGATGGCTATGGCAAGCAATCACAGGTGCTCAACATTGAAAAAGGTGTGGAGCAAAATTTGTTTTTGTATCAAATGGCATCGTTGCTGAGCTTTTATCAGCAAATGCATTTGTTTCAATCACAACAGCAGGCGCTCTTGCCCTTTAATTTGGAAAAACCCTTGTGGGTGTTTGTGACGTCACGCGTTACTGCCAGTGACTACAGTGCCCCTGTGGCAAATGACATGGTGGCATCACTTGGTTTTATTGACCAAGTATTAAGTCAGCGTGAGCAAGCCGTTCATGCTATTCATACACTGCTCAATAAAGGCTTGGTGGCACAAGACGGTGTAAATTATTTATACGGCCGCTTTAACTACCTAAAAGAGTTAAACCTTGATGCCGCTATGCTTTATCAAGACTTGCTGGAGCGTGTCTTTCACAGCCAGGGCGGCAAGCTGTACCTGGAAAACATTACTGGTGCACAAGGTGAAATAGCCCTACGTGCTGGTGAATCATCAACACCTTTTGGAGTTATCAATATTGGCAATACAGCCAGGCTGTTAAAGCTATGTGAGGAGCATGGCTTGCTGGTGCAGGACGCCCGCTTTAGCGACTCATTGTTCAACGAAATCAACACGGTGGATTCTCGAGTGAACTTGTTGCTTGGGTCGCGCAAATTTACCGAAGGCTGGAGCAGCTGGCGCGTTTCCAATATGACGCTCATGAATGTGGGCCGTGGCGAAGGTGCGCAAATTATCCAGCTGTTTGGCCGTGGAGTGCGCTTGAAAGGGTGGAACATGAGCCTTAAACGCTCTGCGGATATAGGCGCGGAGCTCAAGCAGCACAATATCGAGCGCCCAAAATACATAGGAATTCTTGAAACGCTGAATATCTTTGGCTTGAACGCCAACTATATCGATGCTTTCCGCAAGCAGCTGGAAGATGAAGACATCCCCGTGAATGAGGGGGTTGCCGAAATGGCTTTGCCGCTTGTGCCCATGGCAGATCTTCCTCAAGACTTAAGCATTGTTCGCGTGAAAGACAAGGTTGTTAACCGGGCCATGGGCGGGTCTGGCTCAGCCTTTTTGGAGCTGGCCGAGCAGGTGGTGCTGCTGGCGCCCAGGCAGTTAACCGCACAGGACAGAGATTATTTTTGTAATCCGGAACGAGTGATTGTGAACTTTTATCCACGCATGGGTGGTTTTGCAACTGATGGCGAAACCATAGAGGCCGCGGATAAAACACAGCCCCTTACGGCTGATCATTTGGCACTCCTCGATATTGACAAGCTTTATTTTGAGCTGTTGAATTTTAAGCGCAGCAAACGTTGGGCGAACTTGACCATCCCGCCAGCGATTGTTATTGAGCTGTTGAGTGACAACAGCTGGTATCAGATAAAGGCGCCAGACAAGTTGATGGCTTTAGGCAATCTGGAAAACCTGGCTGTGTGGCACGACATGGCCATTAGCCTGCTGCGCAAGTACTGTGAGATGTTCTACAACTATCGTCGTAAACAGTGGGAAAGCGACAAGCTCGAATTCAAATATATTACCGACGACAGCAGCTACTTGCCCAATGTGCGTGAAGATATGCCTCATGGGGGCTACCTGGTAACGCTTGATCCTGTACGCCACGAAAGCATTTATAACGAACTGCAGGGCATCAAAGAAAGCATCGCGCAAGGAAAAGTGTCGCAGTGGCGAGACAGGATTGTGGGTGCGAGTTTGCAGTTTCTGTTCAACGAGCGTCACTTTTACCAGCCGCTGCTGACTTTAGTTGCCAAAAATGTGGATTATCAAGTAACTCCAGTTCCGCTTAACAAGGGTGAAGCGCAGCTGGTTAACGACCTGCAAACTGCTTGGAGCAACGGCGTATTCCCGGCTGGAGCAGAAGTGTTTTTACTGCGCAACGTGGCTGGCAAGGGAGCCGTCGGGGTGTTTATTGACGGCGGTTTTGAGCCCGATTTTATTCTTTGGATAAAGTGCAAGGGTGAGCAACAAGTGGTGTTTATAGACCCCAAAGGCCTGCGCCACCATACCTTTGATGATCCAAAAGTGAATTTCCACCAAAGCATCAAGGAGCTGGAGCGTATCCTGCATAAGAACAGCCCTGACATGCAGCATGTAAAACTGCATTCGTTTTTAATGTCACAAACCAGTGCAGTTGTTCTGGAGCGCCGGTGGGGCGTGACGCAGAACGAAATTGAAAATAAAAATATCTTGTTCCCTGAAGGCAATGGCGAATACGTGACCAAACTGATGCAAAAGTTATTTGCCCAGCATGGCTGATTGAGGCCTTGTGGCTTACACGGTGCGTCTGCCTTTGAATTCATGATGGGTATGAACTCCACAAGCTAGACGCCGCCGCATATTCGTTCGAGGCAGCAATGCCTGGCTGTCCACCGATAACCATTGCAGCAGCTTATCAGAGGCTCTGACCATAGCGACCTGAGCAAAACAAAACCGCCCCCAGAAAGTGCGGGATGACTGAACGTGCAGCCTTGGAATTGTTCCTTTTTGCGCACGCTGCTTTGTTCAGACAGCTTTGCCTACAAACGCTTCAAGCAGCACAAACACGGTAATAATTCCCAGCATGGCGACGGGGTAGTGGCTGGCGCGGTCGAAGAGGCGGGCGGCGTGGGAGCTGGTTTGGTGGCGGAGCAGCTGGAGGGCGGGGATTAGCAGCAGGAAGGTGCCGGCGGTGAGGTTGGCGATGTGCCACGGCCAACCCAGCGGCAGGGGGGACATGGTGGGCAGGAACAGGCTGACGGTGACGGCAAGAACCAGGGTGGCGGCAATGATGCGGCCGGCGCGCTGCGGGCCGAACAGGACGGGGATGGTTTTGGCGCCGATTAGGCGGTCTTCCTCGACGTCGTTCCAGTCGGCCGGGATGTTCTGGCCGCCGATTTCCCACGCCATCAGCCAGGCGATCATGAGCGCCAGCCGGGGCAGGGACGGCTGCGGCACGACCACCAGCACGGCGGCGACGGGGCCGGTGGCCTTGACCAGGCCGCTGACGAAGATGCGCAGCCAGCTTGTTTTGAGCAGCAGGCAGTAGATGATTTCCAGCGCGGCGGCGGCCAGCACGACGCAGACCAGCAGCGGGTTGAGCCACCAGGCGCCGGCCAGCGCGATGAGATACCAGACGCCGAACCAGGCCAGGGCGCGGCCCATGTCCAGCTTGCCGCGCGCCAGCGGATAGCGCAGCCCGGAGGCTTCGACGGCGTAGCCGGGGTTGGGGCCGGCCTGCGAGAATTTTTCGCGGTCGACGCGCACGCCCACCAGGTCGTTGAGGGCGTAGATGGCGGTGTAGCCGGCCACGGCGGTGACCAGGGCGACGACCAGCACCGACAGGGCGGGGAAATGCCCCAGCCACAGCAGGGCGGCAAAGCCGGGCATGGCGACATCGAGCAGGCCGTGGCTGGTGCGCGACAGGGCGAGGAAGCGGCGCATGGCGATTGAGTCCTTCTTTAAGTCCCTAGTTTTTCTTTACAAAAGCGGCCATGTAGTTGACGTCTTCGCGGTTGTGGGCCACGCGGAATTTGCGCGTCAGCGGGTTGTAGATCAGGCTGGCGCTTTGGATGTGCTGCAGCCCGGCGTCGCGGGCGCCGGCGCGCATTTCTGCGGGCTTGACCAGCATGCGGTACTGGTGGGTGCCGCGCGGCAGCAGGCGCAGGATGTATTCGCCGCCGACTATGGCGAACAGCCAGGCCTTGAAGCTGCGGTTGATGGTGGAAAAGACGGCCTTGCCGCCCGGCTTGAGCAGCCGCGAGCAGGCGCTGATGACGGCGGCCGGGTCGGGCACGTGTTCGAGCATTTCCAGGCAGGTGACGACATCGAAGCGGCCCGGCATTTCGTCGGCCAGCTGTTCGACTGTTTGCAGCCGGTAGTCGATGGTCAGGCCGTGGTCGTCGGCGTGTTGGCGCGCCACGGCCAGGGTCAGCTCCGACTGGTCGAGGCCGGTGGTGTCGGCGCCGGCTTTTGCCAGGGTTTCGGTGAGAATGCCGCCGCCGCAGCCGACATCGACCACCTTGGCGCCGCTGATTTCAGCGTGATCGAAAATAAAGCGGGCGCGCAGCGGGTTGATGACGTGCAGCATGCCCATCTTGCCGTGCGGGTCCCACCACAGCTGGCTGATGCGGTCGAATTTGCCGATTTCTTCGGGGTCAACATTCAAGGGCTGGTTCATTGTTGGTGTCCATGCGGGAGCGGAGAACGGGGATGGCATCGGCCAGCTCGCGGCGGCGGATGTCGTTGACAAATACGCAGCGGCCGATGGCGTCGGGCAGGGGCACGTTCTGGCGGCCGTCGCGGTGTTCAACGCGATCGAGCAGCGACTGCCACATCAGGTCGGCGTCCAGCAGCGCCAGGTCGGGCTGCATGTCCAGCCGTTCGACCAGGGAGAAGAAGCGCTCGGCGCCGGCGGCTGAAAGCAGGTGTCTGCGCTGCGCCACGGCCACCGACACCAGCATGTCGAGCAGCACCGCCTCGCCGTGCAGCAGGCGCCGGGGGTGGCGGGTTTCCAGGCCGTAGCTGAAGGTGTGGCCGAAATCCACGGCGCGCGCCAGCCGGTCTTCGTACATATTGGGCACCAGCTCGGCGAGCATGCCGTCGATGGCGCGGTTGAGAATGCCGGCGCCATGCGGGCCGGAAAAATGGTTGTTGATGCAGGCGGGCCCGTGTTTTTCCAGCTGCTCGAACAGCTCGGCATCGCACACCGTGGCCAGCTTGAGGATTTCGGCCACGCCGTCGAGCAGGTGGCGGCGCGACTGGGTGGCCAGAAAGCGGCTGTCGAGCAGCACGGCCAGCGGCGGTTCGAAGCTGCCCAGGCGGTTTTTGCGGTCGTTGAAGCTGACGCCGTTCTTGATGCCCAGGGCGGCATCGATGTAGCCCATGAGCGTGGTGGGCACCTTGATGTGCGGAATGCCGCGCCGGTAGGTGGCGGCCAGAAAGCCGACCACGTCGGTCAGCACGCCGCCACCGATGGCAATGACGGGCTCGGCGCGGCGGTGGATGGGGAATTCATCCAGCCGGCGGGCCAGGTGGAGCCAGGTCTGCGGGTTCTTGCGCGCCTCGCCGGCCGGGCATTCCACAATGCGCGCGTTCAGGTTGTGGTGGCGAAACCAGGCGCGGATTCTGTCACCGTGGAGGGCGAGCACGTTGGCGTCCACCACCACAAAGCGGCGGCGTGCGTCGGGCCGGCCGTAGCGCAGCAGCTGCGTGCTGTCGGGCGCAAACAGGTCGGGCGTTTCGATGACATCCCAGCGCATGCGGCGCTCGATGCGGACCGGCCAGCGTTTGGCGGGCTGATTCATGCCGCCTCCAGCCAGCGCTCGCGCCCGGACAGGATCTCGGCGGCCAGGCGGCGCGCGCCGTCCAGATCGTGGTTGATGTAGTCGCCGCACTGGTCGATGCGGGCGTACGGGACGGCTTTAGCCTGTTCAACGCCGGCCAGCAGGGTTTGCAGCACGGCGCAAATGACTTTGGCGCGGCCCTCGTTGATGAACACCAGATAAAAGCCGGTGCGGCAGCCCATGACGCCGACGGAGACAAAGTGATCGGGCATCAGGCGCTGAAAACCCTCGAGCAGGAAATGCTCCATGGAATGCAGCACGGCAACGGGCGGAAATTCGTCGGCGTTGGGCCGGCGGATGCGCAGGTCGACGCAAAACACCTGGTCGCCCGCTGCGCCCTGCCGGACGGAGCGCAGCTTGACGCCGGGCGCGCGCAGTATGCGGTGGTCGAGCTCGCCGATGAAGGCCGTCGGCCAGCCGTGGGTCGACAGGTCGTGGGTTGCAGAGTTGTTCATGTTATTCATGAGGTTGTTCATGAGGACGCTCCGGCCGCATCGATGAGGGGCAGCAGGTGCTGCCGGCTGTCGTCCAGGGCGGTCTGCCAGGATTCGATGTGGTGATAGAGCTCGATGGCGCCGTAGCCGGAAAAGCCGCTGCGCGCCAGCGTCCGGAAGCAGGTTTCAAAATCCAGCGTGCCGCGCCCGGGAATGTCGTGAAAATGGACGATGCCGGTAAGCGTGTTGGCCACCATTTGGTCAACCCGCTGCGGAGCGCGGACGCCGCGCAGCCAGCCGACGATGGGGCGGGTGCGCTCCAGAACGTCAAAGCTCAGGCCGGGCTGTGAAATCATCCAGGTGAAGATTTCGTCATCGAGCGCCGACGGCCCGGCGTACAGGCTGCTGTATTCAATGCCTTGCGGCTCGCGGTCGATGCCCGCCTGCGTCATCAGCGCTTCGATTCGACCCCGGCGGGCGCGGTCGGGCGCGGACTCATAAAAATGGACGGGGTGGTTTTCGTCCAGCAGCAGAAACTCCGAGTCGTCCTCGAAGTGCACCAGAACGCGGGCCGTGTTGAGATCAATGGCCAGGTCGGGGCGGTCGTTGACCACCTTGAGGTTGTAGCCGGCCTGCGCATCGGACACGTGCAGATAGCGGGTGTGCGGCGCCGCTTTTTCCAGCGCGCCGGCCAGGTCGTGTTCGGAGCAGTAGGCGTGGCACAGATCGACGTGCAGCCCGAAGCGCGGCGAGTTGACCTGTTCAACCAGCGCCAGCGCCTGGTCGGTGGTCTCTATATACATGCCCGGCTCGGGCTCGATCAGCAGGGTGATGTCTTCATCGTTGCCAATGGCCGCGATGCATTCATGGATGGATTCGGCCAGCCGCTCGCCCGGGTCGAGGTCCGGCCGCGCCAGGTGCTCGGGGCGGATGAAGCCGCTGCCGAAGGTGACCAGCGGAGCGCCCAGCCGGCGCGCCACGTGAATGCCGCGCTTTACAAGGTCAATGCGGCGCTTGCGCCCGGCGGCCTCCACCGCCATCAGCGACGGCTCGTGCGGCGTCATTGGATTGAAGAAATGGGCGGCGGTGGCCACGCAGGCCGGCTGGATGCGCAGCTGGTTGAGCTGGCTGCGGATCTGCGCCAGATCAGCGTCGTCAATGCTGAACGGGTTGAACTGGTCGCGGTGGAAGGAGATTTCCACGCCGTCGTAGCCGGCCCGGGCCACGGCGTCCAGGGCGGCGGCAAAGTCCAGCCGCGTCAGCCCGAATGTGCTGTAGGCGA
>Ga0209487_1004488_pt1 | contig 10693 bp, 10 predicted proteins | sample Poulit2012_FD_187524 | JGI IMG/M metagenome (GOLD analysis project Ga0209487, IMG submission 187524) | Agricultural soil microbial communities from Georgia to study Nitrogen management - Poultry litter 2012 (SPAdes) (version 2) | ecosystem: Environmental > Terrestrial > Soil > Agricultural land... | reverse complement strand
CGGAGCCACCTACTACACGTGGCGACATCGATTGCTCGAAAAGGCACAACTGCAGAAGCAGCCCGCGCGTCCGGCAAGGAAAATATCGGCGAGTGCTCCTGTCGACTGACGTTCGACCACAACGCGCTAATGCAGTCGGCGGCCGGAGATTGATTCGGGTGTCAGCCGACTCAACGAAAAAGGGCACCTCATTTTGAGATGCCCTTATACTTCGGACGTTGTCGAGCCGGCCGGCCTGCGATCACGCATAGGTATTCAGCATGACCGGCATGATGAGCATCAGCATCTCTTCGTCATCCGCCTGATCGAGCGGCGTCACGACGCCCGCGCGGTTCGGTGATGAGAAGTCGAATACGACCTCATTCGCGTCCAGATTGCTGAGCACTTCCGTCAGGTATGAGGCGTTAAATCCGATGACCATCGGCTCGCTGTCGTACTCGCAGCGCAGCTTCTCATGCGCCTCGCTCGACCGCTCCAGGTCTTCGGCCGACACCTCGATCTCGCCTTCGCTCAGCGACAACCGGATCTGGTGCGTCATCGTGGACGAATACAAGCCGACGCGTTTCACGGCGGCGAGCAGTGCCGTTCTGTCAGCCACCAGCCGCCGGTCATTGTCGAGCGGGATGACCGCTTCGTAGTTCGGATAGGACTCGTCGATGAGCCGGGCGACCACGCGCGAATCTCCGAAGTTGAAATCCACATACCCACCACCGACGGAAATCGTGCACTCACCTTCGCCCGCAACGCGGTTGGCGAGGTTGAGCGCTTTCTCAGGGACGATGAAGTTAATTGCTTCATCCGCAACCAGATGCGCCAGATCCATCTTCACCAACCGGTGGCCGTCCGTCGCCACGGTGCGGCCGCCGTTCGGCTTGATCTGGAAATAGATGCCCATCATGGCCGGGCGCAGCGCATCCTTTGAAACGGCAAAGCTTGTTTTCTGAATGGCACGCTTGAGCAACGCGCCCGTCGTGCCGATCTGCGTGGTCACCTCCAACTCGGGCAGCGCAGGATAATCGGCCCCGTCGAATCCGACCATCCTGTATACGCCGTGGTCGGTTTTTAGCGAGACGGTAAAATCGTCGCCCGCGGTAAGGGTGACCGGCACATCAGGCAGCGCCCGCAGCGTGTCGAGCAGTCGCTTGGCCGGCACGGCCACGCGGCTGCCGCTGTCATCATCGCTGAACTTGACGTCGACGTGCTCGACGATGCTGATCTCGAGATCAGTAGCACTTAGCCGGAGCCGATCTCCCTCGCGATGGAAAAGGATGTTCTCGAGGATGGGGAGTGTGCTTTTCGTAGGCACCGCGCCGCCCACGAGCGTCAGTGCTCGCAGGAGTTCGGCGCTGGGAGCGGTAAACTGCATAGGATGTGGATCAGTCTGAGTGTGCAGTTTGAAAGATACCGAATTTAGCGGCTATGTAATTCCAGTTTGCGACGGATCTCAGCGAGACGATCGGCAAAGCCTGAATCGGTCTCTGCCTGATTCTCCACGCTCTGGATGCCGTGAATGACGGTTGAGTGATCGCGACCACCAAAGTGCAGGCCGATCGTCTTCAGGGAGTGCTGTGTGAACTCCTTACAGAAATACATGGCTACCTGGCGAGCCTGTACGACCTCGCGCTTGCGCGTTTTCGCCCGAACCAGGTCGTCTGGGATGCCGAAGTACTCACACGTGATCCGCTGAATCTCTTCGATGCTGAGGTTCACGCGCCCTTCCTTGATCAGATCGCGCAGTACCTCACGCGCCAGCGGCATATCGATCTCGCGATTATGCAGCGTGGCATGAGCCAACAGCCGGATCAGCGCGCCTTCGAGCTCGCGGATGTTGCTCTTGATGTTGTGCGCGATGAAATCGATGATCGACGGGTCAAACTCGATGCCGTCATCCTCAGCTTTCCGCTGCAGGATAGCGATCCGCGTTTCGAGCTCGGGCTGCTGGACGTCCGCCGTAAGTCCCCACTGGAATCTCGAGAGCAGGCGTTCTTCGATGCCCTTGATCTCGCGCGGGGGCCGATCGGCCGAGAGCACAATCTGCTTGCCCGCTTGATGAAGCGAGTTGAACACATGGAAAAACTCCTCCTGCGTTTTCTCCTTCCCCCCAAAAAACTGGATGTCGTCTACGATCAGCAGGTCGATCTCCCGGTAAAACAGCGAGAACTCGCTCACGCGGTTGTGCTGAATGGCCTGGACGAACTCCGTCGTAAACCGTTCGCTCGAAACATAGAGCACCGTCTCGGCTCGTCGGTGCTGTTTAACGTAGTTGCCGATCGCCTGAATGAGGTGCGTTTTGCCCAGGCCCACCCCGCCGTAAATCAGAAACGGGTTAAAACTGGTGGCGCCCGGCTGCTGCGCAATCGCCCAGGAGGCGCTGCGTGCGAGGCGGTTACAGTCGCCTTCAATAAAACGATCGAAGACGTACGACGGGTTGAGCTGACTATCAACCTGCGGCTTGCGAATGCCCGGGATAGCAAAGGGATGCGCACCGCCTACGGCCGTGCCCCCCGGAGGTGCGTAAAACGGCTGTTGTTGAGCCGCGACACCTGTAGGCTCATAGTCGACATCCACACTGGGCCGGCTCGCCGGGACGTGCATCGACGCTCCTTCATAACCGTCTGTCGACTCCTTCTCGATGACGATGTCATAAAAGAGCCGCCCTTGCGGGCCAAGCACCTTGGTCACCGTCTTGCGCACGAGCGCGAAGTAATGCTCCTCCAGCCATTCGTAATAAAACTGACTGGGGAGCTGGACCGTCAGCTTTCGAACGCCGTCTTCTTCTTCGAGACGAAGCGGCTTGAGCGGCTCGAACCATGTCTTAAAGCTTTGGCGCGGCACGTTGTCTCGAATGATTTCGAGACACTGGTCCCAGGCCGATTCCGGTGTAAGCTCCATGACACGAAGACCTGTGCCGCTGCGCCGATTTCACGACGGAAGCGACGAATAAAAACTGTGGTGGGTGGTTGTGTGTGCGCGAACAGGATGACCGGGTCGTGCAGCGTCACTCGAGGGGACTGCCTCACACGTTATCCACACGCACGAATACACCATTACGGCGTAAACGCACCATTAACAGAGGCGTCGAGACGCGCCTGTTCCTTTTAAAACGGCACTTCAAGTGGCGGATCGGGTAGAAAAACCCCGCGGGTGATGCCTCGGCTCCACAATGCACATGTTATCCACAACATGATTGCACGATGGGATGAGCCGGCTGAAGGCTCGTCTGAACGTACGACCACGCGCCCGATACATTCAACGCCGGCCCGGGATTTCACCCAAAGCTACCCACGCTCTCAGCAGCCTCCCACGCAGCCGGCGGTAACGGCGGTGCGGGCGTCTGCCCGCGAGGCTATGTACGTTATTTTACGCGGCCTTCGTGAACAATGAATTGAGGCGGAACGATAAGCACCGTACTTTCATTGATCTGGACTTGCGTAAGCGCAAGCGACGTCGCTTCGTGGAAGCGGGTTCAGAATTTAACATTTTAGCGCCGCTCAGGCCATGTTGAGGATAGATATTTCCGGTCTCGGGCCGGGAGTCCACGAGATGCAGCTCGAGCCGAACGCCGAAGAGCTTGAGCTCGATCCCGGCAAATTCAGTGAGATTCGCGTGGACCTGCGTCTTGATCGGAAGCCGGATCGGGTATTTGTGAGTTTTTCGGCCGATGCGGTGGCGTTACTTCAGTGTGATCGAACACTGGTCGATTTCGACCAGCGGATTGCCGGAAGCTACGCGCTGTTGTTCGCGCCTGAGGAAATGGCCGACGGTGCGAAAGACGACGAGGATGTGCGGGCACTAAGGCCCGAGGATGAGGAGATCGACGTGACGGATGCCGTGAGGGACACGCTTCTGCTGGCCGTGCCGCAACGAAAGGTTGCGCCTGGAGCAGAGGATGTGGACATTCCCACGCGCTTTGGCGTTCCGGCCGACGGCGGAGAGATAGACCCTCGTTGGGAAGCGCTGAAGGCGCTCAAAGATGATTCAGCTCACTCGGATTCAGACGCGTAAGCGCTGATCACCGAATTACATTACCTGATAAGACGGTTGTTCAATCATGGCAAACCCGAAGCGCAAGCACTCTAAAGCCCGCACGCGTACGCGGCGCTCTGTCTATTATAACAGCGTCGAGATGCCTCCGATGATGGAGTGCCCCGAGTGCAGCAGCACGAAGCTGCGCCACCGCGCCTGTCCGACGTGCGGCACCTACCGCGGCCGCAAAGTCGTTGAGACGCGCGAAGTCGCTTGATATTAGCTCGTTCGCTCCACATCAATAGACAACGCCCAGTATGCCGATTCGAGTAGCCGTCGACGCAATGGGTGGCGACTATGCGCCTGCGGCCACCGTCGAAGGCGCGGTTCGCGCCTCAGCCGACGTCGAGGTTCTTCTTGTCGGGCGAGGCTCCGAGCTCGAAAGTGAGCTGGCCCGCCACGGAGAGGTGTCGGGGGTCGAGATCGTCGATACGCCGGATGTGATCGGCATGGACGAGTCGCCGGCTACCGCGGTCAAGTCGAAGCCGAAATCGTCCATTCATGTGGGTCTCGGCCTGCATAGAGAGGGCAAGGCCGATGCGTTTGTCAGCGCCGGAAATACGGGCGCCGTCATGGCGGCATCGCTGTTTCTGCTTGGCCGAATCGAAGGTGTATCCCGGCCGGCCGTCATCGGGTACTTCCCGTCGCCGAGTGGTGTGAGCATCGTGCTCGATGTAGGCAGTAACATCGATTGCAAGCCCGAGCACCTGCATCAGTTTGCCCGCATGGGCGCTGCGTATGCTGGTGCTGTGATGGGCAAAGAGCATCCATCCGTCGCTCTGTTGAACGTTGGCGAGGAGCCCGGGAAAGGCAATGAACTCGTCAAGGCGGCGTATACGCTTCTGAGCGGCGACTCGACGCTCAACTTTAAGGGCAACATCGAAGGTCGCGACATCTTGATGAACGCTGCCGATGTCGTCGTATGCGACGGCTTCGTTGGCAACGTGTTGCTGAAATTCGGCGAGAGCGTTGCCAGTGTACTTCCTACGATGCTCGGTGCAGCCGTCAAGCAGCTCGGGATCGCCGAGCAGGGCGGCGGCATGTTCCGCGACGTGCTCTCGGCCGTCAAGAAGCAGTTCGATTACGAAGAGTTCGGCGGTGCGCCCCTTCTCGGCATCAAAGGCACCGTCCTTATCGGGCACGGCGGGTCGTCGGCCCGAGCGGTGGAGCGCATGATCCGGACGGCGGCTGAGGCCGCGAGCCGAGACGTCGAAGGCGCTATCGCCCGCGCTATGAGCGCCTGACCCATCACCCTATCAGTATACAAATGGTTCGAGCGGCGATAACCGCAGTTGGGCACTACCTGCCGGAAGAACGCCTTACCAACGCGGATCTCGAAAAGATCGTCGATACGGACGACGAGTGGATCAGGACGCGTACCGGTATCAAGGAGCGGCGCATCCTGCGGGATGAGACTAAAGCCACGTCGTTCATGGCCACGCATGCGGCCCGTGAAGCCCTGGAAAGCGCCGGCGTAGACCCAGGATCAGTCGATGCCGTCATCGTGTGCACCGTGACGCCGGACATGTTATTCCCGTCGACGGCCGCACTCGTTCAGACCCAGCTGGGCGCCACGAACGCCTGGGGCTTCGACCTGTCGGCAGCGTGCAGCGGCTTTCTCTACGGCCTGAGTACGGGCGCACAGATGGTCGAGTCGAAACGGGCGAAGCGCGTGTTGGTGATCGGCGCCGATAAGATGAGCTCGATCGTCGATTATACCGACCGAACCACGTGTATTCTTTTTGGGGACGGAGCGGCAGCCGTGTTGCTCGAGGCGGATGAAGCGGGGAACGGCCTCATCGACTTTGTACATCGGATGGACTCGTCGCAGTGGGAGTCGCTGAGCATGCCCGGCGGCGGTAGCCTCAACCCGCCGTCGCACGAGACGATCGACAACAAGATGCACTATCTGCGTCAGGAAGGTCGATCGGTCTTCAAGCTGGCCGTTGAAGGCATGGCCGACGCCTCCGTCGAAATAATGGAGCGCAACGGCCTCACGGCGGATGACGTGCGCTACCTCGTGCCTCACCAGGCCAACCTGCGCATCATCGATGCGACGGCTCGCCGAATGGGCCTGAGCAGCGACAAGGTGATGCAGAACATCGAGCGCTACGGTAATACGACGGCGGCCACCATCCCTCTTTGTCTGTACGACTGGGAGCACGATCTGAAAGCCGGCGACGGGCTTGTACTTGCGGCCTTCGGTGGCGGATTTACATGGGGCGCCTCGTATCTGAAGTGGGCGTATGACGGTGCGGAGCGTGTAGCCGCCGCACGACAAGAAGACGCCACGTCTATCGAAACGGCAGCGTGATGATCAGGGCTTTTCTCTTTCCGGGGCAAGGCTCGCAATACCCGGGCATGGGTGCGGATCTCGTTGAAGCATACCCGCACACCCGCGACGTTTTCGAACAGGCCGACCACATCCTCGGCTTTTCTCTGAGCGAGATAATGTTCGACGAGAGCGACGGCGCCGCCGATCGCCTCCGTCAAACCGAAGTAACCCAGCCCGCCCTGTTCGTTCATTCCGTTGCAGCCGCGGCTGTCCTCGATAAGCTCGGTGTCAAGGCGCAGATGGCCGCCGGTCATAGCCTGGGCGAATACAGTGCGCTTGTAGCGGCCGGCGCGATTTCTTTTGAGGATGGACTGCGCGTCGTGCGCCGTCGTGGTGAGCTCATGGCGCAGGCAGGCGACGCCCGGCCGGGAACCATGGCCGCCGTCCTCGGCCTTGATGATGACGTCATCAGAAAGATTTGCGCAGAGGTGGCACCGGAGCACGGCACGGTTCAGGCTGCAAACTTCAACGCACCGGGTCAGGTGGTCATTTCCGGAGATCCGGCGGCGGTCGAGATTGCGTCGCAAGCGCTGACCGAGAGCGGAGCAAGGCGTGTCGTTCCGCTTCCCGTGAGCGGCGCGTTCCACTCCGAACTCATGGAATACGCCGTACCGGGTCTTCGCGAAGCACTTGACGGCGTGGAGATTCAAGCTCCAACGTGTCCGGTTTACCTCAACGTGACCGCGCGTCCAGCACAAGATCCGGAGGAGATTCGCCGCCGGCTGCTCGAGCAACTCACGGCCCCCGTCTTATGGACCGGCATCCTCAGTGCGATGTCGGATGACGGCGCTACACGATTTGTCGAGGTCGGTGCAGGCGCGGTTTTAAGCGGACTCGTTAAGCGTACGCTCGGCCGCAGCATTGAAACGAAGCCGGCAGGAAAGGCTGAAGATTTCGAACGTCCCGAAGTATTTCAAATCAGCGATTAATGCAGATCGATCTGACCGGTAAGTCGGTTCTCATCTCAGGTGGAGCGCGTGGCATCGGCCGCGCCCTTGTCGAATCCTTTGCCGGCACGGGAGCGCGTGTTGCGTTTACCTACCGATCCTCTGCGCAGGATGCCGGAGCGCTGAAGCAGCAACTCGAGGACTCAGGAACCGAGGTGCTGGCTTTCCAGGGCGATGCCGTGGATGCCGACGCCGCCGGCGAAGCCGTCAAAGGCGTGCTCGACGCGTGGGGTACCATCGACGTCCTCATCAACAACGCCGGCATCACGAAAGACAACCTGATGCTGCGGATGAGCGAAGACGATTGGGATGCGGTCATCAACACCAACCTCAAGAGCGTCTTCAACTTCGCCAAAGCCGTGTACCGGCCGATGATGAAGCAGCGCGCCGGCAAGATCATCAACATGTCGTCGATCGTTGGCGTGTCCGGTAACCCGGGTCAGACCAATTACTCGGCGTCGAAAGCCGGTATTATCGGCTTCACGAAGAGCCTCGCCAAAGAACTTGCAAGCCGTGGCATCACGGTCAACGCAATTGCGCCTGGGTATGTGGCCACCGATATGACGGCTGCCCTCTCCGATGCCGCACGCGAAGCCATGCTTGGCGCCGTGCCGCTCGGCCGGCCGGCATCGCCGCAAGACGTAGCCAATGCGGCCGTCTTTTTGGCTTCACCACTCGCTGATTACATTACCGGCCAGGTGATCCACGTAGACGGCGGCCTCGTGATGTAATTCGGCCTGGGATTCGCCTCTCGTATCAATGGTCGAGTTCTGGCGTCAGGCCGAGGTCTGCAGGTTAAGACGCGGCAACGACATTTATTGAGCAGGATTCAGGAGAAGCGATACCATGGCTGAAGAGCGAAAATCGGAACCATATAAGCAGGTAATCGACCTCACCTCGAGGGCGATCAAGCAGGACCGCGAGGAAGCTACCCGCGATGCATTCGCCGAGCCGGATCCGCCGCTGCCGGACGTCCAGCTTGAGGATCTGTCCGATTCGATGAGACAGGCCGTCGAGCGCATGAACTGGCCCGGACTCATGCCCGTCCAGCAGAAAGCGATCCCCTATCTCCTGGAGCGCCGCGACCTCATCGTGCAGTCGCGCACCGGCTCGGGCAAGACGGGCGCCTTCATGCTGCCGCTGCTCGACTTGCTCGATCCGTCGCAAGCTGTGACGCAGGCGCTCGTCCTGGCACCAACGCGTGAACTCGCGCGCCAGGTAGAGGCCGAATTCGAGCGCATGAACGGCCCGGACGCCGCCATCCGCACGGCGCTCGTCTACGGCGGCGTCCGTTACGGCCCTCAGCTGCAGGCACTGAAGGAAGGCGCACACGTGGTAATCGGTACGCCGGGCCGTATCCTCGATCACCTCGAGCGGAAGACGCTCGACCTCCGCTCCCTGCGGGTGCTCGTCTTTGATGAAGCCGATGAAATGCTCTCAATGGGCTTCTTCCCCGCGATGAAGCAACTCCGCCGATACCTTCCACGCGAGCGGACGACCTTCATGTTCAGCGCGACAATTCCGCATCGGGTGCAATCGCTCGCGCAGGAGTTCATGAACGATCCGGGCTTCCTCTCGCTGAGTGTCGGCAAGGTCAGCGTAGACGCCATCGAGCACCGCTACCATGTGGTGGATGCGATGGAGAAGGATCGCGCACTTGCACGCATCCTTGAGATGGAGAACCCGGATTCCGCCATCATTTTTTGCAACACCAAGCGCGACGTCGAATACCTGGCGACTTTCCTCCGGAACTTCGGTTACAACGCTGATGAGATCTCCGGCGACCTCTCGCAGCGCGCCCGCGAAGCCGTGATGGACCGCATCCGCCGCAATGAGCTGCGGATCCTGGTCGCCACCGACGTCGCCGCACGCGGAATCGATATCTCTGACCTCAGCCACGTCATCATGTATGATGTGCCGCAGGATCAGGAATACTACGTGCACCGTGCCGGCCGTACCGCTCGTGCAGGCAAGGCCGGCATCGCGATCGTGCTTGCAACCCGCGGCGACGAACGCACGCTTTTAAGCATTACCCGCCTCTACGGCATCGACATCGAGAAGAAGCCGGTGCCGACGGATGAAGACGTGTCGGCTCGCGTTGCCGAACGCGCCACCGTGATGCTCGAGGACAGGCGCAGGGTGCTCTCGAACCTGCAGAAGGAACGTGCCCGCCGATTCCTGCCGCTCATAAAAGACCTTGCGGAGGAGGAGCCGGAGATTCTGGCGGCCCTCGTCGACTCGATCTATCACGAGTCGCTGCACCAGACATCGGGCCCGGAGATCGAGCCGCCCGAGCGTCTTGAAAAGCCGGCATCACCCCGCGGTGGCGACGGCGGCCGAAGGAAGGGACGTCGGAGGAAATGACAATGCTCGCCGGGCTGCTCCTCGCCGTGCTATTCTCATTTCCGACTGTAGGCGTCGCCGCTTCGGACTCGGTTGGAGCGGTGAACGTGGTCGACCGCGACGGAAGCCCTGTATCTCTGGATGCCATATTCGACGCCGCGGCAAGCGCCGATGTCTTGCTTCTGGGCGAGTTCCACGGAGATACGCTTGGCCATCAGTTTCAGCACCATGTACTGCAGCGATTGATCGCAGATGGCCGCCCGTTCGTTCTCTCGCTGGAGATGTTTGAGCGGGATGTCCAACTCGTCGTCGATGAGTACCTCGCCGGCCACATCCCGGAAGATCAATTCCTCCGTAACTCACGCCCATGGCCCCATTACGAGCGCGATTACCGGCCGCTCGTCGAGACGGCGAAGGCAAACGGCAGCGCGGTCGTCGCGGCGAACGTGCCGAGGAGGTACGTCAACCTTGTTGCCCGCGAAGGCGCCGAAGCTCTGACCGAGACGATATTCCACGCGGCCAGTCGCCTACTCCCAACGCTCCCGCTGCCCGAGCCGTCGGCGCGGTATCAGCGGCAGTTCAGAGATCGTATGGCCGGGATGCCCGATCATGGCGGGCCGTCCGTGGATAATCTCATGGCTGCACAGGTGCTGTGGGATGCCGGGATGGCCGAATCGATCGCTCTGTCGGCGCGGCGGCACGACGGCGCGCTGGTCGTCCACGTTGCAGGCGCTTTTCATGTGGAAGGCGACGGCGGGATTCCCGAGTATCTGGGGTATTACGCACCCGCCTTGCACGTGGTGACAGTGACGGTTCATCCGAGCCTTCCTGCGGATAGCCCCGGCCTTGCCGACTTCATCGTCGAGAGCGGCACGCTCCAGTAGACCATTTACCTTCTGCGACTCATGCGCTATCTCCTCCTTCTCATCGCGGTTGTTGTCATGGCATCGTGCACGGCAAGCGTTCCCGGAAATTCGGATGACGCGTCGCTGCTGGACAAGTACACGACGGTCCGTCTGACCGCCGACGTGTCGCATCTGCC
>Ga0209487_1004487_pt1 | contig 10698 bp, 8 predicted proteins | sample Poulit2012_FD_187524 | JGI IMG/M metagenome (GOLD analysis project Ga0209487, IMG submission 187524) | Agricultural soil microbial communities from Georgia to study Nitrogen management - Poultry litter 2012 (SPAdes) (version 2) | ecosystem: Environmental > Terrestrial > Soil > Agricultural land... | reverse complement strand
CTGCAGGCAGCAGACGGAATGTACGTCCAGCCGCCTGCACAATAGAAAAAACCCCGTCAGAGACGAGGTTTTAACTTTGGTGCCCCGACCAGGACTCGAACCTGGGACCCAGCGATTAAAAGTCGCTGGCGGGCAGTGTTTGGCCATGTGCTCAGGTGTTCAGAAAACGTGTCAGAGAAGCGGGTTCTCGCTTAGCAGCCCGCCGAGTTAGTCCGCCAATGTCTCGGGTTGTGCAGCTCTAATACCGCCCAAAAATACCGCCCACTTTCATGGGCGGTAAATGCGAGCGATAGATTGGCGACATTATGTTGGAGGTGTCACGCCAATGGTTTTGGGATTGTGCCCTCGGGCATGATGTCCTCCAGCTCGAGGGCGGCGCGTTCTACCTGGCTGTCGTGAACAGTAGTGTAAACCTTGAGTGCCAAGTCGGGGGTGGCGTGCCCGAGTAGGTGCTGGATCATGCCTGGGCCGTAGCCGGATTGTGCCAGGTATGAGGCGTAGATTCGCCGCATGTCATGGAAGCGAATCATCCGCGGGGTTTTCTCAGCTTCGTCAGTCTGCTTCTCGGTTCTGCGACGCTCCTGTTGCTCGTCCAGCTTGGCTTGGGTCTCCTGGGCTTTGAGGATGGTGTTCGCGAATGCGCTGAATACGTTGCGGTCACCTGGCATGGTGCCGACGGAGGACGCGAACACCCAACCTTCGTCTGCGTAGGTGGGTTGGCGACGCTCAGAGAGATATCGTGCGCGGCTTTCAGCGATGGCGTCCCGGGCAAAATGGCCGAGTGGGACCCTACGCAAGCTATGGGCCGTCTTCGGTGGTCCCACACGACCTGGTTCATAAGGGTTGTACGTGCGTTTCACGTTGATATACGCGTCGTCAGGGCCCAAGTCTTCCCAGCGCAGCGCGAGCAGTTCACCCCGCCGTAGTCCGGCAAACAGGGCGATGATGAAGAGCTCCCGGTATCGGGTGGTTTGACTCGCGTCGAGGAAGAGTTTGACCTCATGTGGAGTCCAGAAACCCCGTTCCACGGCTGGTTTTCTGATTGGACCGATGTGCGCAACGGGTGATGCGTCAATCAGTCCGTCCCGCACGGCGTGGCTGTACATTTGCTTCAAGGAGCGGCGAAGGTGTTCAGCGGTCGTAGCGATGCCGCTAGCGCGCAAGCCGTTTAGGAAGTCAGCGTACTCGGCGGTCGTCACATCGACAAAACGCCGTTTGCCTAGGGCGGGGTACAGGTGACGCTCGAGCGGAGCGCGATAGTTTGCAATCGTTGAGGCCCGCACTTCATATGATTTCTGCTCGAGCCACTGCTCGAACCTGGCTTCAACGGTGAAGCGAGCAGCGTCGGGGGTGGCCAGCATGGCGCGGCGCACATTGGCCCTCAGGCGATCTAGTGCCTCGCGTTGTGTGGCGCCCCGCGCCGATACCCGCCTCCGCGTGCCGTCTTTAAGCGTGATCTGGCGCTCAGCACGCCACGACGGCTTCCGACCCTCACCAGATACCTTCCAGACTGTTCCCTCACCGTTTCCGCGCCGGCCGCGTCCTCTGGCCACGCTTATTCCTTGACCGAAATGATCGGCCCAATCACGTGCCAATCACCCTCGACAGTGCCGGGTTCGGTGGACTTGGGCAGTTCCGCCGTGAATGGAGTTCCGCTGGGGAGCACCTGAAGTACCTGAGCCAGGGTCCCACCTTCGCTCGCTCGGTAGACAACACCGCGTTCGAATTCACGATGAGCGGCAAGCATGAGGTGGTTGGAGCTTCCGGCGAACAGCTTGGAGGTGACAATGAATGCGTTCTTCTTGACAACTGGGTTGCCTGCCGCTTCCAGTGTCAGGCCATACTCGTCATCGATCTGGAAGGCCGAGACGTCTTGAGCTCGGTGCTCGCTACCCAGTGCCCAAGTTGAGATGTACATGTGCCGATCTTCGCCGCCATCGTCTTCCTGAAACAACGGGCTGAGCGTAAGGCGCACCCAATCGGGTTCGCCCACGTTAATTGCACTGGGGGTCTCGCCAATTTCACGTCTGTCATTGTCGAAATTGTTCACGAACTCGAGTTCTCCACCTGGTGATAGATCACCGATGGCTAGCTCGTGAATCAATATGGGCGAGACCCCATAGGCCTTAGCGAGGCCACGTATTGTGGCTAGCGTAACGCCATCCCACGGCGTGGGCATCTTTTCAATCTTCGCGATCGTACTGTAGGAAATCTGAGCCAGTTCACCGGCTTCCCGCAAGGTGAGGTTGCGTGATTCTCTCATGCCTTTGATCAATCTGGCTGAGTTCATTTGCTGCGGCGTGGCTGCCGGCTTGGGTGGCTTCTGAGGCTTATCCGCAACGTCAGCCTTCCTCAACAAATGATCCAAAACTGCTTTTTCTTCTGGTGTCAGAGACATCTGCATCCTCCATGGAAGTATGTCAACAGAGAGGATTATAACCCAAAGCACGGCCAGAGCCGTTCAGAGGCGTGTGTGAATCCAAGAACACAAAAGTTTGCCAATAGGCTATCTTGATTGTAGGTCCGGAACCTAATTCACTAGGAGAACTGCAAATTGCCTCACAAGCCACCCGCTCCACCCCAGATGTTCGGCCACTTGGATCCGAACGAAAGCCTGACCGTCAGCCAGGTGTTGGAAGTGCTCAAAATCAGCCGAAGCACGTTCTACAACCTGTACCGCACTGATCCGGCTTTCATCACGTACCGCGTTGGTCGTGCACGCCGCATGCGTGGCCAGGCGCTCATTGACTGGGTCTCAGCTCGAGAACAGGCTTCCTGGTAGTAGCTGAAGCCATAAGAAAGTGCGGCCACCACAGCCGCACCCTCGCCGGTACCCTCGAAGATACCTGCCGCAGAATAACACGTCGAATATGGCGAGAAAGTGCGCTGCGGCAGGCCTTCCGGTCGAGGAACAACAGAAAGAAATGCACGATCGGAAAGTGGAACATCAAAAAGCTATTGACCTTTAACCTGCAGGGCATACCGCCCCTGCTGGCAGCCTTGAGAATCTGGTTGCCATGGCGTGCGGTTGCAGACGGTAGTCGCGTCAGAAAAGTGCCAGTGGACCATGCGACTGGCGTCGCAACCAGCCACAAGAGCCCGGACGCCCGACTACCCTTGCATCAGGCCGTCAGCACTATGGAGCGACTCGGTGCTACCGGGCTTGGCATCAGCCTTACTCCTGAACTGGATCCCCCGATAACCGTAGTGGATCTTGACGGCCAGGTTGACTTGACTACTCGGGAGCTCACACCCTTCGCACAGACCATTATGGAACGGCTGAACAGCTACACCGAGTTCAGCCCCTCTGGTACTGGACTGCACTGTCTCGTGTTGGGCGCGAAGCCCACTGGAGCGTGCCGGGCCGGGGCGCTTGAGATGTACAGCGACCAGTTCATGACCGTCACCGGTCACCGCGTCCATGGCTCGCCAGCTGACCTTCAATGGCGCCAAAATGCGCTCGTAGCACTCCATTCGGAGTTCCTAACCAAAGCAAAAACGAAGCCGGCACTCGAGTTCGCGACACGCCGCGCAAACTGGGGCGATGACGACGACAGTACGGTACTGGCGAAGGCGTTCCGCAGCCGCCGCGGGCAAGTCATCCAAGATCTTTGGAATGGCGATACCACTGCCCACAATAATGATCACAGCGCAGCGGATCTTGCATTGGTGAACCATCTGATGTACTGGACCAACCGTGATCGTGTTCAGACTGATCGCTTGTTCCGGCAGAGTGGGCTGTTTCGAGAACAGTGGGATAAGCGGCACAGTGCGGATGGCCGAACTTACGGGCAGATGACCCTTGATCGGGCGTTTGGTGGCGGTGCCCGTCGTGACTGAGCAAGCTAGCCTACTGTTCCCCGAAGTGCCTGCAGCCGTCGAAGAAGTGGCCAAACAGCCGAAGGCCTCTGTCAGTTCTGTCAATCCAGCCTTTGATGGACTCTCGGCTGGAAGTGGCGACCAGAACTCGGTTCCCCCCGCCGCTTTGGGTTCTGTCAGTATTGTCAACGCAAGTTCCACCCACGGTCGTGAATCTTCAGCCGTGGAGAACTCGGCCACCGACGTTCGTTCTGTCAGTTCTGTCAATGGTCACAACCAGACGGGCACCGAAGCAGGTGAAGCTTCGGGCTCCGCAGATGAGGCCAATCACGAGGGCATGAACGGGGCCAGCCGGGTGCATGCCCCCCCACCTGTGGAATCAACTGCTGAGCCAGACCCACGCCCGATGGAAGCCGTGGAGACACACTCGGTGGAGGGTGAGTCCACAGGCGGGGGGAAGGGGACGGAAGGCCTGTCTAGTGCTTGGAGTGAACCCCAGCCGCTCGTTGACCCAGTGGAAGTAACGTTCGACCACGCGTTGCTGCCAGACGTCTTACGTGACTGGCTGGTGGACGCGAGTAATCGGCGCGGGACGGTCATTGAGATGGCTCTGCCGGCGATGTTTCTTGCCCTTGGCGCTGTAATCGGCAACTTCTTCGTGGTGCTCCCTCGGCAGTACGACCATTCTTTTCGCGTGTACATGATGGTCTGGGGCCTTCTTGTCGCGCCATCGGGGTCTCGCAAGTCCGCACAGGATGACATGCTCGGACCGATTTACCAGATTCAGCGTCGACTGAACCTGGAAGATGCCGAGCGTAATGCGGAGAACGAAATCCAACGCAACATACTCGAGAAGAAGCGTCGCGGGCTCGAGGAGTCACTTGTTCGTGCGGCCAAGAATGGCTTAGACGATGCGGACACGCGGGAAGCGGAAAAGCAACTTCATCAGATAATGAAGAAAGAAGCCGAGCTTTCACCGCGCACCCGTCGACTCTTGGTGAACGATTCCACAACAGAGAAACTAACCATGCTGGCTAGTCAGTTTCCTCGGGGTATTACGTGCTACCGCGATGAGCTGCATGCGTGGTTTGAGAACCTCACGCGTAAGAGTCGCGAAGGCGATCAAGGCTACTACCTTGAAGGCTGGAACGCGGCAAAGACGTTCACTCAGGATCGTGTCGGGCGGGGCAGCATTGAAGTTGAACGACATACGGTGGCGGTGGGCGGAAACATCCCCGGAAGCATGCTGCGTGAGGCGATCAAGACTGCCGGGAGGGCCAGTGGTCTCCTTCAGAGGTTCCAGGCTGCCGTCGTCATCGAGGATTACCCTTCTCATTTGGCCGCTGATCGCGAGCCAGACGAACGTGCCCTCACGGCCTATGAAGCATTGTTGACCGGGATCTTCGAACTGACTTCACAAGACGAAGATGTGGTGGAGCGCGAACTCAGATTTTCACCCGCAGCCAGCAAGTTGTACAGGGAGTGGGAGGCCGAGCTGCAGAAGCGCAGAAACACCGCAGGCTCCGTTTCCGAGGACTACGCGGGCCACATAAGCAAGTACACGTCGTTCTGCGCTGCCATCGCCGGCATTTATCACGTAGTGGAAATGGTTTCTAGCGGCGCAACAAGCATCCAGGTTTCTGCGGATGCTGCCAAGCGGGCCATCAAGACCGTTGCATTCTTCGAAGAACATGCAAAGCGGCTTTACGGGATTCATGTGGACCCCAAGTTGGACCTAGCGCAGAAGTTGTTCGGCCAGCTCATCAGCAGTAAGGGTACCGCCGTTCCAGTCCGCGACCTTTATCGCAGCATCGGTAAATCAGTGCAAGTGACGGAGCCCGCACTCGAGTTGCTCGAAGAGCGGGGTTGGGTGAAGCTGTATCAAGTTAAGCCATCCAACGGGGGACGGCCCAGCACAATGGCAGTGCCGCACCCCGCTTGGAAGACCCTGAAACCCTAGAGCCTGTTGGCACCCGGCAGCGATGGTCATTTGATCTGCTGCCGGGCGCCAAATTGTTTGACAGAACTGACAGAACTTGCGGCTCCCATTTCCACCGGCACCAACCAAATTGCAATCGTAGTTGACGAAATTGACAAAACATGTGCCTCTAACCAGGCTGTGAATGGCTAAGTCGCTTGACACAACTGACGAAACTCCACCGGCAACTGCCGACTAGCTTGGAGCACCATCAAGAATGCCCGACAGAATTGACAAAACGTGGGTCGAGAAGCGTCAAACTACGCGTCAATCACGGCCGACAAAACTGACAATACTAGCCCGTCCACTCGGAGCGAATCAGTTGAGCTCGAGGCGCAGGGGGGTCAATCCTCTGGTGGACTTGGTTCCCACCAGGGCACGTACTTGACCACGTAGCGGATTCGTAGGGCGTGAATCCATTCGGTGATTCGTTTCTGTCTGGTTTTGCTGGCGGTGCCCCAGAGTTGCAGGCCGTATTTGTCGAACTCGAGTGCTTTGCTGGTGACGTCGCGTTGTGAGTAGGAGCCGGCGTCGTACTCGATGGGTACGGGTGGGGTTTTGTTGTCCGCCCAGTACCCGTCGGGGATGAGCAGGGCGAGTGGTCTGTCGGCGTCGTTGGTCCAGTGCTCGGTGTTGACTTTGATGTTGAGTCGCATGGCGGTGGTGCCGGCGAGGTGTCTTAGGACGGGTGCTTTCGGTGTTCTTGTCGCGGTCTCGTCGTTGAGGAGTAGTTCGATTGGTCGGATGTTGTCGCTGCTTTGCCGGCCGTATACGAGTTGCATGGGCCTCTTGATGATGTTGAAGCCTTCTTCTTTGATCTGGCGTCTGGTGAGCTGGTAGTGATGCGTGGCGAGGCTCATGGCCATGACCTTGTCGGATTCCAGGTCTTCTGCGAGTTGACTGAGACTCATGCTGGCGTAAGCCCGAGCTTGAGCTTGTGCAGGCGGTCGAAGGTGTTGAGCATCGATCGGCTGAGAGTGGGTCTTACTTCAGCCCAAGTTGTGATGCGGAGTTGTTCTCTGCCCCAGAAGTCGGTGTGGTCGAGTGAGCGGTAGGGGAGAGGGGACTCTGCGAACAGCCAGAGTAGTTCGGGGTGCTCGAGTCCCGTTCTTTTGACTGTTGGTACTGGTGTGTGGGGCATGCCGGCTAGGACACGGTAGTACGTTGCGTTCTCTTCGAAGTTCCAGTAGCGGCGGACTTGTGACTTGCCGAGCCGGTGGGCGTTCGGATGGTTGCTGGTCGGCCAGGTGTAGTACAGGCCTAGCGTTTCCAGGTAGGCGTGAGCTGCTTGCCGGAAGAAGCTCTCGGTTGTGACGTGTGGCGTGTTGACGTAGCTTCGGCTGAGGCCGAGTCTGGTTCGGCCGGCTCCGGTGGGTCGGTACAGCTGGCCGCCACCCTCGTCAGGAGTTGGAGCGATGAGTTTCCGGTTGCGCACGTAGTCAACTGCGGGCTTCGTGAAGCGGCGCTCGAGTTCGGCGAGTGGGAGTGCGCCGATGTGGTGCAGTGCACGCAGAATGATCGCATCTGAGCTTCGCGGCATACCCATACCTTAACACGTAGGGTGGGACGTCAGGTTTGCAATGTGAGGGCGGCAGTCAACGCAAAATTACGGGGACATCAAGAAGAGGGCATTATTCCGCTTGTCATCTATCCTATAGGCTGACGTGAGACGTAGATTGTCCCGTCACCGACGTACTTGTAGGCATTGCATCGGTGAATCAACTGAGAGTCACGTTCTATGGCCTGAAGTAAAATCGAGCAGGGGAGGGAGTGGTTTGCTAATAGCGCAATTGTGTTTTGATGTTGACCCTTACTCCATAGGGCTATAGAATGACTTATGGATAGCAGCGATGATGTCGCGGTAGCAGAGTTTACAGTCCTCCATATGGAGGAGTTGTCTCCGTCTCCATTGAACCCTCGGGTCCAGTTAGATGAGTTGGCGCAGCGGGATTTGAAGCAGAATATCGAACGGTATGGGTTGTTAGAGCCGCTGATTGTTCGGCCCGGCAAGTACGGGGGTTTTGAGGTAGTGGCGGGCAACAGACGGTTCGCGGCGCTGACAGAGTTGTACAAGAGGGACGCCACCTCCGGCTGGGCAAACGTGAAGGTGCAGATTCTGCATCGGCTGAAGAATGACGATGCAGCGGCTTTCCGGGTTGCTGTTACTGAGAATATTGAACGTGAATCGATGAGTCCTTACGACGAGACACTGGCCATTTTGCGCCTGTTTGCCATGGAGCTGTATCCTGACAGCTCAAACATGCATCGGCGCGAAGTGGCAAGCCTTCGCCCGATGGCCAAGTTGTTGAAAGGTTGGGCGCACCGTGTCGAGGCGTCCAGAGCAGACTTGGCTGGCGAGTACCTTCTGAGTGTCGGACAGGTTGAAGCGGCCATTGATTCCGTATTCAAGAAACGTGACGGCCTGAAGTTGATGAGCTTCGTGAACAACCGGCTCCCACTGCTCGAATTACCAGAAGACGTGCAGTCAGCACTCTCTACGGGCAAGTTTCCATACGCCGCAGCTAAGGAAGTCGGTAAGGTCGAGGATCCGGCGAAGCGTAGTGAGCTCGTTGCGCTGGCTCTCGGCGGGATGAGTTACAGGCAGCTGATTAAGCAGGCGAAGTTGGTTCAGCAGCCCGCCCCTGAGCCAGCCGCTGATGATGACACGGAGTTTATCGAGCGGGCGAAGCAGGTCAGCAAGTGGCTTCGGAAGAAGCCGAAGCTCAATCAGAACGAACGAAAGCAGCTTGACGCCGCGTTCCGGAGAATCGAAGACGTTTTCGGAAAGTAGGTCTGGCTCGTCGCCTGGCCACCTAGTGGGGTCAACCATCTGGCGCTTCTTGACGTGCCATTTGGCAGGGCTGACTTACAACCCGGCACGCTCGTTGACTTCTGCGATTGTGGCTATCATGGCCGCTGCAGCTGCATCCGGAAATAGTCCGTCGAGCCCTTCGTGGTGGAGTCCTGTGAATGGCTGCTCGTAAAGCATCCCGGGGTCAAGCACCCCGTTACGGGTGAGCGAGTCGATGATCATTTCCACGAAGTGAATCTGTTGGCTGCTGTAATAGTGCTCATTCAGGAAGTCAGCGAAGGCTTCTCTCACCGCATTGCGATCGAGCCCGATGAGGGACCGGATGAACACGGTCAGGGGCCGCTCGGTACCAAATGACTGCTCGAAACGCGTGCGACTTTCGACCACGTCCGAGTCGTATATGAATTCTTCCAGCTCGGCAAGGTCCGCCGTTGATAGCGGCTCGTTGCGCTGGAGTTTGGTGATGACCGCATGACTGACGTTGGAGCGGATGTATTCCTCTACCTTCCGCTTGTACAGCGCGTGGTCCACGCCGGTCGTGTAACCGTCCAGCGCGACCTCCTGCGACTCGCCAATCTGGTCGGTAAGCTGCGTGTAGATTGGCCCGGCTGCCTGGCGGTCCACGAACTGCATCAGGTCGCGCAGTTTGCGACGAACTTCCTCGAGCATGGGCAGCGTTACGTCCTGCCACCACTGCTCAGTCTGCACCTCCTGAATGAGCGGCAGCCGCGCCTTGACTGTAGGAATGGCGTCCTTTGATTCCAGATCATCTGCCAGCTTCACGAGTTTCTTCTGGTCGGTAACGTAGCGCCCGGCAGGCTCTATCAGTGCCAGCTGTAGGTTCAGGCAAAGCAGGTCGAATAGCCTGGCCGTTATGTGTTCTGGCGCCAGTTCGCTGGGGAGGCCGGCCACGTGCTCTTTGAGTTCCGACACGACTGTGTCATCGAGTTCGTTCCAGGCGGCCCGCTCACCGAAGCGGGTGACGTGCTCGCTTTCGCCGCGCACGATGAAGTTGTCCAGATTCATGGCTGCAACTTCGCCGTGCAGCCGGTCAATTAACCCTGCTCGCACGTCAGTTAGTGCATCGTCATTGTCCGGGGAGGTGTTGTTGTCGGACTGGAGCTTTCCGAGTAACTCGAGGCGCCGTTTGAACAGGCGCTTGCCAAGGGGTTCGCTGGTGGATTCCGGTGCTCCCTGGGGCTGCTGGTTGAAGTACTCGAAGTTGCCGCAGTAATCGAAGATGAAGAACTCCTGCTTGTCCAGTCCGGGACCGAACAGGTCAGGGCGCAGCCTGGTGCCGCGGCCGATCATCTGCAGGAATTTCACTTTCGAGCGGACGGCCTTGAAGAACACCAGGTTCACGATCTCGGGCACGTCGATACCCGTGTCGAGCATGTCCACAGAAATCGCAATCTGGGGCTGCTTGCCGGCCACGCCGAAATCATCTATCAGCGAATGCGCGTACTTCACGGAATGCGTAATCACGCGCGCAAACTGGCCTTTGTAATGCGGATAGTGATGGTCAAAACGTCGCGCGATGAAGTCCGCGTGCTTCTGGTTGACTGCAAAGATGATGGTCTTGCCGAGTCTGTCGCCGCCATCGACCTTCAGGCCGTGTTCCATCAGGTGCTGCAACATCAGGTCGATGGTGTTTTCGTTGAACAGGTGCTTGTTTACTTCCGAGGCGTGAACTTCCTCTGGTGGTTCGTCTTCCACACCGTCGCCGTCGCGGTCGCCCCAGTCCAGCGACTCCCAGTGGTCTTTTTCTTCGTCGCTTAGGTCGTCGTAGCGGATGCCTTCACGCACGAACTTGATTGGTACCGAGTGTGCCCTGGGTGGCACCAGGTAGCCGTCCTTCACGGCTTCCTCGAGCCCGTACGTGTCGGTCGGCACGCCGGGAGCCAGACCAAAGAGGCGGTACGTGTCGTGATTCACCTCGGTGCGGGGAGTGGCGGTCAGGCCAACCAGGTAACTGTCGAAGTAGCGGAAGATGGCTCCGTACTTCTGGTAAACGCTGCGGTGGGCTTCATCGATGATGATGAGGTCGAAATGGCCGATGCCATACTTGCGGCGCTCACCATTCATCTGC
>Ga0209487_1004486_pt1 | contig 10699 bp, 5 predicted proteins | sample Poulit2012_FD_187524 | JGI IMG/M metagenome (GOLD analysis project Ga0209487, IMG submission 187524) | Agricultural soil microbial communities from Georgia to study Nitrogen management - Poultry litter 2012 (SPAdes) (version 2) | ecosystem: Environmental > Terrestrial > Soil > Agricultural land... | reverse complement strand
TGTACAAAGGCCGTGAAAAACGAACCTTGTTTTTATCTGAAAATGGCACGAACTCCAGAACATATGAAGTCAAGGATTTAACAGATCAAGCGGCAGGTTTTGCTTATGCCTGGAAAAAACTGAAAAATCTGGATGGTATTGATGCAATCCAGTGGCACAATTGGATTGATAATCGTCATGAATTTGGATTACGGATCGGACTGAGAAAATTCCCGGATGATGAAGAAGATCCGGGCGGACCAAAGCCGGTTTGGTATGCCTATCAGGCAGCCGGAACGGGCCGGGAAGATGAAGTTTTCGAACCATATAAAGAAGTGATCGGAATTGATGATTGGACTGAAATCATGATGTCCGTATCGAAATAGTATCCCACCACTTCTGAAATATGGATGTTCATTAAATCTGTATGTAGAGTGAATGCGGTGAACGTTTCAATAAAAATGAGGAAATATCTTTTACATATTATCTTTATTTTTCTGACCCTGAATATGGAAGGTCAGGATTCCTCTGAGGTAGAGCAATGGAGAATTTTTGAATTGAAATGGGATGTTTCTATATCGGGTAATCCTTTCGAGGATGTTTCATTATCAGCGGTTTTCGAAAAAGGAAATGATTCTATTCAAGTCAAGGGTTTTTATAATGGAAGCGGTTCTTTTTTGATTCGTTTTTCTCCCCCTTCTACGGGAGAATGGAAATATAAGACGGAGTCTAATATAAAGGAACTGGATCAGAAATCAGGTCGATTTATGTGCTTCCCTGCGAAGGAAGGAAATCACGGACCGGTTCAGGTGAAGGATGTTTTCTCTTTTAGGTATGCAGATGGTACAGATTTTCATCCTTTCGGTACTACTTTATATGCCTGGACGCACCAGAGTGATAGCTTGAGAAATACCACTTTAAATACCTTATCTCAACAAGGATTTAATAAAGTCCGGATGTGTGTTTTTCCGAAAGATTACTGGTGGAATCATAATGAACCGGAAAAATATCCTTTTGAGGGAAATCCATCTGAAGGATTCGATTTTAAAAATTTTAATGCTGAGTTTTTTCAAGATCTGGAGGAAGCGATACTTGAATTGGATCAGTTAGGGATCGAAGTGGATCTTATTTTATTTCATCCATATGATCGCTGGGGATTTAGTGACATGGGTGAAAAAGTGAATCGGTCCTATGTCAAGTATATTATTTCCCGCCTTTCTGCTTTCAAAAATATTTGGTGGAGTTTAGCCAATGAATATGATTTTATGGAGGATTTTGATTTGGAGGAATGGAATAGATTGATCGATCTCGTAGAGCAAGAAGATCCTTATGGCAGATTGCGAAGCATTCACAATGGAACGTCTTTTTATGATCATTCCAATCCGAAGTTGACCCATGCCAGCATACAATCCATGGATCTTTCAGAAATAGAAAACTGGCGAAGTCAATATCAAAAACCGATCATAATTGATGAATGTGGATATGAGGGAGATATTCCCTGGGAATGGGGAAATCTGAGTCCTGAATCCATGGTCTCTGCTTTTTGGGAAGGTATTGTAAAAGGAGCTTATGTGAGCCATGGAGAAACTTATCTGACGAATATTGATGAAAATAAAAAAATCGAAGAAAATGATGATGTTCTGTGGTGGTCAAAAGGAGGAACACTGCAAGGGGAAAGTCCGGAAAGAATCTCGTTTTTGAAGGACTTCATAGAAGATGGAAGCGGAAGTAAGAATGATAATGACAGTGATTATCTGATATATTTTGGATCTCGCCAACCTGCCCTTCATTTACTTCCTTTGGAGAATGACCGAAAATATGAGGTTTATGTGATCGATACCTGGAATATGACAATCGACAAAAAAGACAAAGTTTACTCAGGTCATAGCGTTGTTGAGTTGCCGGGACAGCCCTATATCGGTTTGAGAATAGTGGAACAATAAAATCGACCCAAAAAGATTTATGAAAAAATAAAAGCAATGAATATAAGAGGTATACTTTCTTTTTGTTTTTTATGTTTTTTCCTGACCGGAGTCGGGGCTGAAGTAATTATTTTGACCAGCGATCAACAGTTATATGATCTCATGGATCCGGATAAGAAAATTGATATGTCTCTGGGTCATCAATCAGTTTTTCGAAGTTTGAGGGAAGTTTGTGAATCTGCACAGGAGAATGGACATGAAGAACTCGTAATTGCTTTTGATGAATTTTTTAGACAGTATCGACCTCAGGCGGGTACTGAACGTTTGCTGACCCCCGACATGGATGAATATATCGAGATGATAAAGTTTATCAGTGATTTCGCCAAAGATTATGGGTTGGGACTAGGATTGAGTTTGTTAAGTCCATTGGAACTCGGGCCCGCTTACAAAAAACAAACCGGTGAAGCGGGACGATGGTTACATTATAAAACCGGACTCAGAAATTCATCCGATGGAAAATTCAGCATCCCCATTTGGCAGCAATTGTTTTGGACAAATAATAAAGGGAAATTTCGATTAAAACTCAAAGGGGTAAAAGCTTTTGCTTTTAAAGAGAAGTCTGCGAAGAGCTCTCCACATATAGCGGTTGATCCGGATGACATCATCGAAATAGAAGGGGTGAAATATGAGGCTGGCGATACGGTAGATGTAGGAAGTGACATATTTGGCATCCAGCAGTCTCCGGAAGACATGGTTTTTCCGGCACGTAATCTTCGGGTGTATTACGATGGACCGAAACAATTAGAGGGGTATGATCGGGTGTTTGTATTGTTAGAATATGAAACACCTGAGTTGGATTATTTTAGTGATAAGGCTCCCCAATTTCTAAAAGAACTTGTAGAGAAATATGATGATTACGGAGTCAATCTCACCTCTCTTTATTCAGATGAAATGCATATTCAGCAGGATTGGGTATATTTTTCTCATCATGAGGGCGGACAGTTTGCTACTCGGTTTTTGACGGAAAGTTTTTCTGATCAGTATGAGGAAAAATATGATCAGCGCTTAGATGATAAGTATATGCTTTATTTTGCTTATGGTGCTCCTTATTATCTGGCGACTGCTGCATCTGTCCGAAATATCCAATATGTAATGGGAGCAGAGCCAGAAGATATTCATCGCACCTTTTTGTTACGTGATCGCTATTACAGGATGTTAAATGATGGGGTCGTAGATTTATTTAAGGAGGCAAAAGATCATGCAGAAGATTTATATGACCGGCATTTGCCTACCGGGGCGCATGCATCCTGGGCTCAGAGTCCAACGATCGATCTGTGGGATGCCGAAAAGTTGCACGGGAATGCCTACAAATATGAATACACTTCAAATTTTATCTGGAGCAATACCGTACATCAGGCAGCAGCAGCGTGTTATGATTATTTTAAGTGGGGAGAGTATTTGGTCCCGACTGGAAATGATTTTGCAGAGGGAGGCTGGGCAGATCGGAATTATTATGGAGCAGCGATGGGGGCATCGATCGGAGTTGTCAATCAAACCAGGAATGCCTACGCAGCGGCTTGGGGATTTCCGCAGGAGGGTTTACACTGGAAAAATATGCTCAATGAAGCATATGGGGCACAGCCGTCCAAAACGATGAAGCTGATGACAGAAAATGTACATCGGGATGTCGAAGTGTTGATTGTCTATCCGATGAATCTGGTAGCTGTAGAAGAACGTTTTGGGAGTTGGATGACCCAATACGGATACGCCAATTATCTGACGAGTGATAAATTGGTAGAAATGGGAGAGATTCTTCCGGATGGTCAAATTCGGGTGGCTGATAAAAAATATAGTACGGTCGTTTCTTTATTTGAACCGCTGCCGGAAGTGGGATTGATGGAAATGTTAGATGAATTTGTGATGGGGGGAGGAAATCTGGTTTGGTGCAGTGCGCCTCCCTTATTAGATCAAGATGGGACATTCTGTTATGATAAATGGCAATCTTTGCTTGGGGTGGAATACCAACACGATGAATATATGGGGGAAATAGCGAGTGGCAAGCGAATTGAATTTGAGAACAGTCTGTCCCAGGTCCCCGATCAGGTGATTTTGACTGATTTTCTGGTGGATCGGATTTATCCGGTGAAAAATTTATCCTCTGCCGAAACGATCGCGAAAGTGGAAGAAAAGATCGTCGGAACGAAACACCAGAAAGGGGAGGGTTTTGCATATTTTTTTGGATTCCGACCGAGAGATGATCAATCCCAGAGCCTGGGTTATGAAAGCCGCACTTTGTTTGAAATTCTTTCAGAAATAGGAGCATACCCATCTACAGGAGTGTTTGATGAAAATGATAATCCTACTTATGTTTCGAGAACAACCGATTTTTTAGCTACTAAATTTCCAAATGGAACGACTGCGCTTGTAAAGCATTACCGGACCCATCGTGAGAATTGGGAAGGAGGCTTTTCCCGAGATGCAGAAGCAGATCAAAAAGCATTATCAGAAAATCCCTTGCCTTCAGATCGGCTTGATATCGAGGATTTGAAAGTCAATGGGAATGAAATTTCATATACAGGCAAGATGAATATGGCTTACCGGGTTGATGAAAATAATCATCTGGTTGCTTTCAATGGCAGAGAATGCACCGGAATCACCATCGATGGAAATACTTATAACTTTTCGGATCACCCTGTGGATGTGGCTTTTGTACCTGAGGATGATGCTTTTGATTCTTATCAAATGAAAATAGGAGGTGAAGGGAATGTTCAGATTCCTGTTCCATCCGGAAAGACAGACGCGATCGTGAAGATGGGAGTAAATGAAATAGAAAGTATTATCGAAGATGAATATTTATTGATTCCCATCGATGAAAAATTGTCGGGAGAATGGTTGAATGTGAGATTCTATTAAAATCAGGCTATAAATAAAAATGAATGAAATATTCTAAGAGATTTTATAAAATTGGTTCGCTCATTTGGATTGTTGTTTTGAGTTTTATTATTGTCTCCTGTGGGATGAAAGAAACTAAAAACAATCATTTTACTGAGGACTCTTCTTCGGAGTTTGAGGAAGATTATCGGGATCTTTATTCAGACACCTGGGTTGCAATAGATGCATTGGGCCGAACCATGCCTTCTTATGATGAGGTAGGATCTGTAAAAGATGATCAGCGACGAGTTGTTGGAATATTTTATATTACTTGGCATACTCAGGGGCTGGCTGATCTGCCGAAACCATACAAAGCGAATGTTACTGAGATTTTAGAACAAGATCCTTCCGCTCGATTTAAAGCAGATCATCCATTATGGTACACGAACTCTTATCATTGGGATGAACCGGAGATGGGATATTTTTTGAGTCAGGATGAATACGTGATTCGAAAAGATATCTCCATGCTGGCAGATGCCGGTGTGGATGTGTTGATCATGGATGTAACCAACGCGGTAAGATATTGGGATGAGTGGGATTTTATGTTTAATATAATGCTGGAGATGAGAGAAGAAGGAAGTAAGGTGCCTCAATTTGCTTTCTGGTCATTTAATGGTCCTTCCATTACAGTGGTACAAGAACTGTATGATGAAATTTATAAGAAGGAAAAATACAAGGATCTTTGGTTTTATTGGGATGAGAAACCGCTTTTACTCTATAATGGAACTCCTTCATTTGATGCCAATAGGTCCGGGATTCAACATCCGAACCCGCACTATGATTCTACTGCTTTGACTGATCCGGATCATCCGCATTACAAAGATCCTGATTATGCGGAAGAGTTTTATCAGGATTATACGAAAGAAGTCAAAGAATTTTTCACCTTACGAACCATGTGGTGGGGATATTATAAATGGGGGGATGAAAGATTTATTGGTACGGAGGATAACTGGAGCTTTGGGTATAGCCTGGCCGAGCCGGAGGTGAAGGCGATGAAGCCGGAAGAATTGCTTTCCACGCATAAGGGTAAAAGAGAACAAGCCGCCGTGACGACGGCGCAGCACCCCGTAACGATGACGGAAGAAAATATGGGCGTAGGTAAATCCTGGTCTAGAGAACAGGGGCAGCCAAAATTGAATCAGTATGATATGCCAGAACCGACTTATGTTCCCTGGTTGGGTGATGTAGTTGAAAACCCAGAGGGGTACGGAATTTACTTTCAGGAAAGATGGGATGAAGCCCTTGCGGCCAATCCGGAGTTCATATATATCAATGATTGGAATGAGTGGACGGCTGGAAAATATGATGAAAGAACTCCCTGGTTGGGAAGGGACAATCCATTTCGTTTTGTAGATCAATACAATGCGGAGTTTAACAGGGGAATTCAACCGATGAAAGGTGGATATACTGATAATTATTATATGCAGATGGCTCAAAATATCCGAAAATACAAAGGAGTGAGACCGATTCCTAGACATGAAGGATTTCAGGAAATTTTAATCGATGGTGATTTTAATGATTGGTCCGTGATCGAAAATGAATTTCGAGACACAAAAGGGGATGTTTTCCATCGAGACGCGATAGGATATGCGGGAATCCATTATGAAAATACTTCAGGTCGGAATGACATTATTACAAGTAAGGTAGCCGTAGATAGTAACCTGGTTTATTTTTATGTAGAAACAGCTGATGACCTTACTTCTCATGCCGGAAAAAACTGGATGCTGTTATTTATCGATTCAGACAATGATTCCGAAACTGGATGGTATGGATACGACTTTTTGATTAATCAATCTATAGAGAGTGACACTATTACTACTTTGTCACACTTTGATGGAAGTGATTGGAAAGAGATTTCTGAAATTTCTTATCGTTATCATCAAAATCAAATGGAAATTGCCGTTCCTCGGGAATTAATGGATCTGAATAAGGATCAATTTGTATTTGATTTTAAGTGGAGTGATCATGCGCAAGAATTGGAGGATCCTATTTCTTTTTGTACGCATGGAGATACAGCGCCCAATCGAAGATTTAACTATCGCTTTATTTGGGAAGAAGAACGAGATTAATATTTAAAAATGATAAGTATGAATAATCAATGGATTAGAACCTGGATTTCATTCATGTTTTTGTTCAGCTATGTTTTTGTTGATGCTCAAGAGGCAGTGAATAGTGATCATTGGGCATTTACCGATGCGCTTGGACGTAAAGCAGCTGAATATGACGAAGCGGGTGATGAGAGAAAGGATAAAGTAGTGGCCATGTTTTACTGGACATGGCATCAGGGGAAGGATGATACGAATTATCCGGTGAAAAATATTACTGAAATAGTTCGGCAATACCCAGAAGCCATGAATGATTATGATCATCCTGCCTGGGGGGATAAAAAACCCGGGTTTTTTTATTGGGAAGAACCCTTGTTCGGGTATTATAAAACGACTGATCCCTGGGTGCTTCGAAAACATGCCGAAATGCTGGCAGATGCGAAAGTAGATGTGGTGTTTTTTGATTGTACAAATGGAAGCCTCACCTGGGAAGATTCTTATGAAGTGCTGTTCGAAGTCTGGGATCAGGCGCAAAAGGATGGGGTGGATGTCCCGAAAATTGCATTTATGTTACCTTTTGGACCGATGCCCAATTCTTTAGTTTCTTTGCGGCAATTGTATCGGGATGTTTATGAGCCGGGACGGTATGAGAATCTTTGGTTTTATTGGAAGGGGAAACCTTGTATTATGGCTTATCCTGATAATTTAGAGGAAAACCGGGAGGATAAAGAAATTGCTGATTTCTTTACTTTCCGTCCCGGTCAACCAGATTATGTAGACGGACCTCAAAGAGAAGATCATTGGGCTTGGTTGGAAAATTATCCGCAACATGGTTATATCCCTTCGAAAGATGGATCATACGAACAAGTGGCAGTTGGAGTAGCTCAAAATGCTGGTCCATCAACGGATGGTCATTGCAGTGCTTTCAATCTTCCGGGAACCTATGGGAGAAGTTATAGTTATGAGAAAGGTTTTGATCCGCGAGTGGATGGATATCTGTATGGATGGAATTTTCAAGAGCAATGGGAGCGGGCATTTGAGTTGGATCCGGAGTTGGTGTTTGTTACCGGCTGGAATGAATATATCGCGGGGCAATGGTTGCCGGAACATTCCTGGACGGGAGATCCTTTTTCTTTTGTGGATCAATTTGACTGGGATCGAAGCCGTGACATAGAGCCTAATAAAGGATGGGGCGATAAAGGAGATGTCTATTATTTACAGTTGATCGATAATGTCCGAAAATTTAAAGGGATGACAGAGCCTCCTCCAGTTTCTCCTTCCCGGAAAATCGATTGGAAGAATCAACAAGAATGGACCGATGTGAACCCTTATTTTGCTCATTACAAAGGGAATGTGATGGAAAGAGACCATCGGGGAAGGTATGATCAGTACTATGTCAATAAAAGCGGAAGAAATGATATCGTGGGAGCAAGAGTATCCAGAGATGACAGATACATTTATTTTTATGTGGAAACAGCTCAAGAACTCACTTCATCTTCTGATAGAAACTGGATGATGTTATTTCTCGATGTTGACCGGGATAAATCAAGTGGCTGGTATGGATACGATTTTATAATCAATCGATTGAATCCGGAAAATGGGAAAGCGGTATTGGAAAATAATATCGGAAACAGATGGGAGTGGGAAGAGAAGGCAGAGGTAGATATTCATATAGATAAAGATTTTCTAGTGCTCAAAGTACCTAAGAAATTGCTAGGAATAATTGGTGAGGAGGTTGATATTGAGTTTAAGTGGAATGATAATATGCAAGAGAATGGAAATATTATGGATTTTTATGTGAATGGGGATACTGCACCGGGAGGGCGATTTAATTTTGTATATAAGGTCCGGAAATAATCCGGAGTGAAAAAATAAAAATAAGTAATGGATAGAATAATTACTGAAAAAATATTTTTTAGCACCAGGTTGGTTTTTGCTGGGTTGGTGATATTTTGTTTAAGTAATAATTTTTTATGGGGACAGGCCCTTTCCGGAGTGGATGAACTGGGGCGAGTTCTTCCTCAACAAACAGAAGTCGGACCTAATAGGGGAGATAAACAGGTGGGACTATTTTATTTTTTGTGGCAAGGAGATAATTCCTCTCCTACCTCTGAATATAATTGGGATTTGACAAAAATGCATAAAGAAAACCCTGCTGTATTTCATGATTTTCATCATCCCGGATGGGGTGGAGGTGCAGCGGGATCGGGAAAATATTATTTTTGGGGAGAACCTATTTATGGGTATTATCGTGGGGATGATTACTGGGTTCACTTAAAAAACATTCAATTATTGACAGATGCAAATGTCGATTTTCTGATAATTGATGCGACGAACCGACTCACATACCCGCGCCAGACCGAGGCGCTGATGAGGGCGATGAAGACGGTGAGGGACCAGGGAAAAGATGCTCCTCAGATCGTGTTCTATACTAATACAAAATCGGGGGAGGCTATGCAGGAAATATATGATAATTTTTATGCGTCTGATGCGCCTATGTTATACCCCCAAAACTGGTATTATCTGGAAGGAAAACCATTGATCATCGGTATCTCTGAACAAGCAAAAGGTAGAAACTATGAGGATTTTTTCACTTTTCGGGAATCGCAGTGGCCCAATGAACCAGCTAAGGAAAACGGATGGCCGTGGATCGATTTTCAGAGACCACAGAAAGTGTATAAAAATGATAAAGATGAGCCGGAAATAATCAACGTTTCTGCAGCTCAACATCCTAATCTACATGCTTCTATGGGTGGATCGGCTTTTTATGGAATGAAAGGGAACTGGGGAAGAAGTTTTCGCAACGGATCTCCGGGGAACCCAGAAAGAGATATTTATTATGGATATAATATACAAGAACAGTGGGATTATGCTTTGGCTCATAACTTGCCCTTCATTTTCATAACCGGATGGAATGAATGGATTGCCGGAAAGTGGAAAAGAAATGATCATCTTGACCATCAGGCTCATTTTGTGGACCAGGCTAATGCAGAATACAGTCGGGACATTGAACCGACTTTGACCGGAGGACTGAAGGATCATTACTATATGCAAATGATATCCAATATCAGAAGATACAAAGGAACAGACTCAATTCTGAGAATCGATCAACATGAACCACTTACCGAATTAGAGGATTGGAAAAATATTCATCCTGTATATCAGGATTATGTAGGGGATGTACTGGATCGAGAGCATCCTGGTGCGCAATCAAAACCCGAAATAATTTATATCAATGAAACGGGGAGGAATGATATTGATCAGTTAAAATTAGTGTCAACCTCTACCGGGTTGTTGTTTTATGTCAATACGGTAGATGAAATATCCGGGGATTCTACAGAAGAGAATTGGATGACTTTGTGGTTGAATACTGATCAATCTTATCAATCAGGATGGTTTGGATATGACTATCGAGTTGTGAGCGGCGAAAGATTGCAACGATACATAAATGGTTTCTGGGAGGATATAGGGAAGGTGAAATATGAAATTTCCGAAAATGAGATGGTAATCGATATCCCTTTTACGCATCTGGGAATGCCGTCGCAAGATGGAATTATTGAATTCAAATGGTCGGATAATATGCAGAAATTAGATCCTATGGATTGGTATATCAATGGGGATGTTGCGCCAGGTGGTCGCTTGAATGTTTTGGTTAGATATTGAATAAAGGGAATGATGCATACAAACACATGGACTTTTATCCTGCTTTTTTTGCTATCGATATTATTTGTGGAGGTAAGCGGGTCGCCATTGGTGCCTGTCCGGACAAAAGTGGAATATATCGACCAACCCATCGGACTGGATGTAGAAAATCCCAGATTC
>Ga0209487_1004485_pt1 | contig 10701 bp, 14 predicted proteins | sample Poulit2012_FD_187524 | JGI IMG/M metagenome (GOLD analysis project Ga0209487, IMG submission 187524) | Agricultural soil microbial communities from Georgia to study Nitrogen management - Poultry litter 2012 (SPAdes) (version 2) | ecosystem: Environmental > Terrestrial > Soil > Agricultural land... | reverse complement strand
TTACACATACAAAAAATATAAGCTTAAGGTTTATCATACTATATAAATAAGGTATAATAGAAGTACAAAATATATAGGGGGTGTATAATAATGTCTACTACTGAAAAAATCATCAAAGAAATAGATATGCTAAATAAAAGTGAACGTCAAAAAGTACTTGCTAAAATAAAAGAAAAGTATATGAATAAAGATGTTATTTTACTAGGAGAAAATTATTCTTGGTGGGATAATGAAGAGGATGATATATATAATGTGTAAAAAATTATTTTAAAGTAAATTGAATATCTACTGGCTTAAGAACATTATTTTGGCGCCCTCCCCTACTCAATTTCTTTACTTTCTATTAACTTTTCTAAAATCTCTTCTCGCTCTTCTTCCAAGTGTTTCCAAAGACGTAACTCTGATGGATCATCTAAAGCATCCAAATTACTTATATTTTGTTTAATCATTACTGCATGTACTGTTTTTGCTTTATATTTCTTTTGTAACTCTGTTATCTCTTCTTGAACTTCTTTTAAACGGTCTTTAATGATTTTGTAATATCATTAATTGTATGATGTATGATTTTAACAAGAATACTCCTACCATTTTAGATTGGAGGTTTCTTAGTTTTAAATCGTTTTAAAAGTTTTTGAACTTATAATCTTTGAAGTAATAAGGATCATATAATTCTTCGATAGAAGATTTTCCATAAATATTTTCATAAACTTTAATAGCATATGAGTCCATCATTCCAGCTATATAATCTGAGACGCCCCTCATTTTATTTTTCTCATTTCTAAATTCAACTGGTAATAATTTTTCATCCTTATTAAATTTGTCATCCATGAATGCTTCAAATAATCCTTTTATTATTTTTTCACCTTGTTTTTCATATATTTGTATAACATCTGTTCTATTAATGCATTTAAATGTTATATCTTTTAAACCTGCCGCTAAATTTGCGTTATTTTTAAAATCTAATTCGTATTCATTATTTGTTCCTGTTTTTTCTTTAAATTCAGCACTTACTTTTACAACTCCGATATCTTCAATAAGCTGATTTACAATATTTGATATCAATTCTTTTCGAAATAAGAAAGAATATTCTTCTGAAGAATCATAGATTTCAGCATTTAAAGCCACTTTTCTAGCGTCTGAAACTATACAATTTAATTTATCAAATGTTTCTACATCTCTATCTTTTTTAAACTCAAATAAGAATTCATCTATACTAAACAAATTTATACTTAACGCATCTTCTAAATCATGTGCACCATATGCTATTTCATCAGCTAAATCCATTATCTGTGCATCAATTGTGCGTACATTTATTTTATTCTCATTACAAATATTTTTAACCATGTCGTAATCTTCATCATATAAAAATTTGTTAATTTCTGTTTTATATCTTATATCATTGTGTTTATTATTATATTTGATTACGCTTAATAAAGATCTATTAGTTAAATTTAATCCTTTATAATTTGGAAGTTTTTTCTCTAAATTATTTAACACTCTTAAAGTTTGAGCGTTCCCTTCAAAACCTCCGTGATTTTGCATAATTTTATTTAATATTCTTTCACCATGATGACCGAAGGGAGGATTTCCTATATCGTGTGCCAAGGAGGCTCCTTCTACAGCGTAAATATCAGAACTATAAACTGTTTCATCATCTGCTAAAGACTTAATTCTTTCTGCTATTCCTCTTGCAATTTGAGACACTTCAAGACTGTGAGTTAACCGATTTCGATAAAACTTGTCTTCTTGTACGCCTAATAATTGCATTTTTCCTTGTAATCTTCTGAAAGAACTAGAATAAAGTATTCTCGAATAATCTCTTTGAAAAGGATTTCTTTCTCTACCTGTCCTTTCCTCATGTCTTCTATCTTTCATTTCTTTCTCATTTAGTGGATTGTAAAATTCAGCTACAAACTCTTTTATTTTCATAATTATTATATCCTTTCTCTATTAAATTATTTTTAATATCGTATAAATAATAATTTTAGTAACCAGGTATCCAGTCTCTAATTTCTTTTAAACTTTTATAAATCACAGTAGATGTTTTATTTTCATTAAAATATTCTAGGCCTTTTAATGTAATTTTAGGTTCACCTACATATCCGTCTTTTGTTTTAGTTAACCCATCTATTAATCCTTCTTTGATTGCAAAATCGAAAATATTGTCTCTTGCTTCAGCAGGAATATTGTTTAATTCAGAATTATTTCCATCTTTAATAACTTTTAAAACATTTAATAATAATTTAGTATTTATTTTAAGCACCTCTCCGTCTCATCTATTAAAAAATTAGTATAAATACCACTAAATATCTATATTTAGTGGTATTATTTTGATTTATTAATCATACTAATTTCTACAACCATTTTTATCGCAATCGATTCTATCATTCACGTTTACCCAGTGAGTAATATTTTCGTTTGTATTAGAACCACATCCAGTTGTTCCGCCTTTTGAACCTTTATGAACTACATTAGTTGGTGTGTGTTTAACAGCCACGTTTTCATCCCTCCTTACAATATTTTTTATTTTCAGTTTTTTATTGTTCATTATCTCTACCATACGATATTTTATATGAAATTACAATATGTAGATTAAAATAAATATTTAAAGTCTATATATTGTGTTAAACAAACTAAAAAACCTATCAATCTAAATTTAGATTGATAGGTTTTTAGTTATGTATGATCTTTTCCTAATATTAAATAACTTAATTCAGATTCTGGTATATCTTTATACTTCTTCCTTTTATATAGATAGAACAGTATACCGAGTATAATCCAAACTAATAAGGCGATTCTTGATTCGATTCCTAAAAATGCGGGTGAAGCGGGTATTAATAAGAGTAATATAAATATGGTACTACAAATAGCGCCTAATAAAGAGATTGATTTTTTAAATGGCGAGACAACTTGAATATTTGGATTTGTAATCTTATCTTGTGACCATTTAAATCAATAAAATGGTGTATAAGATGTATAGAGATAAGCAATTGAGACACCTATTGAAGACATATCAACAACCCATACGAGTGCTTCACGTCCAAACCACGAGACGACTGATGAAACGATAACTGTGAATATAATCGCTACATAAGGTGTTTCATGTTTAGGGTGTAACTTATCGATTACATCATTAATTTATTAACAAATAGTTAGTCTCAATTTTTTAATTCATTCTATTGTCTGCCATAATGAACATCTACTATTTCATAAGAATTAACCTGTTTACATTCAAGTAATTCTTCTTCAAATATGACTAAATTATACCCTTTATTGTCCATTGTACTTTCATACTTTATTCCTTTTTTACCTTTACTCTTTATAAATTCTGCTATATATTGAGAAGGCAAATAAGTAAGAAAAGAATCATTTCGTTTGGTAGGAATTAAAAACTCTTTTGCTATATTTCTCAAATGCTCATTGTTAACCGCATATTTTTCATAATCAAATCCTAAAGCATTTCCTAAGAAAGGACTAAATTTGTCAATCTTAGTCAAATCAATAATTTCTATTTTTTTGAGTAATTCGAAACTACCTATTGTTACAGAATCATGCATGCGTGCTCTAACTTCTTTAATTGCTATATCTTCGGAACTTGCTAAATATAAGTATGATATGCCTCTAGGATTTAGCCTACCGTTTAAACTTTTTTCGTTAGGTGGAGATCCCATTTTTTTTGATGAGATTTCTTCATCATTTTTAGCTATCCTCGCTCGGTAAAATAAATGGTTTTCTTCAAAAGTTGTTGAAGCATATCCTATTATTTCTTCAAATATTTCTTTATTAAACCAATCAAGATGATACCGATTTTGATGTTTAAGTTCATATGTAAATTCGTTACAAGTCAAACTTTTTAATATTGAAAATTTGTCTTTAAATTTTTTATCATACAAACTTAATATTCCTACTGCTTCTTCAAAGAGTTTTGGATTTTCTTGATATTTATTCTTACAGATTTCTTTAATAAGTACATAAATTTTAGAACTATTCACATTAAATATGTTCCAATCTTTGAGTAATGCGTCTTTTAATAAAGAAAAATCTTCTCTGTTTTCTTGATGTTTATTTGACATGTAAGATATTGGCGTATAAATTTCTATTAGACCTTAAAGAAGTTCTGTCAATCTGTTGTTGCTATCAGTATCATATATAAAGACTTCTTTATGTCCGCATAGTTCACATTCTCCTCTTACATTTAATGATTCAATAATAGCCTTTAATTCAGTATCTTTAAAACACTCTACACAACAAATCATTTCGCATTCTCATTATCTAAGTGTTTACTCATTAATTCAAGATGGTGCATTATTGCTAATTTTTTTACTGTTCCAAGTCCTGGATATGAACCTTCCTTAAAATGTTTTCTGAACTCATTCAAAGCATAACTTTCCATCTTTTGTACGATAGGACAATTCACTAAATAATGAAGTGCTTCATAATATTTATTTGCTGGATCTCTTATATCATCATTAGAATCAGAAACAAAACTTTTTACTCTAAGAGTATCTTCTTTTTCAAAATAGACTATATGTATTGCAACAGCATATGGGGCAAACCCCGATTCATTAAAAGTATCACCAACAATTGAATAGTCAGAAAAACCTTTGAAATTTTCATCCTGATAATACAAATGATCATCAGAAAAAAATTTATCCCTGTTTTTATAATCTGCATTTCTCTCTTCAGTAATAAACCTATCTTCAAATAAAACTTTATTGTTTTTGATATTTCTTCTCATTCTTGAGTGATCAATAATAAATCCATATTTTGGTGCATTTTCTTCGAATAAAGATAAATATTCTTTCAAAAATTCTGGCGTTTTATTAATAATAGCTATCTCACTTAATTGTTCTCCTAAATTACTCAATTCAGTTATAGAATTACTGTTCATGATATGAGCTGTAATAATCTCTTTTGCCGCTAAAATTTCTTTTAAATACTCTTTATTTTCCAATGCATCACACTCATCTATAAAGTTTCCAACTTGAGGATTATGCACAAATACAATTTCTCTTTGATTTTCTTTATACCTTTCTAATGTTGTTTTGAGTGTTGATGTTGGTTTAATTGGTTCAATAACTGGCACAATATTCTCACTTATTAGGTTTTTTTCGATTAACTCTCGTAAGGCAATTAACTCAAATTGCCTTCCTCTTAAGTATGGAAAATACACATTAGTTCCTCCTATCACTTTTTAAAAATCTTACTAGTTTTTCATAATTTTCTTGAATACTACTTGAAAAATATGCTAAAAATCGTAATTCATAAGGAACATTACTCAAATAAGCATTCACATCAATTTGGTTTCTCTTTTTTAACATTGTAATAAATAATTGATATGCGACGTCTAAAGGTATTTTATTAAAAATATTAAAGCATTCCTTATAATAAAATGCTGGTTTGGTGTCAGGTAAAAAACCATAGTAACTTTTAATGATTTCTTCAAACTCGTGCTTTCTTAATATATTAAATATAACGCTCATATCTAAATACGAGCTATCTGTTTTAGCTATTTTTCTTTTGCTAAACTGATTTCTTTTTGTTAAAACTATTATTCCCACGTTTGTATTCTCTAAAATGCTTTTTGCCTTTTTCTCATTTTTTTCACTTATTACTACATTCACAAGTGGAAAAGCTTTATAATAATCGAATAATTGTTGTTCCAATCTCTCAAACGAATCTAAATCTGTTTTTATTTCATACACAGTTGCAATTCCATTAATTTTAATAAAATCAGCCTTTGATTTATGAATCGGTACTTCAGTAAGTGCTGTGGTAGTGTTTAAACTATGTCTACCAATAATTTCTTTATTAAATAATGTGTTTTTGTAGAAGTATTCATTTCTATAATTATTTTGTAAATAATTATATAGTAATTCTATAATTTCTGAATTATTTTTCACTTCTTCATTCTTTACATAGCTAGCAATACATTTATCAAATAGATTATTTTTTTTAGCCTGTAAAATTGAGGTAAATGTCGTATTTGAGAAAAGACGATTTAATATAATATTATTATTCATCTTAATCACCTTTAAAAGTAATTTTATCTACTCAGTATATCATATCACACTATTATTTTTTTGATTTGATTATTTTATCTTTTATCGTATATAACTGTTCATTTTTAAAAATCAAATTTTCCTATTATAATTGAAAATTGTTTAAAACTAGATCTTTTCGAACATTTAATTATTAAAAAATGATGCTACACTTCTCCCCAAAAATACTTTTGAACTCATTAAATTCTTCGAGTGTGAATTGAATTTTGACTTTTTTGTATGATTGAATGGTCCTTAGGATGGAGTAACAAAGCTTTAGTTACTTTATTTTTAATCAATAAATTTATTTTATATTTTAGACGAATTACTTTCCTAACATCTCTTTAATAATCTCAATCACTTTCTCTTGTTGCTCTTCTGTCATATTCGACCCACTTGGTAAACATAATCCATTTTCAAACAATTCATCTGATACACTATTACCTTCTTCATGTGGATAATATGCGTATTCTTCAAATAGGGGTTGTAGGTGCATTGGTTTCCAAACAGGACGAGCTTCTATGTTTGATTCTTCTAGTTTTTCAATGATTTCTGTTCGTGTAACACCTGTTTCATCTGGATCAATTGTTAATGCTGTGAGCCAACGATTTGAATAGGTATCTTTTAATTCAGGTTGAAAATTAAGACCTTCAATTGAACCAAACGCTTCTTCATAACGTTTAAAGTTAGCACGTCTCATTTTGACACGTTCCTCTAATACTTCCAATTGACCACGGCCAATACCTGCGACAATATTACTCATACGGTAATTATAACCTATTACTGAATGTTGATAATGAAGTGCTGGGTCACGTGCTTGAGTAGACAAGAATCGTGCTTTTTGAATTTGCTCTTCATTGTTTGATATAAGTGCACCGCCACCTGATGTCGTGATAATTTTATTTCCGTTAAATGAATAAATTCCAAATTCACCCATTGTTCCACTTGGAATTCCTTTATACTTACTACCAAGTGATTCAGCTGCATCCTCAATTAAAGGAACATCATACTTCTTACAAACAACCATTAATTCATCCATTTTTGCACTCTGACCATATAAATGAACAACAATCACTGCTTTCGGTAATTTATTATTTGATTCAGCATCAGCTAATGCTCGTTCAAGTGCTTCTGGTGACATGTTCCACGTTTCAGGCTCCGAATCAATTAATACTGGTGTTGCTTTCTCATAAAGGATTGGATTTGCACTCGCAACAAACGTAAGTGATGAACAAAACACTGTATCTTCAGGACCTACATCATATAAACGTAAAGCTAAGTGAATAGCTGATGTTCCTGATGATAAAACAGCAACAGAATTTATATTACTGTATTCGGCAAGTTCTTTTTCAAATCCTTCAACATTGTTACCTAAAGGAGCGATCCAATTTAGGTCAAATGCTTCATTAATATATTTCATTTCATTTCCACTCATATGAGGTGAAGAAAGAAACGTTCTTTGTCTATGTGGCATATTATCTACTCCTTGATTATTTTAACATCATCATACTTCATCATAATTAATCCTTGTTTATAATTATACGTTTTGTATGGATTGTTTTTATTTCCTTGTAAATTATTAGCTATATAAGACATATGATCACACCCTAATTCATATGCATGGGGATATCCTCCACCAAATCGGGGATTGATTTCAGATATATAATACTCTCCTTCAAATTCAAAACAATCGATATCAATTGGCCCTGTAAAGTCAGTTTTATTAATTAAGTCTTTAATAAGTCTTTCAATTTTTTCATTATGTATAGATATTGACTTATCAGTTTCTCCTGAACGCATTAACAGTTTTTCTTTAATAAATATGTCTACTAATTCTCCACTAATAAGGTCAATGTAAACATCAATTCCAAATTCTCTATCACGATAAAAAGGTTGAATAATTAGATCATTATTTTCTTGAAATACGTTATCTAATTCTAAGTTATTATTAATTTTATATAAGCCTAAACTTGCACTACCTTTACTAGGTTTGACAATTGCTGGATAGGTATATTTTTTATTATTAATAGCTTCTAGAAATTTTGATTTATTATCAAAAGTTGGTACTGCCGGAATTTTCAACTTAGATAATTCATCATATGTTTTTTGTTTATCAAAACTCACTTCTATCATTTCACGAGGAGATAAAATCAATTGGATATTATTTTCATCAAATAAGTCTTTATTTTTAGATAATATATCTAATTCAGGATCTAAAAGAGACACAATAGCTTTTATATTATGCTTCCTACATACTTTTAATAAATCTTCAATATAGTTAACCGAATCAATTCGAGGAATAAGTTCAAGTTCATCTGCAAAATATAAGGCAGATGCTTTATAATCACAATCAGCTGCAATGACATTGCCTACATTTTGAAAAGCTTTTTTAAAATATTGAACAACTTTTACTCTTCTTCCAACACTTGTTATTAAAATGTTCATTATAAAAGCTCCTTTTTAATCTCTTCTGCATAATTAAATAATATGGGGGTACCACCTGTATGTATAAATAAAATATCTTCATTCTTGATATTATTCCTTTTTATATGTTCTTTCATACCATAGAAAGCTTTTCCGGTATATACAGGATCTAAAAAAACTGAAGATTTTCTCACTACTTCTTTAATTGTTTGAATAATTTCTGGATAGACATCTGCATAGCCTTTACCAATATAATCATCAATGAAATTTATAGGTGAGTTATTTATTTCATAATAATTATATGATTTTAAATAAGATAAAAGACTAGCTTTAATAACTTCAGTTCCTCTTTGAGCATTTCTTGCAACACTTATCCCATAAATATTAGTATCTTTATCATTCATTACTTTTCCAGCAATTAATCCTGCTTGAGTTGTACCAGTTCCAGATGCATGGAAAATAGAATCAAATTGTATATTTAATTCTTTTTCTTGTTGAACTATCTCATCATATGCTGTTTTATAAGCGTGAGTCCCTAAATCTCCGTGACCTCCACCTTGAATAAAGTATGGATTTTTACCGATAGATTTAAGTTGATTTAATGTACTATCTATTGTTTCAAAAATATTTTCGACTGGAGCAGTAATTATTTTAGGTTCGAAAAATGAATTTAATAATTTATTTCCATTAAATTTTTCATGTTCTTTTGATTCAGGTTGTATCAAATAAACATCTAAACCTTTCATTGTTGCAACAGCTGAAGTAATTCGACAATGATTAGATTGAATAGCACCATAGGTTACAATACTATCTGCATTCTTAGATAATGCTTCTTGTATAAAATATTGTAACTTTCGTGCTTTATTTCCACCAAAAGCAATATCAGTCAAATCATCTCGCTTTATATATATTTGATTTGAGTGTATTTCACCATAATAATCAATTGCTGTCGGAAGTTTTATAGGTATTGTTTTATTCACCAAAAAAATCCTTTCGAAAAATTTCATAATAATATCGATCAATTTTTTGTCCCATATGAATTAAATCTTCTTCGAATAAAGCTACTTTTTTAAACCCTATTTTTTCAAATAGTTTTTGTGCTGAAACATTATCAACTTCAGTATATAAAAAAACTTTATTTAAATCATGCTTTAAAAACACATGTTCCAAAAACTTCATAGTCGCCTTAGAAGCTAATCCTTTTCCCCAATAATCTTTTTCTCCGTTTACAATATAAAATTCAGCTTTTTTATTTTTATTATCTATGCCAATTAACCCAATTAAACCTAAAGGGGTATTAACGTTATTCTCCGTTACTTCGTAAACATAATCTTCTCTTGATGGATTATTTATAATCGATTGAAACCAATTCAACGTACGGTCAGGACATAATGGCAAATCATAATGAAGATATTTATTTACGGCATTATCATTAATCCATTTTACTTTTAAATCAATATCTGATTTTTTAAATAGTCTTAAATGAATATTATTCACGGTATATATTCTCCTTTTTAATTACTGAAAATATTGTTTTAAATATAATCTTACAGTCCAATAAAAATGATATTTTTTTAACATATTTCACATCATATTCAATTCTTTCATCCCAAGTTAAAGTATTTCTTCCATATGCTTGAGCTAAACCTGTTATACCTGGCTTAACATTAAAACGTTTTATTTTTTCTTCATCATAGTTTTCATATTTATATGGGTGATAAGGTAATGGTGGTCTAGGACCAACAAAACTCATTTCACCTTTTATAATATTTATAATTTGTGGTAATTCATCTAAACTTGTTTTTCTTAATATATGACCAAACTTTGTTATTCTAGGATCTTCATCATTTGTATAAATTCCAGAACCTACTTTTTCAGCATCTTCAATCATTGTTCTATATTTATATATATTGAAAATTTTTCCATTTTTGCCGAGTCTTTCTTGTTTAAAAAATATTTTTCCTTTTGAATCTTTCTTTATTAATATTGAAATAATCACTCCAATGATAAACAAAGGTAAGATAGTAATTAAAATAAGTAATATATCTATTATTCTTTTCAATTTTTTTTTATACATATTAAACTCCTGACATAAATAAATATCATTTTAGTCAAGTCCATAGTTATGTGTAAAATCAAAATACAATATTTTAACTAAGTCATTAAAACTGAATATACTTTCTTGAAGAACTTATCCATTCTTCATGTAAATCAATGAGAACAGCGCCAATCAATC
>Ga0209487_1004484_pt1 | contig 10703 bp, 11 predicted proteins | sample Poulit2012_FD_187524 | JGI IMG/M metagenome (GOLD analysis project Ga0209487, IMG submission 187524) | Agricultural soil microbial communities from Georgia to study Nitrogen management - Poultry litter 2012 (SPAdes) (version 2) | ecosystem: Environmental > Terrestrial > Soil > Agricultural land... | reverse complement strand
TCATCGGCCGGGAAAACACTCGTGGTTGCCCCTAATTCAGCGCCCATATTGGCGATCACGTGGCGGTCCATCGCCGTCAAATGTTGCAGCCCTTCACCGTGATATTCCACGATCCGGCCAACCCCGCCTTTGACCCCGTGACGGCGCAGCATTTCCAGAATCACATCTTTGGCCGACACCCAGTCGGGCAGTTTTCCGGTGAGCTCCACACCCCACACCTCGGGCATCTGCACATACAGCGGATCACCGGTCATGGCGATGGCAATTTCTAGACCGCCCGCACCAATGGCCAACATCCCGATCGCACCGGCAGCACACGTGTGAGAATCAGAGCCCACCATGGTGGCACCGGGGCGCCCAAATCTGGCCTGGTGGACCGGATGCGAAACCCCGTTTCCGGGTTTGGAAAACCACAGGCCATAGCGTTGTGCCGCCGACTGAAGAAAATGGTGGTCTTCCGGGTTCTTTTCATCGGTTTGCAGCAGGTTGTGATCAACATACTGGACCGATAATTCGGTGCGGATCCGATCTAAGCCCAGGGCTTCGAGCTCGAGCATCACCATGGTGCCCGTCGCATCCTGGGTCAGCGTCTGATCAATGACCAGACCAATTTCATTGCCCGGCTGCGGAGTGCCGCTCACCAAATGCGAGTGAATAAGTTTTTCGGTGACGTTTTGTGCCATCGTGCATCTCCCTTCTTGCCGTTCCTGGCTAGCTGCGGGGGTTCTGCTGGGTACTTTTACGCTAGTAGTCACACTGCCGGATGGCCAGGGGTCTTGGGCGCCGATATGTCATGGTGGGTGGTGTTTCCTAACGGAGAGCTTATTGCGCGGCGGAAAACCGCAGGAGAGAAATTGTTGTCAATGCTGTCCCGCCGGCCAATCACGGTGCGTTAGGCCACCGGGTGACGAGCGTCGTAATGTAAGAAGCTCGGGACCAGCCGCACGGCAATGGTCACGCCGACGACGCATAATAGACCGCCGATGATCATCGTGATGGCTTCCCCAATACCTGCGGCCACCCCGCCGGTGAGCATCTCGCCGATACGTGGTCCCCCGGCGACGACTACAATGAACACGCCTTGCAGTCGGCCGCGCAGGTGGTCGGGGGCAGCGGTCTGCAAAATCGTGTTCCGAAAGATGCCCGATACGGAATCCGCCGCACCGGCGAGCATGAGCATGGCTACCGCAGCACACAGCAGGATCAGGCTGGGGCCGCTCTGGTTGGCGGCGCGGATGCCGAACCACACGAACATGCCGAACAGAGCGATGGAAGCGCCCCAAATGACAATCGACCAGTACACCGCTTTGCCCTGGGCGGTGATGCGGGTGAATGTGCCGGAGAAGAGTCCGGCAATAAACGCTCCGCCGGCAATACCGGCCATGAGCAGTCCGGTGACAAGTTCGGCTGGGTCATCGCCACCACCGCTGAGCCCCTGGGTGTAACTGGTCCCCAGGATTAGTACTCCCATGGCCGGGAGGACGGCGCGGGGAAACGCGGTTGCCATCGCAATAATGTCCAAGATGAATGTCATCCGCAGGTTCTTGCGGGTGGCTAGGAATTGGAAGCCCTCCCATACGGAGCGCAGCCCGACTCGGTGCGATACTTGCGGTTGACCATCGGGCTGCAGCGGGGGCAGAGAGGGGAGCCGGTATACGGCATAGAGGGTGAACAGAAAGGTCACGGCGTCAATGGTGTAGGTCCACGAATAGCCGATGGTTGCCACGAGCCCACCGGCCAAGAGTGGTCCCAGCATCATGGAAATCGACATGGTCAACATGTTGAGTGCGTTGGCGGCGGCCAGTAATTTGGGGCCGACCAGCGCTGGGATGATCGCACCGCGGGTGGGCTGGTTGATGCCGGAGGCCCCGGAATGCACCGCGATGAGACCGTAGAGCAACCAAATATTTTCGATCTGGAGCCAGGCGTGCACACAGATCGCGAGGGTGGTTAACCACAGCACCACCGCTGACCATACGATAACCTTGCGTCGATCGAAGTGGTCTGCCACAGCACCGCCGTAGAGCCCGGTAATAATTAACGGCACCAGAGCAAAGGCGCCGAGTAGCCCAACGTAGCCGGACGAGCCGGTGAGGGTAAAGATTTCTAATGACACCGCTACCAGGGTGAGCTGTGTTCCGATGGCTGAGAGGGAATTACCCACCCACAGTCTGCGGTAGTCACGACTAGCTTTTAGCGGGGTTATATCGGCGAAGATTCTGCTCACCTCGATAGCATAGCCGAAGGCTTCGCTCTTGGTGAGGGCCGTTGAACCTCCCGGTTCTACTCGTTAGTCAATGGCTTGAATATTGCGTGCATCAACAATCACGCCGTCGTCATCCGCGTACACCATGGCTCCGGGCGGGAACTCAACATTGTCGATGGTCACGGTGGTGTCGCGCATCCCGACGCTGTCTTTGGCGGATTTGCGTGGGTTCGAACCCAACGCTTTGACACCTAAAGGTAGGGCAGCAATTTCATGTCGGTCGCGCACGGCACCGTGGATAATGACGCCCGCCCACCCGTTATCCGCAAAGGCTTGAGCAATGTTGCCGCCCATTAGCGCGGTATGCAAACTGCCGCCACCGCTCACGACCAGGACTTGGCCATCACCTGGCTCATCGGCGATGGCTTTCACCAGGCCATTATCTTGGAAACACCGAACGGTGCGAATCCGACCGTGGAACTGGCGATGGCCGCCGAGGTTTTGAAGTTGTAGGTCCAGGGAAGCTACCTGGTCTTCGAACGCATCATAGATATCGGAAGTGTAGACAATTTCGCGCTGTGTCATAACAGTTCTTTCTATTGTGCAGCAGTACCGGGTACTTCCACATGGCTCACGTGCTCTAGCGTAGCGGTCTGCGCGCACAAAGGGTAGAACACAAGGCCGCAGCCCAGCCGGTCTGGACTGCGGCGGTTGTATAGTCAGCGCGCCGAATTTAGCAAGGTGGTTCGGACGTGACAATCCAATCGAAATACAGCTGGTCGTCAGGCGCCTCAAGTGGAGCCGTATCGGGGCGGGGCGTCAGCATATTGAATATTGTAGGTTCCATAATCAGGTGCCTCCCTCCAGGTTTGTGCACGGTGTGCATTGGACTTGTCAGCTTTTGTCAGGGCTATTGGGTGATGGACTGCGGGGTGTCGCCGCTACTGATTTCAATCTTTCGTGGCTTGGCGGATTCGGCCACCGGGATTTCTAACGCGAGCACGCCCGCATGGTAGCTGGCCGAGATGTTATCGGTGTCGAGGTTGTCACCCAGCACCAGTTGTCGACTGAAATGCCCGCGGGGTCGTTCAGCAGCCAGCCGTTCCACATGATCAGGGAGTGGTGGACGTTCCGCCTTGACTGTGATGACGTTGCGTTCCACGTCCATATCAATGCTGCTCGGGTCGACTCCGGGAAGATCGAATTCAATATGGAACGTATCGCCATCACGCCAAGCGTCCATGAGCATCATGGTTGGACGCGTGGTCGTCCCTGTTGTTCCCAAGAGTTGCTGGCTCAAACGGTCAAGTTCACGGAATGGGTCGGTGCGCATGAGCACGGGATTGCTCCTTTCATCATTGGTCTTTCACGGTAGGAAACGCTGACGCTGACTATAAGTTTTATATAACATAAATCACATTTTGATGCAAGGGTGGGCGAGGGACGAGTGAGCGTCGTCGGCGGGAAGCGTCTATGGCGCGGGGTGGTTGCACGATTTCGGTGGGCTCAACGCTGCGCCCAGGCATATTCGGTGGGCCACCAGCGTGGGTGGGCAGGGGCGGAATCTGGCTCACGGATGGTCTTGAAACTGGACGTTGGGGATGTCAGGCTTAGAGTCCAACGGAAGGAGTGGATATGCCAGCCAATGACAAGAAACCGCATTACGAGACTCCAGAAGATGAACTGACCGAAGAACTGACAGCTGGGGAAGCTGAAGATCCCGAGCAAGCGCTCGCCAGTGCCAGGCCCGCTACGGTGAGCGAGGCTGACTGGATTGATCAACAGGTTGCAGAGCCCATTGATGAAGAAGATCACCGCGACTAATAGTAAAACACCGAGGGTGCCGATCATGAGGTCGGCACCCTTGGTGTTTTGGTGAGGTCGTTGTTTAGAAGAAGCCCTGGGGCTGTTCGCTGTAGGACACCAGCAGGTTCTTGGTTTGCTGGTAGGAATCGAGCATCATCAGGTGGGTTTCGCGGCCAAAGCCGGACATCTTATACCCGCCAAATGCGGCGTGGGCTGGGTAGGCGTGGTAGTTGTTGACCCATACGCGGCCGGCTTGAATATCGCGTCCGGCGCGGTAGGCGACGTTGCCGTTGCGTGACCATACGCCGGCACCCAGGCCGAACATGGTGTCATTGGCGATGGAGAGTGCGTTGTCGTAATCCTTGAACGTGGCAGTGGCGACGACCGGGCCAAAGATTTCTTCTTGGAAGACCCGCATATCATTGGTGCCGCGCAGCACGGTGGGTTGGACGTAATAGCCGCCGGAGAGGCTGCCGCCCAGGTCGACTGATTCGCCGCCGATCAACACTTCGGCACCGCCCTGTTTACCGATGTCCATGTAGCTCATGATTTTTTCGAACTGGTCGTTGGAAGCTTGGGCTCCCATCATGGTGTCGGTGTCCAGCGGGTTGCCCATTTTGATCTGCTTGACACGTTCGATGGCACGTTCGTAGAACGCGTCGGCAATATTTTCTTGAATCAGTGCACGGGATGGGCACGTACAAACTTCACCCTGGTTCAGTGCAAAGAATGTAAAGCCTTCCAGGGCCTTATCCAGGAAGCCATCGTCAGCGTCCATCACATCGCCAAAAAAGATATTGGGCGATTTGCCGCCCAATTCTAGCGAGACAGGAATGATATTTTCGGTGGCGTACTGCATGATCATGCGTCCGGTGGTGGTTTCACCGGTGAAGGCAATCTTGCCGATGCGCGGGGAAGATGCCAGAGGTTTACCGGCTTCCAAGCCGAAGCCATTGACGACGTTCAACACGCCGGGCGGGATGAGATCGCCGATCAATTCCAGCAGCACCATAATCGAAGCGGGCGTTTGTTCAGCTGGTTTCAACACGATGGCGTTACCAGCGGCAAGGGCGGGGGCGACCTTCCAGATTGCCATCAGCAGCGGGAAGTTCCACGGAATGATTTGACCGACCACACCCAGTGGCTCGTGATAGTGGTAGGCCACTGTGTCGTCGTCGATCTGCGACAGTCGGCCTTCTTGGGCGCGGATGGCACCGGCGAAATACCTCAGGTGATCAATGGCCAGCGGGATGTCAGCGTTGAGGGTTTCCCGCACGGCTTTGCCATTATCCCAGGCTTCTGCGACCGCAATTTTTTCGAGATTCTCTTCGATCTTATCGGCGATGGCCAGCAACACGGCAGCGCGTTCCGTGACCGAGGACTTGCCCCAGGTTTTGGCGGCTTCATGCGCGGCATCGAGGGCGGCTTCAATGTCTTCGGCGGTCCCGCGGCCAACCTCACAGAATACTTCACCGGTGATCGGGGTGGGGTTTTCAAAGTATTGCCCCTTGGCCGGAGCGACCCACTGTCCGCCAATGTAGTGGTCATAGCGTGACTTGAAGTCGACGATGGCGCCTTCGGTATTGGGGTTTGCATAGACGGTCATGACAGAACCTTTCCCTAAAATCGAGCATGCGGTTTTGGTGATGTACCTCACTTTAGGGGTGGGTGGGTTGCATCAGGGTTGCAACCGGTGCCGGCCTGTTGCTTAGTGGGTGAGTCGCTGCAGGGTGGCCGTGGCAATGGCCCGACGGGGGCTGTGCGGTGGCAAAATTTTCAGGGCGAGCATCCACGCCTCAAGGTCATCTGCCGCCTGGCTGCGCCCAAGATATGTCCACAGTTGATCGGGATCGGCGTCGGCGAGCACCGCCTCGCGCAGGGTAGCGGATAAGTGTCGGCGGATTTCAGTGATCCCCGGCGCATCAGAGCCCGGCAGTACTTCTGCGGGGGTCAGCTGTAAGGCGGCAGTCAGGTCCCCGCGATGCAGCGCCCGCATGGCTGCGGCAGCATCCGTGGTGATGGTGGTGTCGAGTCGGTACGGCTGTGAACCCAACTCAATGGGGCACCGCGATTTCTGCAGGCGCTTGCGCAGCCGTGAAATCTCAGCACGCACCGTGGTCAGCCGCGCATTGAGCTCCTCGGGCGTCAGATCACCAAATAATTGATGTGCCAGTTGCGTTGCAGTGAGCCCCGTCCGGTCCCAGTCCAGGATGGTTAACAGTTCGGCGTGGCGATTCGAAAGCCGCAGACCACCGAGTCTGGCTGCGCGCCCCGACGCGACTTCGATGACCGGGGCCGTACCGGCTGACGCAGTGGGCGGGGCGGCCACTGGGAAGGTGTGGGTTGCCCAAAATTCCTCAATAGTTTTGGCGGTATTCGCCAGCATGGCCAATGCCAATGGGGTTACCGCGGTGGCATTCCCGGTCAAATCCAGCATGCCCACCACACTGCCGGACGGGTGGCGGAGGGGAATCGCGCTGCAATAAAAATTATGTACGGCGTGGCTGAAATGCTCGGCCCCGGCCACTTGCGCAGGCGCACCGGTGGACAGGGCAGCCCCCGGGGCTGAGGTGCCCATCGATTCCTCGGACCAGTCGGCACCGGGAGCGAACCCAATGTCTTCGGCTTGCGCTCGCATTGGACTCGCGCCGTCCACCCACAGGAGGTGACCGGCGGTATTGGCGATGGCGGTAATCAGCCCCACTTGGTGCGCCGGAGCCAGCAGGGTTTCTAGCATGGGCAACACCGCGGTGATGGGATGGATTTTGCGATGCTCGTCCAGGGCATCTGAGGAAATGGTTTCTGGAGCGGTCACCCGCTCGGGGGTGTTGTGCAGTTTGAGGCAGCGACGCCAGGACGCGCTGACCGGTGAGCGGACGTGTTTGGTGTCAATGACGGCGTCATTGAGCTTTTGATGCGCGGCCGCTACTGCGCGCTGGTAGCCGTCGTCGGCGGGATTATGTTCGGCGGGGTGATCAAGAACTGTCATGATGGCAACAGAGTGGAGCGCATGACGAAGCGTTTACCCTCCGGGGTTTCTACCGAGAATCCGGCGCCTCGACCATCGACGGTATCGAGCGTGATATGCGAACCACGAATGTAACTGAAGTGTGGTTTGCCGACCCAGAATTGTATTTCGGAGGCCGGCAAGTCGTCAGTGGCGGGCATGTCGAAGGTGCCAAGGAGCACGTCTTGGGCTCCGGTGCGGAAATCGTCCACCGGATAGCACATCGGTGAGGAGCCATCGCAACACCCACCCGAGAGGTGGAACATGAGATCGCCGTGAATACCGCGCAACTTCTGCAGCAGTTCGAGGGTTTCTTCGGTCATAGCTACCCGGGAGAAATCTTCCCCGGGAATTTCTGGACGGGAAGCAAGAATGGTAGTCATGCCAGAAGCCTAGCCTTAAAAGTGATGGGCGTCACCAGGGTTTTGCTATCGCTGCAAGAGAAGTGAATTTCCTGCGATATCATATGGCGCACCGGTGTGAGACAATTATGGCAAATGGCACAGAAGTATATCCCTCGGAAACCCGGTACCCGACCCGTGAAGCCTCAGACCGACCGTGCTGGTCGGCTGAAGCTGAATCCACCCCGCAAACAATTCTTGGACCCCGAGGTTGAGCAGCTCACCGATGAGCGAGCGCGTCTCGCCCAGCACGGTGTCCGGCCAGCGATGGAACGGCCGCGCCCGCAGGTGCAACCGCGGGCTGAAGGCTGGACCCAGCAGACCGACGCGCAAGGCCGCCCGGTGCTGCAGTTCAAACAGCCCCGCGTCACACAGCCGGCACAGCATCTGGCTGATTTGTCTATGGCGGAACGTGAGGACAAGGTCAAAGAACTTGGGCTGCCGGCTTTCCGTGCCCGTCAGTTGTCCACCCACTACTTCAGCCACTACACGACCGACCCCGAGCAGATGACCGACCTGCCCGGTGAGAAGCGTGCAGAACTGGTGGAAACTTTCTTCCCACAGCTACTCACCGAAGTGCGTCGGATCGAAACCGAAGACCGCCAGACCATCAAGTTCTTGTGGAAACTCTTCGACGGTGTCCTGGTCGAATCCGTGTTGATGCGCTACCAGAACCGAATTACGCTGTGCGTATCTTCCCAGGCTGGTTGCGGCATGAACTGCCCGTTCTGCGCCACCGGTCAGGCCGGACTCACCCGGAACCTATCCACCGCCGAAATTGTGGACCAAATCATTGCCGCCAACCGGGTCATCGCCGATGGCCAGCTGGGTAAACCAGAAGGCGCCCGCGACATCGACCGGGTCTCCAATGTGGTGTTCATGGGCATGGGCGAACCACTAGCCAACTACCGCCGGGTCATTAATTCCGTGCACCGCATGGTTGATGAGGCGCCCGCCGGGCTGGGCATGTCTGCTCGCAATATCACCGTGTCGACCGTCGGATTGGTGCCTGCCATCAACCGACTGGCCGCCGAAGGCATCCCCGTGACCTTCGCCCTATCCCTGCACGCCCCGGATAATGAGCTGCGCGACCAGATGATCCCGGTCAACTCCCGCTGGGACGCTGATGAAGCGCTCGATGCGGCGTTCAACTATTACGTGCAAACCGGGCGCCGAGTCTCGATTGAATACGCTCTCATCAAAGACATGAACGATCATGCCTGGCGCGCCGATCTGCTGGCGAAAAAGATCAACGCCCGCGGCCGCGGTTGGGCTCATGTTAACCCCATCCCACTGAACCCAACCCCGGGATCCGTCTGGACGGCATCCGAACCGGATGTCACGCAAGAATTTATTGATCGTATCAACGACGCCGGTGTGCCAACCACCCTGCGTGACACTCGAGGAAAAGAAATTGACGGTGCCTGCGGACAGCTGGCTGCCGAAGATGATTAATGCATAAACAAGCATCCGGCATCAAAGTCCTGTGGGTCTTCACCTTACTCGTGGGACTTTTGCTGGCCGGATTCGCCATCATCAACATGATCGTCGAAGACGGCGAGATCACCGCGCAGCACTGGCTGCTCCTGGCACTTGGATCAGTAAAAATCATCGGCGCCATCATTGGGCTGTGGATGTTCAACCGGGCGGATTAACTCCGGAAACTTCACTGCGAGCTCACGGGCATCGCTTGGCTGACTGCAAAGTATCAGATACTTCGAGTTCATCAAATTCAGTTGGTGCGGCAAGCAGACTAGATTGAGATCCACGCCTCAGTCCACCGATCTGCTGAAAGAAGTTTTTCTCATGACCGCATCGTTCCCGGGGAATCACCAGCCGGAATACCAACTCACCGCCGCCCAAGATATTGATTACTACGAAGTCTTCGCCGACATCCCGGACGCAGACCGTGCCATCTGGCAGCGCACCCGCAAATTCGCGGAAACCCACGGTCACACCATGCGCCAGAGCTGGAATGATCACCACTATCCACTGGACGTTGCCCGCGCCATGGGACAAGCCGGACTCATCAACGACGGCGTCGAACACCCGGAAATCGAAAAATTCTCCCCGCTGGCTGCAGGCCTGGTCAACATGGAACTCTCCCGGGTTGACGGCTCCCTCGGGACCATCCTGGCAGTCCAAGGCGGGCTCGCACTGCGCACCATCACCATGTTCGGCACCAAACAGCAGCAGGAACAATATGTCACTGCCATCGCCGAGATGGATATTCCGGCGGCTTTTGCCCTGACCGAACCCGACCACGGCTCCGACTCGACCGGGCTATCGACGACCGCCACCCGCCAGGACGACGGTTCCTATGTGATTCGCGGATCAAAACGTTGGATTGGTAATGGCGCAGCCGGCGGTATTACCATCACCTTCGCTCGAGTCAATGACGACGGCGCAGAAGACCACGGCAAAGTCCGCGGTTTCATCGTCCCGCAGGACGCCGACGGTTACACAGGCACCCCGATCCGCCACAAAGGCTCCCTGCGCGCCATCGACCAGGCGGATATTTTCTACGACGATGTACACGTGGCCGCAGATGCGCTCATCACCGGGGTGAAGTCATTCCGCAACGTATCTGAAGTACTGTATGCCACCCGCATAGGTGTGGCCTGGTCTGCACTGGGACATGCCACTGCGCTCTTTGAATCTGCCCTGGCCTATTCGACCCAGCGTCAACAATTCGGCAAATACTTGGCAGAACACCAGATGGTACAAGAGCGGCTTACTCGCATGCTCTCCGAACTGGTTTCCATGCAGCTGTACATGATGCGCATCGCCGAGCTTGAAGCCGCCGGCAAACTCAAGCCCACCCAGGCGGCGCTGGCAAAATACCACAACACCAGGGTTGCTCGTCGTATCGCAGCTGATGCTCGAGACATGCTCGGTGGTAATGGCATTCTGATAGAAAATGGTGTCATCCAACATATGGCTGATATTGAGGGCATTCACACGTACGAAGGCACCGAATCTGTTCAAGCACTACTGGTCGGGCGAGACCTCACCGGTCACAGTGCATTCGCCTAACCGCCGCTGATACACCACGAAGGCCACGGCATCTGCCGTGGCCTTCGTGGTTAGAGAAGAAATGCGCTGAGGTATGTAGCGCTACACTCCTCTGCCAGCTCTGGCTGCATTTCGGACAATCCACATGATCACTGAAACGACCGCCAGAATGACGCCGAGCCATATCAAAATCTTGGCAGCCTCAATAAAGACACCCAAAAGTATCATTGCGATACCGACTAAAATAAGGATGAGCCACATAGGTATT
>Ga0209487_1004482_pt1 | contig 10708 bp, 9 predicted proteins | sample Poulit2012_FD_187524 | JGI IMG/M metagenome (GOLD analysis project Ga0209487, IMG submission 187524) | Agricultural soil microbial communities from Georgia to study Nitrogen management - Poultry litter 2012 (SPAdes) (version 2) | ecosystem: Environmental > Terrestrial > Soil > Agricultural land... | reverse complement strand
GGCAAGACGTCGCTGTTAGAGGTTATCGAGGGCATCGCCCCGGCCACCGCCGGGCAGGTGCGCGTTTTGGGTAAGGACCCGTTCCGGGATCGCGCCGCGGTGCGCCGTCGCACCGGGATCATGCTGCAGGAGGCCGGCTTCCCGGCTGAACTGAGGGTCTTCGAAATGGCCGGCACCTGGGCCCGCACACTCAGCCGTCCCCGCCCGGTGCCCGAGGTGCTCGCCGAGGTGGGGTTGTCCCATCGCGCGGACGTGGCGGTAAAGAGCCTGTCCGGTGGGGAACGACGGCGCCTGGACCTGGCGCTGGCGATCCTGGGCCGGCCGGAGGTGCTCTTCCTGGACGAGCCCACTACCGGCCTGGACCCGGAGAGCAGACGGTCCACCTGGGAGTTGATCCGCCGCATGGTGGGGGAAGGGACGACGGTGGTGCTCACCACCCATTACCTGGACGAGGCGGAGGAGTTGGCCGACCGGATCGCGATCATGGACCGCGGCCGCATCGTACGGTCCGGCACCGCGGCGCAGATAGTGGCCGAGGAACCGGCCGGGATCGGGTTCGTGCTGCCGAACTCACTCGCGCCGATGCCCGGCGATGGCCCGGGCAGCGTGGAGTTACCGCCGCTGAGCGGACAGCACCGCACCAAGCCACGCCACCACGGAGGAGTGCAACACACGATCGCCACCCGGGACCTGCAGCGGGACCTGTACCGGCTGTTGACCTGGGCGGAGCACCACGGACTGGAACTTGCCGAACTCCAAGCCCGCTCGGCCTCCCTGGAACAAGCGTTCCTCACCATCGCGAACCGGGGCCCGGATCACACCTCAGCGCCTTCGACCACCGGCTCTCCGCCGGCCGATACCAACCGGTCACACACAAGTTCGGTCGATACCGGCCGCGCCGCTATCGGCTCGGCCCACCGAGGCCCGGCCGACAACGCTCCCGCCAACTACCCGGCCACCAGCCCCCAGGAGACTTCAGTATGACTACCACCACGACGGCACGCTCCACTGAGTTCACCACCGCGCTGCGCCAGATCGGCGCACTGGCCCGGATGGAAGCCACGCTGCTGCGGCGGAACAAGACCGCGCTGATCAACACCATCGTGATGGCCCCGGTCCTGGTGCTGCTCCTGCTGCCCGTGGTGGACGACGGCGCCGTGCATGCCGCGTTCGGGACACACCTGGTGACGCTCATGGCCGCGTTCGGGTTGATTTTCGTGGCCTACTACAACCTCACCACCACCGTGGTGGCCCGCCGCGAGGAACTCACCCTGAAGCGGTTGACCTCCGGGGAGTTATCGCCGACCAGCGTCTTGATCGGCACCGCAACACCGGCTGCGGCGATCATCACCGGCCAACTCATCCTCACCATCGCCGCGGCCGCGGCGGCATTCGAACTCCCGCTGCCCGCCAACCCCGTCCTCGTGGTCCTCGCGCTGGTCGGTGGCCTGGCCGTCTTCGCCCTGCTGGCCTATGCCTCCTCCGGGATGACCAAGACCGTGGAAGCGGCCCAATTGACCACCCTGCCGGTGATCTTCGGGACCTTACTCGCCAGCGGCGTGACGTTTCCCCTGCAGGCTATGCCCGGGCCGCTGCAGCAGATCGCCGAACTGACGCCGCTGGCCCCGGTGATCCAATTGCTGCAGACGGGCTTCCTCGGCGTCGACCAGCACGGCGAGGCGCTCACGTTCGCGCAGACCTTCACCGCCGGACTCGTGCCGGTGCTGGTGCTGGCCGGCTGGTGCGTACTGGGCACCCTGGCGACGCGACGGTGGATGCGCTGGGAGCCGCGCCGGTGACGTCCCAGGCATTACCGTGGTTGCCCATGGGCCAGGCGGCGGGTGCGAGTGTGTTGCGCTGGTCGGCGTTGAGCCGTCCGCAACGGTACGAGGCGTACAACCGCTGGTCCCTGTACACGCTGTTCGGGTTCGTGCCCCTGCTCGGGCTCGCCATCCTGGCCAACGGACAGGGCCCGTGGTCCGCCGAGCAGGCCGGTGCATACCTGGCGGTACTGAGCGGCCACACCCTGATCTGCTTCCTCGCGGCCCGGGGTGCCTTCGACCACATGGTCGGCTACCGCGCCGCGCCGCGGGCGTTGCTGTACCTGCTCGGCGGCTCGGTGCTCGCCGGCTTGGCCGTCATCGTCCTGGTGTACCCGGCGATGCTGACCACGGAGTTCCACGATGAGGCACTGTTCGCCATCTTGCTGATCACCGTGAGCGCGCTGGTTGCCGTCAGCCCGATCATGAACGTGTGGATGGTGCTGCTAGCCGGCCTGGTGATCGCGGCGTTGGCCGGCGCGCTGACCGCCCTCAACGGTGCGGTGACCGGGATCGTTCCTGCGGTCGTGACCTCCCTGTGCCTGGCGCTGGCCCTCGGGATAACGATGCGGATCTCGATGTGGACGGTCATGGTGGTGTGGGATTTGGACCGCAGCCGTCAGGTCGCCGCGCGGCTCGCGGTAGCCGAGGAACGGCTGCGATTCTCCCGGGACCTGCACGATGTGTTCGGCCGGACGCTGTCCACGGTGGCGGTGAAGAGTGAACTCGCCGCCGCCCTTGCTGAGCGTGATGATCCGCGCGGGGTGCAGGAGATGTTGGCGGTGCGGGAGCTGGCCGAGGACGGGTTGAAGGAAGTGCGAGCGGTGGTGCAGGGCTACCGTGCCGCCGACCTGCCCACTGAACTGGTCGGGGCCAGGTCGCTGTTGTTGGCTTCCGGCATCGAGGCGCGCGTGGCCGGTGAGGACCTGCAATTGCCCAGCGGCGCCCAGCACGCGCTGGCATGGGTGGTACGGGAAGGGGTGACCAATGTGGTCCGCCATTCGCGCGCCAGCGAGTGCACCATCGAATTGCGCGCACGCGAGGGCGGGTACCACGTGCGGATCGCGAACGACGGCTTGGCGGACTCCGGGGTGCGCGCACCACTGCGCGTGGGACCGGCTGCCGGCAGCGGACTGCGCGGGTTGGCCGAGCGGCTTTCCGCTGTGGGCGGCACGGTACGCACACCCCCGACCGAGCCCGGATGGTTCGTGCTCAGTGCCTGGGTGCCCGCCGGCGTCACTGCGCCCACAGACCTGCCCGCAGACGTTCCGGCTTCTGCCGACGAAGCAACGCCCACCGGTGTTCGAACCTATGCGGATGTTCCTGGGTCCGCGGAGGCCTCAGCGGAGCAGTATTCGGAGAGCCGATGACGATCAAGATCCTGCTCGCCGACGACGAGAACCTCATCCGGCACGCCCTGGCCAGTTTGCTCGATCTGCAGGACGATCTGGAGGTCGTCGCACAGGCGGCTTCGGGCACCGAGGCGATCGCTGCGGCGGCGAAGTACTCCCCGGACGTGGCGGTGCTGGATCTGCAGATGCCGGGGGCGGACGGGATCGAGGTGGGCGAGCACCTGATGACTCATCAGCCCGAGTGTGCCGTGGTGATCGTCACCAGCCATGGCCGCCCGGGCTATCTGCGCCGGGCGCTGCAGGTCGGGGTGCGCGGGTTCGTGCCGAAGACGGTGTCCTCCACCGTGCTGGCCGACGTGGTGCGTCAGGTACATGAGGGCGGGCGGTACGTGGACCCCGAACTAGCCGCGGATGCGATCGCTGCCGGAGACAGCCCACTGACGCCGCGGGAGTCGGACGTACTGGAACTGGCAGCCGACGGCGCGCCGGTGGAGGAGATCGCCGAACGGGCACACCTCTCGGCGGGCACCGTACGCAACTACCTGTCCGCAGCGGTCTCCAAACTGGGCGTGGCCAACCGGCATGAGGCGGTGGCCCGGGCCCGTCAGCAGGGCTGGATCTGAGGTACCAACTTCGGGCTGGATCTGAGGTGCCCGCTTCAAACTGCGTGGGCCGTGTTCCCGTCCCGGTTTCAGGCAACTCGGGTGATGCGCACGTCCCCGCTGGCGGCACGGGCGTAGACCTCCAGGGTCTGATCCTGGTCGCCCGGTGCCTCGCTCGATTCCAGGTCGCTCACCAGGCGACCGGCGGCGCTGTAGCAGTCCATGTACACCGCTGTGCCGTGGTGAACACCGACGAGGATGTCCCCGGAGGCGGTGCTTGCGTTCAGCGATCCGTGCACCCCGTCCTGCACGATCAGGTTCCCGGAGGCCGCCCGCAACCGGCCGGTGCCGGCCAGAGTGGTGATCTTGATGTCTCCGGAGGCCGCCGTGACGCTGATATCAGCCGCCTGGGAGACGATCACGTCACCGGAGCCGGCCTTCGCCCGGACCTGCCCGGTGGCTGTACCCAGGCGCACCGAACCCGACCCGCACAGGAATTCCGCGTCATGTGCGCTGTGCACGGTGATGTTCCCGGAGCCGGTGGTGACCTCGGTGGGTCCGCACTCCGGCAGGGTCACATCGCCGGAGCCGGACCGGACCCGGACCTCGTCCAACCGCCCCTCGGCGGTGACTTCCCCGGAGCCGGTGCTGACCTTCAGAGCCGACCCGAACGGCACATGTACATCGATCCGCAGCCGTGGGTGGTTGGCGAAGAAGATGCCGGCGCTGCGCGGCACCTCGATGCGTAGTTCGGAGCCGGACATGTCCACGAGGGTGTCCTCGGCGTAGGACCGGGCGGAGGAGGAATCTCGGAACGGGTGCACACGCACGGCGACCTGGCTGGAGTCGCTGGTGTGCACGGCCAAGTCGCTGGCGCGGGTGATGGCGTCGATACGTACCGGAGCGGTGGCCTCGAAGGTGTAGTCGGTCACGATGTCATTCCTTGATCGCGTCGTCGTTGTCGCGGCGATCACCAGGTGGCGGGCCGCTCGGGGTGGTCAGCAGGGCAGTCAGCGGGGCGGGCGCCGGGGTGTTCCGGGACGCCGGCCCTTGGGACGGGTGGAGCGTTCGGTGCGCCCCTTGGGTTTACGCACGTGGAACGGCGGGGGATCAGCAGGGGTGCGCACGATGTGGAATCCCAGTGCGGCGTTGGGAAACATTTCCATGGCGGATGCTCCTTCAGCGAGCCCAGCCGGTCATCCGCCGACTGGAGGTGTGGGTACGGGGGCCGGCGCCCGGCGGGGTGAGGCCGCGCTGCACGGCACGCACCAACCAGGCGTTGATGGACAGGCCCTCGGCCGTGGCGGCCTGCTCGACCTGGTTCTTCAGGCTCTCCGGCAGCCGCAGCGAGATCCTGGAGACCTCCGAGTCCTCAGGGGGCGGCGGGGGAGCCGGTGGTTCGGGCGGGGACGGAGGCCCCATATCGGGGGAGGTGACCACCACCTCCGGACCGTCGGTGCGGAGCCGGACGTCCACGGTGTCGCCATCCAACTTCAAGGTGACCTCGGCGGCGAAATCGGCAGCGAATTCCATCAACGTCAACCGCAGGGCGGACTCCATGCTCTGGGCCAGCCGCTCGGCCGCCTCTTGCACGTCGGGCCCCGCGGTGCGGGCCGACGCGGTCAGGGCGTCGTGGAGGGAGTGGAGGTACCGATCCAGATGCATGGCGCCATACTGACATCAGAGTGATGCCATGTCAACGCCATCTGGAAAGAAAAGTGGCGTCGAATGGCGTCAGGTGGCATCAGAAGCATGCCAGCAGTGATTTTCGCTCGCCGTGCGTCGAGTGGCCGGCCCGCGTGCTCCGTGCCTGACCGCGTAGCATCGTGCACGTGGCCCGCCCTCCGGTTCCGCGCTCGTACCGCGCTGCGGTCGCCGTCGCCCGTCCGTTGATGCGAGCGATGACGCGCCGTCATTGGGCCGGAACGGAACACCTGCCCCAGGGGGCCTTCATCGCAGCGGCCAACCACGTCAGTTACGCCGATCCGCTGACGCTCCTGCACTTCCTCATCGACCACGGCCACTACGCCAAGATCCTCGCCAAGCACACGCTGTTCGACGTGCCGGGGCTCGGTCACCTGCTGCGATCCACGGGGATGATCCCGGTGTACCGCGGCACCGACCGGGCTAGTGGAGCGCTGCACCAGGCCGAAGCGAGACTGGCGGTCGGGGAAGGGGTCGCGGTGTTCCCGGAGGGCACGGTAACCCGGGATCCGGACCTGTGGCCGATGGTGGCCAAGACCGGGGTGGTGCGTCTGGCCCTTGCCACGGGTGCGCCGCTGATCCCGGTGGGTCAGTGGGGAGCGCACGAACTGTTGCCCCAGGGCGCCTGGCTGCCCCGGCCCATACCCCGCAAACCCATCACGGTGATCGCCGGACCGCCCATCGACCTGTCGGATCTGCGCGATGAGCCGATGGGCGCCGAGGTGCTGCGTGAGGGCAGCAGGCGGTTGATGGTCACGATCACCGGCTTGGTCGCGCGCGCTCGCGGTGAGGACGCACCGGCGGAGTTGTTCGACCCCCGCCAGACCGGATAGCCCTCGACCGGCCCGATGCGGCCGGGGAGCGCGCAGGTGCCGATCCGAGCCCGGCCGCGCCGCGTACACCCGGCGCCTCGTTAGGGTGGCGCACGTGGACGATAACGCGAAACTGATCACCGACCTGCTCAGCATCCGCACCTGGACCGCCTTGGACGTGGACGGCGAGGGCCGCGTGCTGGCCGGCCACGACGAACTTGGCTCCATGCAATTGGTGGAGATCGACACCGACGGCACCCGCACCCCGCTCACCGACCTGCCCGGACGCTGCACCGGGCGTTACCTACCCGGCGAGCGCGCCGTCGTCGTCCAGCATGACGCCGGAGGCGATGAGCGCTGGCAGTTGTCCGCCCTGGACCTGGATGCGCCCCGCCCCGGCCCGGCGACCCTGGCCGACCTGGAGCCGCTGGTCCGCGATGCCCGCTACCTGCACACCTTGCACGACGTCACAAAGACGGACCTGGTCTATGCCACCAATCGCCGTAACGGAGTAGATATGGACGTGGTGGTGCGCAACCACGTCGATGGCAGCGAGCAGGTCGCCTACGACGGCGGAGGGTACGTCGTGGGCGTGCGTGCCTCCCACGACGGGTCCAGCGCCGCGGTGGTGCGGCTGAGCCTCCAACCGGCCTCGACGGTGGTGCAGACGGTTGGCCCGCGCGCATTCAGCCTGGGGCAAGGCGAGCCCGACGACGAGGCCGCCCCGGGCGGGTACGTCACCGATCCGAACGAGTACGCCTCGCATATGCAGGTCTATTGGACCGGCGACGACGCCGGGTTGATCCTGAGCAGCAACCACGACCGGGAGTTCTACGCCATCTGGCGGGTCGACGCCGCCGGCTGGCACCTGCTGGTGGAGGATCCGGCCGCGGAGTTGGCGTGCTGGGTGAGCCCGGACGCCCAGTCGATGATCGTGGGCCGGCAGGTGGACGGCGCGATGACACTGGCGATCCACGGTATCGACGGCACCCATCGGCGCGACCTGGACCTGCCTGCGCTCGGTGCTGCCTCGGTGACCTGGTCGGCCGACTCCCGCTACGTCGTCGTCGGTGGCCCCACGCCCACCGAACCCGGGGCGATCTACCGGGTCGATGCGCGCTCCGGTCAGAGCGTGTTGCTGGCCTCCTCGGCGGTCGAAGTGGACCCCGATCTGCGTGAGCGGCTGATCGCTCCCACGGTGCACCGGGTGCCCACGCCCGACGGGGAGCAGGTGCCCTGCTTCGTCTACCGCGGCGCAACGGACACCGATCTCGCAGGTGCCTCCGTGCTGCACATCCACGGCGGTCCGGAGGCTTCGGCGGATCAGATCTTCTCCCCGATCATCCAGGCGCTTGCGGCGACCGGGTTGACGGTGCTGGTGCCGAACGTGCGCGGATCGGCCGGCTACGGCAAACGGTGGATCTCCCTGGATGATGTGGAACGCCGCCTGGATTCGGTGGCTGACCTGGCCGCCCTGCACGCCTGGCTACCCGAACTGGGGCTCGATCAGGACCGATCGGCGCTGTGGGGCGGGTCCTACGGCGGGTACATGGTGCTGGCCGGGGTGGCGATGCAGCCGGAACTATGGGCCGCCGGGGTGAACATCGTCGGGATCAGTTCGCTCGTCACGTTCCTGCAGAACACCGCCGACTACCGCCGCGCCTACCGGGAACGGGAGTACGGGTCGCTGGAGCACCACCGGGAGTTCCTGGAGAAGGCCTCACCGATCACGTATCTGGACCAGATCCGCGCGCCGCTGTTCGTGATCCACGGGGCGAACGACCCGCGCGTGCCGCTGAGCGAGGCCGAGCAGATCAAGGCCGCGCTGGACGCCTCGGGCGTGACGTGTGAACTACGGGTCTACCACGACGAGGGCCACGGGTTGGCGAAGCGTTCGAACCGGCTGGATGCCTACCCCGCGGCGCTCGCGTTCCTGCGCGAGCATCTGGGGCGTGCCTGAACGCGCAGAGGCAGGTGGCTGCGCTACGGGTGGACGGCTGCGTTACCGCGCTTTGATGCGGGGTGGCTACTTGCCGCCGTCGCCCTTCACCGGCTCCCCGGGCTGACGCATCACGCGGTGGACAATACATGACGCCGATCATCACCCCGCCACCGACGATGTTGCCCAGCGTCACCGGGAACAGGTTGTTCACGAAGAATGCGCCCCAGGTCACCTCGCTGAAGTCTTCGACCGCCAGACCCGCACTGGACCAGAAACCGTCGTCGGCGGTGGTCTTGATCAAAGTTGCGAGCGGGATGAGGAACATGTTCGCCACCGAGTGCTCGAATCCGCTGGCCACGAACAGCGCGATCGGCATGGTGACCGCGACGACCTTGTCGGTGGTGGTGCGCCCGGAGTAAGCCGCCCAGATCGCCAGGCAGACCAACAGATTGCACAGCACGCCGAGCGCGAAAGCCTGCAGGAATGGGTACTGAACCTTGGTAGCGGCGCTCTCCAGGACCACCGCGCCCCAACCTCCGTCGACCAACCGCCAGGTTCCGGCCGCGTAGATCAGCGCCCCCAGAACCAGCGCACCGATGAAGTTGGCCACGTACACCACGCCCCAGTTGCGCAGCAATTGCCACCACGTGATGCGCCCGGAAGCCTTGGCGGTGAGCGTGAGGGTGGAGGAGGTGAACAACTCAGCCCCGGTCAGTACCACCAGCACCAGCCCGGTGGAGAAGACCACCCCGCCGAGCACTTGGCTTACGCCCCAGGGCATGCCCTCGGCGCCGACCCGGCTGGTCACGAAGAAGACGAAGCCTAGGCCGATGTAGGCACCCGCGGTGAGTCCGAGGAGGAACGAGGCGAGCGGCCGATTGACCGCCTTGTTGTAGGCCGCGTCCTCGGCTGCCTGAGCCATCTGGGCCGGAGTGAGGATGCCGTAGGTTTCCTTCGCGGCCATCGGTCGCCTCCCGTGCCCGTCGTTGGTGCCCTCAGCAGGGCGAGTGAGCCACATCTCCATGCGGCTGGCTGGCAGCCCCGCTTCAGTAGGCACACCGGCGCGAAGCCCCGATGCGGAAACCCGCTTTCCCATAGTTCGTCAGGCAGTGCCGCAGCGGTCCGGCCAACCGGCCGGAGATTGCCACAGCACAGTACCGGCCGTGGTTGCTCGCGCCAGTCGGGCGACCGCGCGAGCGATCCGCGTGCCCAAACTGTCCGGTACGCCTTCGCCCGACGCGGCGAACGTCGTCGCCACGGCAGGTGGTGCGCTGTCAGGGGCAATGGCGTGCTGCGGGTGCCCGTAGGCGACTGGGATCACGACCGGGGTGCGATACCCGCGGCCGTGATCGCCGTCGGGCATGCGCCTGGCGGCGCTACGCTCGGGGGCGATGAGTACTTCCAAGATCCGTGTGGCCGTGGTGTTCGGGGGCCGAAGCAGTGAGCATGCCATTAGTTGTGCCACTGCCTCCGGGGTGCTGGGTGCGATCGACCGGGATCGGTTCGAGGTGGTGCCGATCGGGATCTCGCCGCAGGGGGAGTGGGTGTTGGCGGCCGATGACCCGGACCGGTGGGCGCTTGGTGCTGGGCAGGAGTCTGGTCCGGTGGTGGGCGCGGAGCAGGGTGCGGTGATGGTCCCGTTCGGGGATGGGTCCAAACCGTTGCTGGTGCGTTCGGCCGGGCAGGTGCCCCGGGAGTTGGCTTCGGTGGATGTGGTGTTCCCGTTGCTGCACGGACCGTTCGGGGAGGATGGCACGGTACAGGGATTGCTGGAGTTGGCCGGTCTGCCGTATGTGGGCTCGGGGGTGTTGGCCTCGGCGGTGGGGATGGACAAGCACTTCATGAAAGCGGTGCTGCGGGATGCGGGCTTGCCGGTGGGCCGCTCGGTCACGGTGAGCAGGCAGTGGTGGGCACGGGCGCCGCAGGAGGTGGAGCAGGCGGCCGCACAGTTGGGGTGGCCGGTGTTCGTCAAGCCCTCTCGCGCCGGTTCCAGTGTGGGGATCTCCAAGGTTGATGGCCCCGATGATCTGGCCAAGGCGATCGCGGTGGCCCAGGGGCACGACCCCAAGGTGCTCATCGAGGAAGCCATTAGCGGTCGGGAGATCGAGTGTGCCGTGCTGGGTGGGCGCGAGGGCGGGCGCCCGCGGGTGACCGCGCCGGGGGAGATCGCCATCGGCCAGGACGGTGGCTTCTATGACTTCGAGGCCAAGTACTTCGACACCGGCGAGGTGGAACTGCTGTACCCCGCCCCGGTGCCGCAGGAGATTTCCGAGCAGGCCCAGGAGTTGGCCGTGGCAACGTTCGAGGCGCTGGACTGTGAGGGCCTGGCCCGGGTGGACTTCTTCTACACCGACTCCGGGCAGTTGCTGGTGAACGAGATCAACACCATGCCCGGGTTCACTCCGTACTCGATGTTCCCGATGTTGTGGCAACGCACCGGCATGACGTATGCGGAACTGATCAGCGAACTGATCGA
>Ga0209487_1004481_pt1 | contig 10708 bp, 8 predicted proteins | sample Poulit2012_FD_187524 | JGI IMG/M metagenome (GOLD analysis project Ga0209487, IMG submission 187524) | Agricultural soil microbial communities from Georgia to study Nitrogen management - Poultry litter 2012 (SPAdes) (version 2) | ecosystem: Environmental > Terrestrial > Soil > Agricultural land... | reverse complement strand
TCCGAGGCCGCCAAGCGCTTCGAGCGCGGCGTGGACCCGGAGCTGCCGCTGCCGGCCGCCCGCCGTGCCGCCGAGCTGATCGCCGAGCACGGCGGCGGGCAGATCGACGCGCACGTCACCGATGAGGGCGACGTGAACGCCCCGGCCGCCATCACCTTCCCGATCGCAGATGCCGAGCGGGTCGTCGGCGTGCCCTACACCCCCGAACAGGTGCGCGGCACCCTCGAACGGATCGGCTGCACCCTCGAGCAGGCCGGGGCCGAGACCCTCATGGTCACCCCGCCTTCCTGGCGGCCGGACCTCACCATCCGCGAGGACCTGGTCGAGGAGATCGCGCGCCTGGTCGGCTACGAGCAGATCCCCTCCATCCTGCCGTCCGCGCCGGGCGGACGCGGCCTCACCCGGGCGCAGCGGGCGAGGCGCAGCGCGAGCCGTGCGCTGGTCGAAGCGGGCCTGACGGAGGTGACCTCCTCGCCCTTCATCGCCGAGTCCGTGTTCGACCGTCTGCGCTACGAGGCGGCCGACGAGCGCCGTAGCGCAGTGCGGCTGCTGAACCCCCTGGCCGACGATGAGCCGTTGATGCGCACCGAGCTGCTGCAGACCCTGCTGCCCACCGCGCGCCGCAACCTCGGCCGGGGAGAGGAAGCGGTGGCGATCTTCCAGCACGGGACCGCTGCGATCGCCCGCGGCAAGGATGCACGCTCGCCGCTGCCCTCGGCCGAGCAGCGCCCCGATGCGGAGGAACTGGCAGCCGTCGACGCCGCGCTGCCCACCCAGACCCGCGCCGTGGCCGCCGTGATCGGCGGGAGCACGGGACCGGATTCCTGGTGGGGGCAGGCACCCGCCTGGGACTGGGCCGACGCCCTGGACCTCGCGCAGCGGGCGGCCGCAGCCGTGGGCACCGAGCTCGAGGTGCGTCAGGTCGAACGTGCGCCATTCCACCCCGGCCGCTGCGGCGAGCTGCGCGTCACGGGCACCGACGGCCAGCAGCAGGTGGTCGGCCACGCCGGCGAGCTGCACCCCGCGGTGGTCGCCGAGTTCGCTCTGCCGGCCCGCACCAGTGCGCTCGAGATCGACTTGGAGACGGTCATCGCCGCGGCCCCGGACCTGGTCCCCGCCGAGGAGCTGTCCACCTACCCTCTGGCCAAGGAAGATTTCGCCTTCGTGGTCGACGCGGACGTGCCGGCAGCGGCGGTGCGGGCCGCCATGGAGGTCGGCATCGGGGACCTGGCCGAGGGCGTGCACCTCTTCGACGTCTACACCGGCGACCAGATCGACGAGGGCAAGAAATCGCTGGCCTTCGCGGTGCGACTGCGTCCGGCCGAGGCGACCCTGACCACCGAGCAGATCGCGGCCGCCCGCGAGCGCTGCATCCGCGCGGTCGAGACCGCCGTCGGGGGCGTGCTTCGAGCGTGAGCGCACCACTGGCTCCCGCACCTCCCGCAGGGGCCAGGCAGATGCCCGACCCGCACCGCTCACCGGTCGGGGAGGCGACGCCGCACGGCCCCGCCGGGACGGCGCCGGCTCCGCACCTGCCCGCTGGAACGGCACCGGAGACAGGGGAGGGGCGCTGCCCATCGCAGCGCCCCTCCTCTTCCATGCTCGTCCGGATGAGCCGATCTCGTCCCATCCCGAGGACCTCGCCTCACATGGTGTTCACGATCAGCCCGATGTGGGTGTAGAAGTTCATCGCCCCGAAGAGGACGAAGACAAGTCCGGAGATGAGCCACAGCCACCCGACGATCTTCGCGACTAATGGCACTCGGACCGCTGCAGCCTGGTGGGTGGCCTGACCGCGCCGCGTGCGTGCGAAGGCGCTGATCGCGAACGGCGCAAGGACAGCTCCCACCCCGATGAGACCGAAGAGGGCGGACATGAAGATCGCTTCGACGATGGGCCATTCAGCGAAGGCTCCGGAGATCGGCTCCTGCGGGGGCGCCGCGAACAGCTGGTACACGATGCCTGCGGCCATGATCGCGATCAGTGCGAGCCCGAGCCCGGCGATGAAGATGCTCAGCGGGCGTGCCGCACGTGCCACGGTGACCAAGGGTGCCGGAGACTCGGCGACCGTCTCGCCGCGCTTCCATAGATAGATCGCCAGCGCGCTCATGAGGACGCCGAACCCGAGGCTCGTCTCACCGAAGATCACGTTGTCGAAGGCGAAGCCGCCGGAGGCCAGGGGCCAGGTCAGACTCATGTGCAGACCGGTCAGGGTGAGGATGACGCCGAGCGAGCCGAAGGTCAGCGCCCAGCCATCGGTGCTGACCGGGTCCTCGGCGTGGGGGCGCAGCAGGTCACGTACGAACAGCACCAGCGCGAGCAGTCCGGCGCCGGCGGCAAGAGACATGATCGTGTTGTACGTCGGCATCGTCGTCCAGTCGATCATTCCGGGTGACGACTCACCCGTGAAGAAGTCGCTCATGCACACTCCTGAAAGTTCGTGACACCGCTGAATGGAGTCATCGCTATACGGGTAACTGCAGGTCAGAGAGCATCTACTTGCTCGCCATGCCCAGGGTAGCTGTCGAGACTCAGCCTAGGAGAGGGGCGACCACCTCGCGCACTGGCTGTTCATGCATTCGAGTGTATATACTTCCGGCATGACTTCCGCATCGCATGCTGTCGCCTCCCCTGCGTCGACCGGCGGCCCCTTCCGCGCGGCCGTCGTCGGGGCCTCCGGGTACGCGGGCGGGGAGACCTTGCGCCTGCTGAGCGCGCATCCGGGCATCGAGGTCACCACGGTCGCCGCGCACTCGAGCGCCGGCCAGCGGCTCAGCGAGGTGGCCCCGCACATCGACCTCGGCCACGACCCGATCCTGGCCGAGACCACCACCGAGACCTTGCGGGGCCATGACATCGTGGTCCTGGCGCTTCCCCACGGGCAGTCCGGCCGGATCGCCGCCGAGCTCCGCGCCGAAGATCCTGACCTGCTGGTCCTCGACCTCGGAGCCGACCACCGCCTCGAGCGTGAACAGGACTGGAGCGACTACTACGGCAGCGAGCACTCCGGCACCTGGACCTACGGGATGCCCGAGCTGCCGCTCGCCGACGGCACCACGCAGCGCGAGCTGCTGCCCGGCGCGCGCGAGATCGCCGTGCCCGGCTGCAACGCCACCGCCGTCACCCTCGCCCTGGCGCCGCTCGTGAGGGCAGAGCTGATCGACCCGGCCACGCTCGGCTCGGTGCTGCAGGTCGGCTACTCGGGAGCCGGACGCGCCGCCAAACAGCATCTGATGCTCGCCGAGGGCGCCGGCACCGCGGCTCCCTACGCGGTCGGCGGCAGCCACCGGCACATTCCCGAGATCCTGCAGAACCTGCGCCGTGCGGCGGGACATGAGGACTCCCGGCTGACCTTCACCCCGGTGCTGGTGCCGATGAGCCGAGGCATCCTGGCGGTCAGCACCGCACGGGTGAGCGGCGAGGTCGCCACCGCCGACCTCCTCCGAGCGCTGCACGCCGACTATGGACAGGAGCACTTCGTGACCCTGCTCGAGGAGGGCGCCTTCCCCGCCACCGGGCAGACCGCCGGTGCCAACACCATCCGCATCGGTGCCTTCGTAGACGAACGCAGCGGTCAGGCCACCGTCATCTCGGCCCTGGACAACCTGGTCAAGGGCACGGCCGGTGCCGCCGTCCAGTCGCTGAACCTGGCGCTGGGTCTGGATGAGCGCATGGGGCTGAGCCGGACCGCTCTGGCTCCCTGATCCCGGCCCCGGCCCCGGCCCCGGCCCCAGGCCCAGCCCCGGCTCCGGCTCCGGCCGATCTTGCACCTTTTCCGCTCCGCATCCTTCGAGGAGACCTGTGTCGATCACCCGCCCCCGCGGCTTCCGCGCCGCCGGCCTGGCCGCCGGACTGAAATCCACCGGCGCCACCGATCTCACCCTGATCGTCAATGACGGGCCGCGCCAGAGCGCCGCCGCCGTGTTCACCGCCAACCGGGTCCAGGCCGCCCCCGTGATCTGGTCGCGCGAAGCCGTGGCCGACGGCCGGGCCCGCGCCGTGGTCCTGAACTCCGGGGGCGCCAACGCCTGCACCGGCCCCGAGGGCCTGGCCGACACCCGGCGCACCGCCGAGCACTTGGCCGCAACGCTCGAGGTCTCCGCCCACGACGTGCTGGTCTGCTCGACCGGCCTGATCGGTGAGCGCCTGCCGATGCAGACGCTGCTCGCGGGCATCACCACCGGGGCCACGCGGCTCGCCGCCGGTGCCGAGCCCGACGCGGCCGCCGCGAGAGCGATCATGACCACCGACACCGTCCCCAAGACCGCCGAACGCACCACGGATTCCGGGGTGCGGGTCGGCGGCATCGCCAAGGGCGCCGGGATGCTCGCCCCACAGCTGGCGACCATGCTGGTGGTTCTGACCACCGACGCCGACATCGACGCCGACACCGCGGACGCGGTGCTGCGAGAGGCCACCGCCGCCACCTTCGACCGGGTCGACTCCGACGCCTGCATGTCCACCAACGACACCGTGATCCTGATGGCCTCCGGTGCCAGCGGCGTCGCCCCGGACATCCGTGAGCTGACCGAGGCGGTGCGCGCGGTCAGCGCCGACCTGGCCCGCCAGCTCGTGGCCGACGCCGAGGGCGCCAGCCATGACGTGCACGTGGTGGTGCGCTCGGCCACCACCGAGGCCGCCGCGCTCGCCGTCGCCCGCGAGATCGCCCGCTCCAACCTGGTCAAGGCCGCGATCTTCGGCAACGATCCCAACTGGGGCCGGATCGTCTCAGCCGCCGGGTGCGTGCCCGAGGCCCTCGCCCCCTTCGCCGTCGAGGACCTGTCGGTGAGGGTCAACGGGGTCGAGGTGTGCCGCGCCGGAGGCGCCCACCGCGACCGCTCCGAGGTGGACATGACCCCGCGCGAGATCCTGATCGAGGTGGATCTCGGCGCGGGTGACGCCACGGGGGACATCTGGACCAACGACCTGACCCACGACTACGTCGAAGAGAACAGCGCTTACTCCTCATGACCCCCGGTAACACCCCCGACCCCGCCCAGGACGCGGCCGACCCCGCCCCGGAGGCGCTGGTCGGCAAGAACCCCCTCAGCCAGCTCGACGCCGCGCGCACCGAGGCCCGAGAGAAGTCCGAGGTGCTCATCGAGGCCCTGCCCTGGATGCAGCGCTTCCGCGGCAGGATCGTGGTCGTCAAGTACGGCGGCAACGCCATGATCGACGACGAGCTGCGCCGCGCCTTCGCCGCCGACATGGTGTTCATGCGCCTGGCCGGCATCCATGTGGTCGTCGTCCACGGCGGCGGCCCCCAGATCTCCACCATGCTCGACCGCGTCGGCATCGACTCCTCCTTCCGCGGCGGCCTGCGCGTGACCGACCGCGACACCATGGACATCGTGCGGATGGTGCTGGTCGGGCAGGTCGGCAGGCAGCTCGTGGGGCTGATCAACCAGCACGGCCCGTACGCCGTCGGGATGTCCGGCGAGGACGCCCGGATGTTCTCCGCCGTGCGCCGCTCCGCCGTCGTCGACGGCGAGGACGTCGACCTCGGCCACGTCGGAGCCGTGACCGGCGTGCGCATCGAATCCATCAGTGACCTGCTGGACTCCGGCCGGATCCCGGTGATCTCCTCCATCGCCCCCGAGATCGCGCCCGACGGCACCCCCACGGGCGAGGTGCTCAACATCAACGCCGACCTCGCCGCGGCGGCCATCGCGGAGGGCCTGGGCGCGGAGAAGCTGGTGATGCTCACCGACGTCGAGGGGCTCTACCGGAACTGGCCCGATCGCGGGTCGCTGATCCCGGAGATCTCCGCCTCCGAGCTGCGGGCCATGCTGCCCGAGCTCACCTCCGGGATGATCCCCAAGGCAGAGGCGCTGCTGGGAGCGGTCGACGCCGGGGTGCGCACCGCCGCGATGATCGACGGGCGCATCGAACACGCGGTGCTGCTGGAGGTCTTCACCACCAAGGGAGTCGGCACCATGGTCAGGAGGGACGACTATGTCTGAACAGTCCGCACGCACAAGGCACACCGCGCAGGATCTTCCCGACCGCTACCGGGAGGCGTTGCTGCCCGTGTTCGGCACTCCCCAGCGCGTCCTCGCCCGCGGTGAGGGCTGCCGGGTCTGGGACACCGCCGGCACGGAGTACCTGGACCTGCTGGGCGGGATCGCCGTCAACACCCTCGGTCACGCCCACCCCGCGATCCTGTCGGCCCTGAGCACGCAGGCACAGACCCTGGGGCACGTCTCCAACTTCTTCGCCACCATCCCGCAGATCGAGCTGGCCGAGAGGCTGCTGCAGCTCGCTGAGGCGCCCACGGGCTCCGGGGTCTTCTTCGCCAACTCCGGCAGCGAGGCGAACGAGGCGGCCTTCAAGATCGCGCGCCGCACCGGCCGCCCCCGGGTGCTGGCGCTCGTCGACTCCTTCCACGGACGCACCATGGGCGCCCTGGCACTGACGTCCAAGGAGGCCTACCGCGCTCCCTTCGAGCCGCTGCCCGGGGGAGTGGAGTTCCTTCCGGCCGGCGATGAGCAGGCCTTGGCAGACGCCCTCGCCCCGGGGGACGTGGCCGCCGTGTTCGCCGAACCCATCCAGGGTGAGGCCGGCGTGCTCCCGCTCAGCGCCGACTACCTCCGGGCCCTGCGCCGCCTCACGCGCGAGCACGGCACCCTGCTGATCCTCGACGAGGTCCAGACCGGCATGGGCCGCACCGGGAACTGGTTCGCCCACCAGGCCGTCCCCGACGTGCAGCCGGACGTGATGACCCTGGCCAAGGGCTTGGGCGGCGGCTTCCCGATCGGCGCCGTGATCGCCTTCGGCGCCGCCACCCATGACCTGCTGCGGCCCGGCCAGCACGGCACCACCTTCGGTGGCAACCCCCTGGCCGCCGCGGTGGGGCTCGCGGTGATCGGGACGATGATCGATGAGGAACTGCTCCAGCACACCCGGCGCGTCGGCGACCAGCTGGCACAGGCGATCACGGCGTTGGCCGACCCCCGCATCTCCGGGGTGCGCGGCGAGGGCCTGCTGCGCGGCATCGCCCTGACCGAACCGATCGCGCCGGCCGTGGTCACCGCCGCGCTCGAGGCTGGCTTCATCCTCAATGCCCCGGATCCGAGCACACTCCGCCTGGCCCCGCCGCTGATCATCACCGAGGCCGAGCTGGCCACGTTCACAGCGGCCCTGCCCGGCCTGATCGATGCCGCCGCAGCCGCCACCGCCGAAGGAGCTCGCTGAGATGGCCCGTCACTTCCTGCGCGATGACGACCTCACCCCCGCAGAGCAGAAGCAGGTCCTGGCACTGGCCCTGGAGATGGCGGGCGACCGCTTCGCCCACCAGCCCCTGGTCGGTCCGCGGACCGTCGCGATCATGTTCGACAAGTCCTCCACCCGCACCCGTGTCTCCTTCGTCACCGGCGTCGCCGAGCTCGGCGGCAGCCCGATGGTGCTCGAGGCGGCCTCCAGCCAGCTGGGCCGCGGCGAGTCGATCGCCGACACCACCCGCGTGCTCACCCGCATGGTCTCGGCGATCGTGTGGCGCACCTTCGGCCAGGAGCGGATCGCTGAGATGGCCGCCCACGCCACCGTCCCGGTGGTCAACGCCCTGACCGACGAGTTCCACCCCTGCCAGGTCCTTGCCGACCTGCAGACCATCGCTCAGCACACCGGGGGGCTGGCGGACGGCGAGGCGGCCCTGGCTGGACGCTCGCTGGCCTACCTCGGTGACGGCGCCAACAACATGGCCCACTCCTACCTGCTGGGCGGTGCGACCGCCGGGATGCACGTGCGCATCGCCTCCCCGGCCACCCACCGGCCGGATCCGGGGATCGTGGCCGACGCCGCCGCGATCGCCCAGCGCACCGGCGGCTCGGTCACGCTGACCGAGGACCCCCGCGAAGCGGTCACCGGTGCCACCGCGGTCATCACCGACACCTGGGTGTCGATGGGCCAGGAAGGCGAGGACGGACGAGGACAGCAGACCTTCGCCCCCTACCAGGTCACCGATGAGCTGATGGAGCTGTCCGGCGGGATCTTCCTGCACTGCCTGCCCGCCTACCGCGGCAAGGAGGTCAGCTCCTCCGTGATCGACGGGCCCGCCTCCGTTGTCTGGGACGAGGCCGAGAACCGCCTGCACGCGCAGAAGGCCCTGCTGACCTGGCTGCTCACGCGCGACGACCGCGATGACCGTGGCGAGGGCGATGAGGCCGCCGCGCCCGGGGGACGGCGATGACCGAGCAGCGTCGGGCCCTGGCCCAGACCAAGGTCTCCCGTCAGCAGCAGATCGTGACCATCCTGACTCGACAGGAGGTCGGCTCGCAGTCGCAGCTGGCCCAGCTGCTCGCCGCCGAGGGCATCGACGTCACCCAGGCCACCCTCTCGCGCGACCTGGTCGAGCTGCAGGCCGAGAAGGTCCGCGGCACCGGCGGTGGTCTGGTCTACTGGCTGCCTCCCGAGGGCGGTAGTCCCCGGCCCCCGACCCCGGGCGGCGAGAGCGAGCTGCTCGAGGCGCGTCTGCCGCGGCTCGCCGAGGGCCTGCTGGTCTCGGCCGAAGCCAGCGCCAACCTGGTCGTGGTGCGCACGCCGCCGGGAGGGGCCCAGTACCTGGCCTCGGCGCTGGACCGTTCGGTGATGCCCGATGTCATCGGTACGATCGCGGGCGACGACACCGTGCTGCTGGTGGCCCGCGACCCCGACGGGGGCGAGCGATTGGCCGCCCGTCTGCTCGAGATCGCGGACGGCCGTCGCGATCCCGTCACCGGCTCACCGACCTGACCCGCCCTCATGACCCGGGTGCGCCCCTGCTGCGCCCACCCCAGACCCACGAACGACCCGACTAGGAGCACCAGTGACCGAACGCATCGTCCTCGCCTTCTCCGGCGGCCTCGACACCTCCGTGGCCATCGGCTGGATCCATGACGCCACCGGCGCCGACGTCATCGCCTGCGCGGTGGACGTCGGCCAGGGTGGAGAGGACCTCGAGGTGATCCGCCAGCGCGCCCTGGACTGCGGCGCGGTGGAGGCCTACGTCGCCGACGCCCGCGACGAGTTCGCCGAGGAGTACTGCATGCCGGCGCTCAAGGCGAACGCCCTGTACATGGACGCCTACCCGAACGTCTCGGCCATCTCGCGTCCGGTGATCACCAAGCACTTGGTCAAGGCCGCCAAGAAGTATGGTGCCGGCACGGTCGCCCACGGCTGCACCGGCAAGGGCAACGACCAGGTCCGCTTCGAGGTCTCGATCACCTCGCTCGCCCCCGAGCTGAAGTGCATCGCCCCGGTTCGCGACCTCGCCCTGACCCGCGACAAGGCCATCGAGTACGCCGAACGCAAGGGCCTGCCGATCGAGACCACCAAGCACAACCCGTTCTCGATCGACCAGAACGTGTGGGGCCGTGCCATCGAGACCGGGTTCCTCGAGGACATCTGGAACGAGCCCACCAAGGACATCTTCAGCTACACCGACGATCCGGCCTTCCCGCCGGTGGCCGACGAGGTCGTCATCTCCTTCGAGCGCGGCGTCCCGGTCGCGATCGACGGTCGTCCCGTCAACGCCCTGGAGGCCATCCAGGAGATGAACCGCCGCGCCGGCGCCCAGGGCATCGGCCGCATCGACATCGTCGAGGACCGCCTGGTGGGCATCAAGTCCCGCGAGGTCTACGAGGCACCCGGCGCGATGGCCCTGATCACCGCCCACCAGGAGCTCGAGCGCGTCACCCTCGAGCGCGAGCAGGCCCGTTTCAAGCGCACCGTCGGCGACCGCTGGACGGAGCTGGTCTACGACGGCCAGTGGTTCTCCCCCCTGAAGAAGTCCCTGGACGCCTTCATCGAGGACACCCAGCGCTACGTCAACGGCGATATCCGCATGACGCTGCACGGCGGCCGCGCGACCGTCACCGGGCGCCGCTCCGAGACCGGCCTGTACGACTTCAATCTGGCCACCTACGACGAGGGCGACACCTTCGATCAGTCCAGCGCCCGCGGATTCATCGACATCTACGGCCTGGCCGCCAAGCAGGCCGCGGCCCGCGACGTCGCCTTCGGCAACGGCGAGGATCTCGGGGTGGACGCGTGAACGAGCGCCACGACCCCGGGTCGAGGGCAGGAGGCGACCCTGCGGGTGCCGGACCCGGTGGGCCCGCCGGCGATCCGGCCGCAGCGCAGGAGCGCGCCTCGCTGTGGGGCGGACGATTCGGCTCCGGCCCTGCGGCCGCGCTCGCCGACCTGTCGGTCTCCACCCACTTCGACTGGCGGCTGGCCCAGTACGATCTGCGCGGCTCCAAGGCCCACGCCGACGTCCTGCACACGGCGGGGCTCTTGAGCGATGAGGAGTGGGACCGGATGCAGGCCGCGCTGGACCAGCTCTCGGCCGACGTCGCCTCCGGCGCCTTCCTCCCGGCCCCGGATGACGAGGACGTGCACACCGCCCTCGAGCGCGGTCTGCTGGAGCGGGCCGGGGACGAGCTCGGCGGCAAGCTGCGTGCGGGCCGATCGCGCAACGACCAGATCGCGACTCTGATCCGCCTGTATATCCGCGAGCAGGGCCGGGTGGTGGGGGAGATGGTGCTGGACCTGGTCGATGTGCTGCTGGCCCGCGCCCGAGAGGTGCACGGGGCGCCGATGCCGGGCCGCACCCATCTGCAGCACGCCCAGCCCCTGCTGCTCAGCCACCACCTGCTGGCGCATGCCTGGCCGCTGCTGCGCGACGTGCAGCGGCTGCGCGACCTGGACGCTCGGGCGGCGCAGTCGCCCT
>Ga0209487_1004480_pt1 | contig 10709 bp, 23 predicted proteins | sample Poulit2012_FD_187524 | JGI IMG/M metagenome (GOLD analysis project Ga0209487, IMG submission 187524) | Agricultural soil microbial communities from Georgia to study Nitrogen management - Poultry litter 2012 (SPAdes) (version 2) | ecosystem: Environmental > Terrestrial > Soil > Agricultural land... | reverse complement strand
TCGTTGGCAGTACGCGGGATCGATGAGTCTGCGGTCTTTCCACGTGTTTCTGGTACTCATGTTGTCCTTCCTTAAGCAGCGGCGGGGACCAGACAACACGACTGGTCCCCACTGATTTTGGGTATAAAAATGACCGCACATATAGCGGTCGTGTTAGTTTTCTGACGGTTTTTGTACAGGTCAGTACGACGTGTACAAACGATTCACTAATGAGAAGTTGCTACTTTGCTCCAGTAACAGTCTTGGCAGATATAGATCGCATGCTTTGTAAGGCCGAGACCTTGTGTGATGATGTAGCGGCCTCGATTGCTGTTGGCGCACTTACCCCCGTTATATCGTTTTATTTCGCATGGTCTGTTTCTCATATCAGAATGGTGGCGCTTGTCCTTGCTGCTGACCACCACCCCAAGCGCCACCAGGTGAAGCAGCAGGCGACCCCCACGCCCCACCAGAAGCGGACTGAGGTGGTTGTTGGCTCTGGGCTTGTTTGAATACGTCCACGCCGATAGCTTTCACGTCCAGGGATACGCCGTTACCGTTTTGGGTTTCGTAGTCTCTCCGCCAGAACTCGCCGGCAACTTGGACGCGTGCGCCTTTGAGTACAACGGGTTGCAGGGCTTCTGCTGCAGGTCCGAACATGGTCACGTTGAACCACTGATTATTGAGTTCTTCCCAGCTGCCGTCTTGTAGCCGTCGTGACTTTGACTCGGCAACACTAAACGTCAACATCGCATTACCATTCTGAGTGTGCCGCAACTCAGAGTCTTTACCTACGTTGCCAGTGAATTGAATTGAAGCCATTACTGTTGCTCTCCTTGGTTGATGTTTGCGAGGATGTTGTCGTATTGGTCGGCTGGTATGTCTTGTGGGCCGCGTAGGTCTGTGCCGATGACGTCGGCGGCTAGTGCTCCGACTTGGGCTGGGTCTAGGCCGGCGTCGTGGCCGGCAGTGAGTAGGGAGGACCATTGTTCGTTCGTAATCGGGTCAAACGATGGGGCCTCAGCAACAGGCTCAGCGACGGGTTGTGCTGTGCGTGAGGGTCTTGTAGGCCGGCCTATGTTGTCTAGTTGGTGATCTTCCACCGAGTAGGTGGCCACCCCTGTCAGTACGTCTGGTGCGATGGTGCGGCACGCCTCTGCCTGTGCCTTAGCGGTGAGCATGGCTACCGGGTCCGACTTGTACAGCTTGTTTGAGGTGTAGCCGGCTGTCTGTGCGCGTTGCATGGTCCACGTGAATTCTTGCCATTGTTCTTGATTTTTACGGCGTGCCATGATGGTGACTTGCTCTGGTGTGGCAACCGTGCGTACAAGCTCGTGTCCGTGTTCCATGACCATGCCAGCCATCGTCCGAGCGTATAAGGCCGGCTTGCCATGAATAATGAAGATGTTCGACAGCGAGTTCATCGGATCTAAACCGAGGGCTTTGCCGGCCAAAATAGCGGCAGCGGCGGCTTCAGGTCGGCCTTGAAAATCTTTCGGTACGAAGTCTGTCTGGCAGAGTGCTTGGCCTAGCCGGTGAGCGGCGTCGAGTTCTTGTGCCCACGATTGTAAGTCCACGACCGTCTGCGACAGCCCAGCCGCAGATACGGGCGATACGGGTTGGTCTTGGTCTTGCTGGGCAACCTGATTCGGCTGTTCCCATTGCGCTATTTCGGTCATACTGTTTCCTCCATCATTTCCTCATTTTTGATACGCTCCCATGGCGTAAGTTCTTGCTCGTAGACTGCGGTGTACCCTGTCCAGCCGTGTTCTTGTGCTTGCTTGTACCGGGCTAGGGCGTAGTCGATACGTGCTTGACCTTGTTGTAGGGCTTCTGGTGTCATGCGGTGCACTGACACCGGGTAGGGCTCTGTTTTGCCGACGGTGACGAAGTACCATTCAGGTTCAAACCCGGTAATTTCTTTTAACCCGTTCAAGTAGTGGCGCGCCTGAATGTAGTAGCCCAAGTCCGAGATCTGTTTACGCACATCATTTGGTCTTGCAGACCGCACTGTTTTCAGGTCTGCCACAACACCACGTGTCGGATGCTGGGCGTCCAAACGGGCCTTAAGTGGCACACCGTCCGTCTCCCAAAACAAGCTGACCTCTGGGACGTGCCCAGTCAGCAAGTCCTTGGCGATCGGATGAGCCATCACAGCGTCACGCATAGCCTCAATAGGGGCGAGTTTTGCTTCGACTTCAGAATCATTAATCGGGATAAGCCCCTGATTCTCAGCCCAAGCTTTTGAAGCTTTAGCTTCATTGGTGCGGTACGCTTTCACACCTTCAAGCCGGTGGATCAGATGATCATAGGAACCTTCAAGGATGAGCGCGTGGGCCAGGGTGCCGACGTCGTACTCCGGCTTATGCTCATCATGGCCAAGTAGGTATTCGACTTCGGCTAAAGAAATATCCGGGTCCGATAACGTTCTAATCGACGTCGACCCGAAACCCGGATGAGCGAAATACTCCTTGGCTGGCATGTCATCTACTAGTGTCATGGTTTCCTCTGTTTCTGTACGAAACGGTCAAACGCTTCATTGGAGCGTGCTTCGAGTTGTTCGTTGATCCGTGTTTCCCGGTGGTTGAACACGTCGGATAGTCTTTCAAGCGTGGCAAGAGCGGCTTTCTGAAAGTAATCCGAGATCTCTAAATCCAGGCGTTCTTCTTCTACGACGTCGATCAGCCACTCACACGCTTCGGCAGCTTTGTCTAAGATTGACCTGTCTTGTGCGAGTTGTTCTGTGCTGGGTTCACGCATCAGTATCACCCTCCTCCTTGATGAAACGATGTAGCACAAACATGATCCCGCCGATGAGCCATGCCATAAACGCCCATGTACCGAGGCTCGATAGGCTAACCAATGCTGTTCCTCCGTCTGCGCTGATCGTCTTGGCGTTCTTGTAACAGTTGCAATTGTTCTTGGGCTTCATCCTTCGAGATTTCGCCACGGTTATAACGATCTAAAACCTGATCCTCCCAAGCTGACTGACGCTCACTCATCGTCGTTGTCCTGTTCTTCGATCCAGTAGTAGTGCTCGCAAGGTTCGGCGTCACCTTCAGGGCCTGGCGCGTATTCCCCGTAATGCGGGTGCCGAATATCTTCAAGGCGTTCAAGATCTCGTGCCCAGGTTGTGGTAATCGTTGGTGTGCCGAAGTTGCCGTGGGGGTCTGTGAGGCTTGCTGCAACTTTCCAGTCGGTGTAGTCGCCTAATAGGGCGTCTCTTTCTTTGCAGGTCAGAAGTTTCACTGACTCACTCATCGTGTTGTTCCTTCCGGTAAGGGTTAGTGTCGTCTTGCGGCCAACTAGCACCCGCGTTCCACCCTTCATCCCAGGCTTCGGCTTTCACTGAATCCAGCCAACGGTCGAATTCTTCGTAACGCTCAGATTCTTCCGCTAATGTCACCCATGACGGGCTTGAGTACATGTTGCTAACTTCTTCGGTGTCTGGAATATAGTCACTCATGATCGCTCCTTTCGGGCATAAAAAAAGACCCTTCACGGGTCTCGCATTTTCTAATGTGTTCGTAGTATTCGGTTTTGATGTGTTTGACCCGGTTGGCGGTCCACGACTCACCACACCAGCAACGAAGAATCACCATAAACCGGCATGATCATCAGCAGGCACAGGGTCAGCGGGTATATCCGACCGCTCATATCTAGTTGCCGTTCTCTCAACAAAATCGGCTACTGTTTCCCCGAACCGTTTCAACTGCTCAGTCAAGTCACTCATTGTCTACCGCCTCATACGTGGCAGAGAAAATCTTGGGTTTCACCGGGTAGAACTCGCCAGCCACGCCGCGCACCACGTAGTCACCAATACGGGCTGTCATTGTGCCTTCAAGCGTCTGGATTCTTACCGCGTATGCTTCTGGCGGGTGCTGTATATGTGAGTGGTGGCTGTCTCCGATCCATTCCACAATGTCAAGCATGGAAGCCCGGTCTGTCAGCTTTTTGGCTTTCACGTGGACGGGTTTCTTGCGATATGTTTTCGGTTCAATCATTTGCACGCCTCCTTTAGTTCGTTGTAATCAGTGGTGAGTGCGTCTATTTCGTCTTGGTTCGTTTGGATACCTGATTTCGCGTATTCGACACCATGCGCGTCACCCAAATTGTCAGCACGCCACTGGTCATACACCAGAGCAGTAGTAGACTCAGACAGCGCATAACGGGCATCAGCTGCGGCAAGAGCATCCTGGCATTGTGGTGAGTACATGAAACCAGCCATCAACACGCCACCCGCAACAAGCCCAAGTGCCGCAGTAAAAATTGGTAACCACCAACCAGACGGTGTGAAACGATCACCCATGCTGCTGCTCCTTATACGCTGCATGGAGTCTCGTGTAATCGTCCAGCAGATCACGGTAAGCGGCACGATACTCACGGTGCTTAGCCTCAGCCTGCTTGAGTTCCTTTCCCAGGTCGGCACTAATCTTTGCCAACCGTTGATGTGACCGGTATAGCAACACAAGGCCGACAGACTTCACCAAATACATGACCAACAAAAACCAAGCCACCGCAGTCATTTTGTCCTCCAAACTGGTAGTAATGATCCTTTGCGTGACTTCACACGCGACTTGACCACACGACCAGTCAACTCAATAAGATCCCGGTTCGAAGCTGTCCTGACAGCAGCACCCGGCCAATGAGGCTCACACTCACCGACAGCATCACGCAGATCGTCAGCAGTCCATTCACCCACTTGGTATGTGATCCACTGCAACGCTTCTTCACGCCAGTCCTCCCACTCCGGGTACAGTGCCATTGGCGGGTCAGGCATAGGGAAACTCATACGACTCCTTTGTGGTGTGCGCAATCAGTGATGGTGAATGCTTTATGCCCTGCTACTCGTTTATGGTCGGTAGCGTTGATTTCAAACCACGACTGACTAATAGCGTCCTGGTAGTCAGTGGCGCACACGTCCACGTACTCATGAAATGGGGCATCACGATAAATCACCTGAATCAGGTAATCCTTCACACCGCATCACCCCAATGGATAATGTGTTCCATGTGGTCTACCATGTGGGTGTTTCTGTCAGCACCAACGAAGCCGATACCGCCAAGATCATCCAGGTACACCGCATCATCAGGCAACTGGTCAACATCTACAACCCGCGACGCCTCCCACAAAGCGGAAAGAGCGACCTCTGCGGTATCTACTGCGGTGATGTCCAAACCGTCTGAGCGGTTATAATGCTCGAAGATTGCGACGGCCACACACTCCATAACTTTCTTTGGGTAAGGATGCGCGGTCATGCTGCCTGCTCTTTCATTACATTGTTCACGGCCTGCCTATCGAGGTCGTTGTGTGTGAATAGTTTCATTCGAAGCGCGACAACTGCGTCGTTGGCCTGTGCTGCGGTCGCATAGGTTCCAGCGCTATATTCTTTCCCGTTGTGATGCACGCGCCCCTGGTATCTACCAGTGCGTTTTTCAAGCCGCACGCCTCTATATCCTGTAGTATTGTCGATGCGCAGACCGCTAGGATTTTCGTTATTCTGCTTATTTGTTGCAGCTCGTAAGTGTTCAGGATTTACGCATGACCTGGTGTGACAGATGTGATCAACCTGAACGTCTACAGGAATATCCCCGAAGTGAAGTTCATACGAGTACCTGTGGGCCAAGACTGATTTCTTGGATTCAGAACTCCACAAGTCTCCGTACCCGTTGGAGTATAGTGCGCCAGCAAAAAACCAGCAGCCCGGAGATTTTTCGACATAGTTCCAGAATCTATCTAAAGTCGTGCCATCAAATCGGGACCTTTTAGATACGAGCGGATCACCGTATTTCTTGAATCGGTAATGATGAGACTGGCAATATCCCAGGGCAAAATGTTTTTTATTGCATTCATCTACTTTGCAGATTCTCATGAATTAACCATTTCTCGTAGCACGTTATTGACCGCTTGCTCTCCAACTGGGTCGCTGTAGTTGATAATCCGCTGTAACTCGGGGTCGTACATGCCTTTCTTATACTTGTCAGCAAGGTTGTTCGCCTTCGACTTCGACAACGGGTGGCCAGCCCAAAAGGCTTCTACTAGTAAGCGGTCACGGATCTCGTTCTTTGTTTGGGCACGATCCAGCCCAGGAATATCTGAAAACATGGGTATCCTTCAGAAACGCGATCTTCGAAAAGAAAGCGGGTTGATTTTGGGTGTCGTCCAGTACGGACAGAAATAATGTGTTGGGAAATGCCTAAGAAGTTAGGACTTTGGTTCAGTCGGAGTGGATTTGATCCATGCTTTTATTTCTTCGTGAAACAGTAGGGGCCTGCTGGTGGGGTAGTGGGCTACCAGGTCACCTGTTTTGATGGCGTTACTGATCACATCGCGGGATAGTCCGAACTCTGCGGCTGCTTGTGTGATGTTGTAGGACGTCTGAGCCATACGATCACGCGGCCTGCTCTGCAGGCGTGTCAACTACGGAGGTCAGTTTTGAAACTGTCACTCCGAGGGCGTCTGCTATATCGATGATCTCCGCGAAGGTGAAGTCTGTGCGACCTGATAGGCGGCCATCGTATGTTACCTGGCTCATTCCTGCTGCAGTGTAAACGTGGCGTTTAGTGGAGCCGCGTTCTTTCCGGATGGTTTCAATCTTTGTTGCGAGTGCTTCTCGCCGCTGCTGCTTTGTAGTCATACCGATACCCTAAGTCACTTTATGTATACATGTCAAGCGTCAGAGAAACTTTTTTGGCACCGCATGTATACACAAGCATTTGACATGTTCACCCTGAGTGACATAATGTATAGATATGACGAAAGATGAAAGAGCGCGACCGCTCGAAGCCGCAATGGCTAAGCAAATAAAAGTAGAGCTAACTGAGCGAGACATGACCCAGGCCCAGTTAGCACAGCAAATAGGTGTAGGACGAGTCGTAATGAGCCGATACCTCAACGGGCACTCTACCTTCGACTACTCCCACCTCATCGACATTGCCGAGACCTTCGGCATGGATCTTTCAGAATTAATCCTCCGCGCCGAAGCTCGATTGCAGTAACCAGATCAGAAACTTTCACATCTAAGGCTTCGGCCAGATCAATAAGCTGACGAAAAGTTATCATGAAAAACCCCTTAAAATCTTGATGTGAGTCACATCAGTTCTATCCAGGGGGTAGGACACGATAAGAAAATAAAAAGAAAAGGCCCCCGCGACTGCGGCAAACAGTCCGGGGGCCGTGACCAATCATCAAGAGAGGATGATCGGTATGCAAGATCGTACCAACAATTCAACACTAACGGTCCAAGGCTTCACGCCCTATGCGCAAGTACCACGGTGGATACTTCGCGCAGGAGACAAGCTATCACACGGCGCAGTAAGACTCTACGGCGTCATCATGACCTACGCCGACAATACTAGCCATGCAGCATTCCCAGGACGTGAACTGCTCGCTGATGACATGGGTGTGAAAGAACGTTCGATCACCAACTATGTCAAAGAGCTGGAAGATATTGGCGCACTACAGGTGACACGGCGACGGAACAAACGAACCGGAAACTTCTACGCCAACCACTACGTTCTTATTTTTGATGAACCGGGTGCAAAATATTGCACACCGCCGAATGCAGAGAATTGCAGCATAACTACATCCACTATTTTAACTACACCTACCCCTCATTTCACGGTCGATCTTCGATCAACCGATACATTTCACGAGCAACCTTCGGTGGCTCGCGAGAAATCTTCTGCAAAACAATATGATAATCATTTACCGAAAGAGCAGTGGAACCACTTGAAACGGCTATTACAGCTAACCGGTGAAGCAATACGTGACACTGAAGACTTCTACAGCCCGGTATCGCAAGACAGGTGGGCAGACTTCGAGGTGGCCCTAGAAGAACACACCATGGACTTGTCTTACCATGACATGATCGTGGACCTCACTCAGAATGGCAAATGGACTGTGAACGCGAAAGTGGCTAACTGGTATAAGGCTGGCAAGGAATTACTGACGCTATTCAACACGGCTAGGGCGATGTGAGTAAAAAAATAACCCCGCCATCGCTGCTAGATGACGGGGTTGTTGCTGGGTTTCGACCAATGGTGGACGTAATGGCATACGTGAACACTGTTCAGTGCTACTACTTCCGCATGGTACCGGCGCGCCCTAAGGGATTCGAACCCCTGACCTTCTGTTCCGTAGACAGACGCTCTACTATGGTACTAGCGCAAGATCCGCATGAATACGCGGTTTACGTGTAGCCTCAATGCAGCTATCGACAGCTATCGGTAGACTACTATGGCAGACGTAATGGCAGACGTAGAAGGGTAGGGCATGTCAAAGAAGAAAACACAGCACCGAGATAAAGGCTCTGGCGGACTCCACAAACGAAAATCAGACGGCATGTGGGTCGCCACCCTAGAGCTACCACCAGGCCCAGACGGTAAGCGCAGAAGAAAACAAGCAGTCCGCAAAAGTAGGGGTGACGCACAAAAACGGCTCCGAGAAATGCGCTCCGAACTAGACGACACCGGCGACATGTCCACCAAGTCAACCAGGCTCAGCGAATGGCTTGACACTTACATGCAAGACATTGCGCCACTCCGACTGACACCACAGGTACTCTATGACCGTGAATCAGTCATCAGACTTTTTATCAAGCCACTCTTAGGTAAAAAATTCATCGACCGAATCACCACGGATGATGTTCGACGGCTCCACAAAGCAGTCCTATCAACGCCACGAGATAAAAAGCTGCGAGACAAAGACCCCAAGACCATCCCGGCAGGCACACCTATGCTGTCCGCATCGTACGCCAGAAACGCCCATAACGCGCTGTCCGCTGCCCTGAAAGCCGCCCAGAGGGAGCAGAAGCTGCGAATCAATGTGTGCGACCTTGTAGACCGTCCTGTGGCAGGCACAGCACTAGACAACGCATTAACCCAAGCCCAATTCAAGCGGCTCACAAAATTCATGGAAACAGAAGAAAATCGTGTCATGTGGGCAACATTCCTACTGACCGGAGCCAGACGTGGCGAAGTTGCAGGACTAGAAGTAGACCGCATCCAAGACGGCTTATTCGACTTTTCATGGCAACTCAAATCAATCAGCAACATCGACCTGTCAAAAAATAATGACTACGAATACCGGCACATCGTCGGCAAACGCTACCTAGTACGCCCAAAGACCACAGGCTCCATCAGGGTCACACCGATACCAACATCACTAGACGGTCTACTCCAAGAATATGTTGGCGACCGAAAAGGTTTTGTTTTCGTCAACTCAAAAGGCGACCCATATGACCCATCAACCATTGGCCGCATGTGGAAGAAGCTCATGGAAGCAGCTGGACTGCCAGGCCACATAACACTGCACGGAGCGCGCCACACCTTTGTTGACATGATGTACAACTCGAAACGTGCCGTGCGGGAAGATGTGATCATGCAGCTTGTAGGGCACAGCTCAAGGGCAATGTCACAGTCATACAGGATAAACGCCGAGCTTGACCACGCTAGAACCGCTGTCAATGAATTAGAGAAAATGTCCACTACCGATGCTGACATTGTTGATGTTGTGGAGATCGCGTAGTTGGTTATAACCGTTGTGTGATAACCGTTTTTAGGCATAAAAAAATATCCCGCTCTACCAGCCATTGCGACTGATAGAGCGGGGAGAGCGCACCCGGTTATGAGTGCTAATAAGTGATTGCGACCTTACCGAAGGGCCACAAGAGAGAACCGTGCCACACGCGTTTGACGGCGGCACGATCTGTTAGCAGCTAGTTTAACACACCTACCCGGCGGCGTGTGCTGGGCCGTCGTCTAGTTCATCATTGAGTGCTGCGGTGAGTGCGTCGGCCTCGTCAAAGTCGATATCATCGTCAGTGTCGTCTTGAGTTGGTTCTGAGATGATGCTGTCCCACAGGTCTTGATGCTGTGGTGGGACTAGGAAGCCACCGACCAGTGTCAGGGCCACACCGATGACGATAGTCACAGGGATTTCGATGGCTTCTAGTGTTGGGAAGGCGTGGATCAGGATTGCTGCCAGAGCGTATCCGAGTCCACCGCCGGAAGCTGCACCGGTAGTCACTGCCCCAATTTTGCGTTGCTGCATGATTACTCCTAAAAAGATGGTGTGTTGGTTATTTGGTGTTGCTCAGGTGTGCCCAGGGGACCCAGGCTGTTTTCTTCTTGGCCCGGATTCGCGCCCAGCTTTTCTGACGTTCAATCAGTACGACGGCGTACCCTTTGCTGTGTAGCACATCGACGCGGCGTTTATTTGCGCCACGGTTGGCGAACATCTCCACACCGGCTTTGGTTGTGTACATGAGTGCCGGTGTTTTCTTAGACGACACATGAGCGGCCTTGATCCAAGCGGTGCCGCCCTTCCAAGCGATACGCAGCCATGACTTGTTTTTGCCCTTGGTACCGGTGACCCGCAGCTTGTAATTCTGGGCTGTGGGCTGTTGTGCGTGTTTCTTCGCGTTCTTGCCGGTGCCTCGCATGACGGGCGCGTTCCGACGGCTTGTGTAGACCACACCAGATGTTGGGGTAGTGCCACCAGACGCTGTGTTGGCCGTCGTGGTGGTGCCTGGCTTACGTGGTGCCGTACTGCCCACGGTGATGCCTTTAGACCTCAGCCAGCGCACAGGGTCAGTCCACCCGGCGTTGGTGCGAGCATTCCAAGCCTGGACAGGCTTACTGTGGTTGATGCTCACTCCGATATGTAGGTGGACTGCGAAGTGATTCTCACCAGATGCCCCGCTGCCACCCATGTACCCGATGATCTGG
>Ga0209487_1004479_pt1 | contig 10712 bp, 9 predicted proteins | sample Poulit2012_FD_187524 | JGI IMG/M metagenome (GOLD analysis project Ga0209487, IMG submission 187524) | Agricultural soil microbial communities from Georgia to study Nitrogen management - Poultry litter 2012 (SPAdes) (version 2) | ecosystem: Environmental > Terrestrial > Soil > Agricultural land... | reverse complement strand
AACATTGCTAAACTACTTGATATATTCGGTTTAATACGCTAAAGTACTAAATTAACTTGTTGGATTACTTGAAATTATATTATTTATTATTTACATCAACAAGGAATAATATTTAAGGAGTTTTTGTTGTGGGAAGATGGTTAAAGGTAGTTGTCGTCACTTTAGGTTTAAGTTTGCTTATAGCGTGTGGAGCGGAAGAAGAGGATGCTGAATATGTTATTGGGGCTACCCAAATTGTTGAGCATCCATCCTTAGACGAGGCATATAAAGGTTTTCAAGATGCTATTGAAGAAGCTGAGTTAAATGTGTCTTATGACTTTCAAAACGCACAGGAAGACATCAATAACGTCACAACGATTTCGCAAAATTTTGTGGCAGATGATGTTGATCTAATTTTTGCCAACTCAACACCAAGTGCAACAGGAGCATTAAATGAAACGAATGAGATTCCCATTGTATTTACATCTGTAACAGATCCAGTTGATGCGGGATTAGTTGAAGCGATGGATGAGCCGGGTGAAAATATAACAGGTGTGATTGATCTCCACCCTGACTCAATAGATAAAACTGTAGAATTTATTGACGATTATTTCCCTAATTCAGTTGTAGGGGTTATTTATAATGCAGGTGAGCCAAATTCAGTCGTTCAAATTGAGACTGTTAAAGAAGCAATTGAAGGTACATCCTTATCAATAGAGGAAAGAACTGTCGCTAACTCCTCTGAAGTACAACAAGCAGCAACATCTTTAGTGGAAGATGTCGATGTGTTTTATATCGTCACAGATAATACTGTTGTATCTGTTATTGAAACGGTAGTTGGTATTGCAGAAGATCATGAGGTTCCATTATTTGTCGGTGAACCAGATTCTTTAGAAGCTGGAGGTTTTGCAACTTATGGCTTTGATTACTACACAATAGGTTACCGTTCAGGTGAAATGGCAGTTGAAATATTAACCGGTGAGAAAAAGCCTAGTGAAATAAACGTCGAATATCCAAATCAGTTAGATTTAATGATTAATAAGGAAGCGGCCGAAGCCCAGGGAATTGAATGGAATGACGAATGGGACGATTTAGCAGAAATTATTGAATAAATTATTTTTGTAAAATCGGGACGAAAGAGCCGGGATCCCTCGGCTCTTTTTATTTTATGATGGGGGAGATAAAAAATGTTTTTGTCACTATTCGGTGCAGTAGAAGAAGGATTGATTTATGCAATTATTGCGATTGGTGTGTATTTATCTTTCCGAATATTAGATTTCCCTGATTTAACAGTTGATGGAAGTTTTGTAACGGGAATTGCTGTTGCATCGATGGCTATTCTTAGTGGTATACCACCTATCATAGCGACGATTTTAGCGATGTTTGCCGGTTTTTTAGCTGGTCTTATGACAGGATTGTTACATACAAAAGGAAATGTTAATCCACTTTTAGCAGGAATATTAATGATGACCGCTCTTTATTCGATTAATTTGCGCATTATGGGAGGAAAACCTTCATTAGCTTTACTTAATGAATCAACAATTTTCAAACAAGTATTTTCCTTTTGGGAAAGATTACCCATTGATGCAACGATGAATCAAATACTTGAGACGATCGGTTTCCATCGGTTTCCAAAAACGTTCTCAATCATTTTTATCATGATGATTATTGTCATTCTTATTAAAATATTTATTGACTATTTCCTGCAAACAGAGGTTGGTCTTGCTTTACGAGCAACGGGAGATAATCAACAAATGATTAGAAGTTTTTCCGCAAATACTGATCTGTTAATCATTATTGGTATTGGTATTTCTAACGGTCTTGTTGGTTTAGCTGGAGGCCTATTTGCACAGTATAGTGGAAGTGCGAATATTGGTATGGGTGTAGGGCTCATCATTACAGGGCTTGCATCCGTGATTATAGGAGAGGCCTTATTTGGAACAAAAACAATATTCCGGACGACAATGGCAGTTATCTTTGGAGCGATTATTTATCGAATCGTTATTACACTCGCCCTGCGAACGAAATTTTTAGAAGCGGGAGATATGAAGTTTATTACCGCAACATTAGTAATCATTGCTCTTGTGACGCCAAATATTTTGCAAGCCCGTCGGGAGAAACAGTGCCGTAAGAAACGAAATGAAGAATTGTTACAAAAGGCGGGTGAACAATAAATGCTTACATTAGAAAATACTACTGTTACATTTAATGAAGGAACACCGGATGAAAAGCAAGCCTTGAAGCCTTTTGATTTATCTTTAAAAGCGGGAGATTTTCTTACAGTTATCGGTGGAAACGGTGCAGGAAAATCGACGTTGATGAATGTTATTTCAGGCATGCAAATACCAGATACAGGGAAAGTTCTTATTGACGACAAGGACGTCACCTATGAACCAGAACATAAACGTTCTACATTAATCGGTCGAGTTTTCCAGGATCCGATGGCCGGAACAGCTCCTTCTATGACAATCGAGGAAAACTTGGCTATTGCCTACGCGCGAAATAAAAGACGAAAGTTGTTTCCTGGGGTAACAAAGGATCGAAAAGAAATGTTTCGTACATCTTTACAAACATTAAATCTTGGCCTAGAAGATCGTCTCACAGCAAAAGTAGGCCTGTTATCTGGAGGAGAGAGGCAAGCCCTTTCCTTACTTATGGCAACTTTTACGAATCCGAAAATCCTACTCCTTGATGAACATACAGCAGCTCTTGATCCGGAGCGAGCTCAGTTAATAACCGATTTAACAAAGGAAATTGTTGCTGAAAATGAATTAACGACAATTATGGTTACGCACAATATGCAACAAGCCTTAACGTTAGGAAATCGTTTAATTATGATGGATGAAGGTGAAGTTATTTTACGTGTTGAAGATGAAGAAAAGAAACAATTAACCGTCGAGAAACTATTAAAAGAATTTGAAAAACGACGCGGATCTTCTTTGAATCATGATCAAGTTATTTTAGCGTAAAGAAAACACCGTAAAGTGTGCACCTCTAAAGTTAGCGTGTAAATCTAACTTTAGAGGTGTTTTTTTGTAAAAAAAAGTAAAAAAGGGAGTGAAAAAAGCGTTCACAAAGTAGACAAATATATTTTACGACCCCTTGTCATCCCTTTCATGACAACGGTTTAAAATCTTTTTATGGATATATAGAAAACTTCAATTATCCTAGGGGGTCAAATGTGTGTTACTTTGAAAGTGTGAAGAAAATCACAGATAAAAGTTAAGAAAAACGATCGTTTTACCCTTTTATCCATGTTTGTCACCCATTTTCACTTTTTATGAATAATTAATCAAAAATATTCACAAATTGAAGGGGGAGGAATGTGACAACTCATTATTTGATAAACGGCAGTTGTTTCGTAGAAAAAAAAACAAATCTACTTAAAAGAAAGGGATGTTAAATATGGCAAAAAAGTCTTTTGATTTTGAAAAGATAGTCGAAGGGTATAAGAAAGACTTTCCATTTTATCAAGTATTATCACCAGAAGGAAAAATTGTTAACGAAGAATTAGAACCGGAACTAAGTGATGAGGAGCTCGTAGAACTTATGGAACGTCTTGTATGGGGACGAGCTTATGACCGAAGAGTAACGATTTTAAACCAACAAGGTGCTTTAGGAAACTACGCACCAAGCGGTGGACAAGAAGCAAGTCAGTTAGCAACACAGTTTGCTTTAGAAGATGGAGACTTTTTCGCAGGAACGTATCGTGACCTCGTACCGTTAGTGTATCACGGTTTAGAATTAGAAAAAGCTTTCCTCTGGTACAAAGGACATATGAAAGGAAACGAATTTCCTGAAGACTTAAATGCGTACTCCCCACAAGTTGTTGTCGGTGGACATATTACCCATGCGATGGGAGTCGCTTTTGGAATGAAAATGCGCGATAAGAAAAATGTTGTTCTTTCCTTAAACGGAGACGGTGCAACTTCCCAAGGAGATTTCTACGAAGGAATTAACTTTGCCGGAGTATACGGAGCACCATATATTGCCGTTGTTCAAAATAACGGGTACGGAATTTCTGTTCCTGTCGAACAACAAACAAAAGCAGAAACTTTAGCTCAAAAAGCAGTTGCTGTTGGTATTCCAGGAATCCAAGTAGACGGAATGGATCCTCTAGCAATGTATTCAGCAGTGAAAAAGGCTCGTGAACATGCTGTTGCTGGAAAAGGACCAGTATTAATTGAAGCTATTACGTACAGATTTGGACCTCACACAATGTCTGATGACCCAACCCGTTACCGTTTAGATGATGAGGTAGGCGAATGGCAAAAGCGAGATCCTTTAGTAAGAATGAGAACGTATCTCGAGGAGAAAGGCCTCTGGAGTGAGGAACAAGAAGAAGAAGTCGTTGAAGCTTGTGAGCAAGATATTAAAGATGCTCTAGAAAAAGTTGGCCAAGTAGATAAGCAAAAAGTGTCAGACTTCTTAAAGATTATGTACGAAGATGCTCCTCAAAACATTCAAGAGCAAATTGCTGAATACGAAGAGAAGGAGATGGGCAAATAATGAGTCAAAAAAACATGGTTGAAGCGATCCAAGACGCTTTAGATTATAAATTGTCTAATGATGAAAATGTGATTTTGTACGGTCAAGATATCGGTGCTAACGGAGGGGTGTTCCGTGTCACCGAAGGTTTACAAGCAAAACACGGTGAAGGTCGAGTGTTTGACACACCATTAGCGGAATCCGGAATTTTAGGAATGTCTGTTGGATTAGCTACGGAAGGTTTTAGACCTGTACCAGAAATTCAATTCCTCGGTTTCGTTCTTGAGGCAATGTCACCCGTTGTTGCTCAGTTTTCTCGTATGCGATTTCGTATGGCAGGAACAAGACAAATGCCCATTACGATGCGAGCACCCTTTGGAGGAGGAGTTCATACACCAGAACTTCACTCAGACAGTTTAGAAGGATTACTTGCACAAGTACCAGGACTTCGAGTCGTTGTTCCAAGTAATCCGTACGATGCAAAGGGATTACTCATCTCATCCATTGAGAGTAATGACCCAGTCATCTTCTTAGAACACTTACGATTATATCGTGCAGGACGTCAAGAAGTACCTGATGAGCCATATCATGTACCTTTAGATAAAGCAGCTATTGCTCGAGAAGGTTCTGACGTTACGGTAATCGGCTACGGCTTAATGGTTCCAGAAGCTTTAAAGGCTGCTGAACAAGTAAAGGATGAAATTTCAGTAGAAGTTGTCGACTTACGTACGATTGCACCAATCGATATGGAAACAGTCCTTGAATCCGTGAAGAAAACCGGCCGTGTCGTCGTTACCCAAGAAGCTCAAAGACAAACAGGTATTGCTGGACAATTAATGTCTGAAATTGGTGAGCGAGCTTTCATGTATTTAGAAGCGCCAATTACAAGAGTAACAGCACCGGATACAGTATATACCTTTGGAGATGCAGAAGCTGAGTGGTTACCAAATGCGGCAGATATGGTCGAGAAAATTAAAGAAGTCTATGAGTTTTAAATTACTAGAGGAGGTCAACAAATGATTTATTCATTTATATTACCGGATAGTGGTGAAGGAATTACAGAAAGTGAAATCGTTAGTTGGGCCGTCCAACCTGGCGATCGAGTTAAAGAAGACGATACTCTAGCGGAGATACAGAGCGACAAGACAGTTGTTGCTCTCCCTTCTCCTGTTGCAGGAGTCGTTAAGACATTACATTTTGAAGAAGGAACCGTAGCTCAAGTAGGAGATGTCATTTTAGAAATTGAAGTTGACGATCCGAAAGATGCAAATACAGAAGGAGAAGCATCAACATCAGCACCAGCAGAAGAAGATACAGTCGTTCGTGAACGAGGCACAGATACAGTAGCAATCGACCACGAAGATGTTGAGCACTTAACACCAGATACTAATTTACAATCAGCTGGAGGCACAACTACAAGTCCTTCTGCCAAGGATCGTGGCGACGAAGTAGACATTCGAATGTTAGCTATTCCAGCCGTTCGAAAATATGCACGTGAAAAAGGTGTAGACATCCGAGAAGTACCAGCAACGGGACGAAACAATCGAGTAACACGAGAAGATATTGACAACTTCCTCGTATCCGGTGGTACAGCACCAGCAGCAGAGCCTGCTGTAGAAACACCAGTTGCAGAGGAGACAACACAGGTAGTTCAGGAAGGTTCAGAACGACGCGAGAAAATGTCTGCTACACGTAAAGCTATTGCAAGTGCAATGGTTAATAGTAAGCATACATCCCCTCACGTTACAGTATTAGATAAAGTTAATGTTGAAAAACTTGTTGAACACCGAGATAAGTTTAAGGTAATTGCTGCTGAGCAAGACATTAAACTAACATTTACACCATATTTCGTCAAAGCTTTAACAGCAGTGTTAGCAAGATATCCAGAATTAAACGCATCCATTGACGATGTAAACGATGAAATTGTATATAAGAACTACATTAACGTCGGAATTGCAACAGATACTGAGCATGGATTGTTCGTACCTGTTATCAGAGATACAAATAAGAAAAGCTTATTCCAAATTGCAGAAGACCTTACAGAAAACACTGAGAAAGCACTTGAAGGTAAGTTAAGTGCAGCAGATATGAGAGGCGGTTCTATGACAATTACAAACGTAGGAGCTCTCTCAACAAGTGGAGTATGGTCAACACCAATTATTAACCAGCCTGAAGTAGCAATTTTAGGACTTGGTCGAATTGAAGATGAAGTTATTCCAGATGAGAATAAACAACCAGTTGTTAAGCCAATGCTAAAGATTTCCTTTGGCTTTGACCATCGTATTATTGATGGTGGTACTGCTCAAAGTGCCATTAACGACTTGAAGAAATATTTAGCAGACCCAGAATTACTTTTAGTAGAAGGGTGATAAAAAATGGTAGTAGGTAGTTTTGTTGAAGAATTAGATACGGTAGTCATTGGTTCTGGTCCGGGCGGGTATGTTGCAGCGATTCGCGCTGCACAGCTCGGCCAGGACGTAACCATTATTGAAAAGGGAAATATTGGTGGAGTTTGCTTAAACGTTGGATGTATTCCATCCAAAGCCTTAATTAATGCGAGCCAGCAATATCAAAATTCCTTAGATTCAACGTTACTTGGAATTCACTCAAAGGAAACGACAATTAACTTTGATGAAACTCAAAGTTGGAAAGATGAACAAGTCGTTGGTGCTTTAACAAAAGGTGTCGAAATGCTCCTGAAGAAAAATAAAGTAAACATTTTACAAGGGGAAGCTTACTTCGTCGATGACCAAACAATTCGAGTTATTCAAGAGCATGGTGGTCAAACGTATAGTTTTAACAATGTCATCATTGCTACAGGAAGTCGTCCAATCGAAATTCCTGGCTTTGAATTTGAAGGAAGAGTTGTTGATTCGACAGGTGCCTTAAACTTAGAGGAAATTCCGAAAAAGCTAACTGTTATCGGTGGAGGATATATCGGAATGGAGTTAGCCGGAGTTTATGCAAACTTCGGTACAGAGGTAACAGTCATAGAAGCATCTCCACAAATTTTACCAGGATTCCCAAAGGATATGGTCAAACTTGTAGAAGATGACTTAAAGAAAAAAGGTGTCAATTTTATAACAGATGCAACAGCAAAGTCAGTCAATAACTTAAAAACAAAAGCATCTGTCTTTTATGAAGTTGATGGTAAAGAAGAAAAATTAGACTCTGATTATGTCCTCGTCTCTGTCGGTCGGAAGCCAAACACAGATGAGCTTGGCTTAGAACTAACCGGTGTTAAAGTCGATGAGCGAGGTTTAATCGAAGTTGATGAACAATGTCGAACAAACAAACCAAACATTTATGCAATTGGTGATATAGTTGCCGGACCTGCTTTAGCTCATAAAGCAAGTTATGAAGCAAAAGTAGCTGCAGAAGTAATAAGTGGAAGTAAAGGTGCAGCCGTTGATTATTTAGCCATCCCAGAAGTAACCTTTACTGAGCCGGAACTTGCCCAAGTAGGATATACGAAAAAAGAAGCTGAGGAATTAGGCTATGACGTAAAAGAAAGTACTTTCCCGTTAGCTGCTAACGGTCGAGCACTTTCGTTAAATAAAACAGAAGGGTTTGTCCGACTCATCTCAGAAAAGGAAACATCAACAATTCTTGGCGCTCAAGTAGCTGGGGTAAGTGCTAGTGACATAATCGCAGAGTTAGGCTTAGCCATTGAAAATGGATTAACCGCAGAAGATATTACATTAACGATCCATAGTCATCCATCCTTAGGAGAGAGTGTTATGGATGCCGCTGAATTAGCTCTAGGAATGCCCATTCATATTTAATCCTAAATATAAGTATTGGAGGGAGAGGAGAAATCTCCCTTCCATACTTATAAGAAAGTTTCTCAATAAAATACTACACAGGAATGTGAAGTGTTGAACAAACTAAATATATTTATCAAAGAGTAAAAGGAGAATGTATATGGCTACTGAAAAATTAACCGCAAGGCAGTTTTCCATGAACATATTAAATGGTGTTGCAATCGGTACAGTTTTAGCCCTTATTCCAGGAGCTTTATTAGGAGAGCTTTTTAAGGCATTGCTCGGTGTCTTTCCCCAAGGGCAATTTGTTTTAGATTTAACAACCTTATCGAATAGCATGTTAGGTCTCATTATTGGAGTAGTTATTGGGTACCAATTTAAGTTCACACCGATACAATCTGCCTCCATTGGATTAGCAGTAATGGTCGGTGGAGGTGCTGCAAGTTTTGCTGATGGCGTCCTTAGTTTAGACGGAACAGGTGACGTTATTAACATGATGTTTACCGGGGCAATTGCTGCCGGACTCGTCTTGTTACTCGGAGAACGCTTGAAAAGTTATAGCATTATTTTAATTCCCCCTATTCTTTTAATCGTCGGTGGTGGATTAGGATATGCGCTTTTACCATTAGTCGCTAATGTTACAACAGTAATCGGTGCCTTTGTTGAGCAGCTTTTAACATTGCAGCCAATTATTATGGGTATTTTAATTGCAGTATTATTCTCTATTTTAATTACGACGCCAATTACAACCGTCGGTATTGCATTAGCTGTTTCTCTAGCAGGTATCGGTTCTGGAGCAGGAAACTTAGGAGTTGTTGCGGCAGGATTTGGTTTAGCTGTCGCCGGTTGGGGTGTAAACTCTATCGGTACATCTTTAGCCCACTTTATCGGTTCACCAAAGATGTCCATGCCGAATGTCTTTAGAAAACCGAAAATATTACTACCCGTTATGTGTAATGCAGCTGTTCTCGGTGCTTTAGCCGCAATATTTAATATTCAAGGTACACCGATGAGTGCTGGTTTTGGATTTAGTGGTTTAGTTGGACCAGTAAACCATTTAAACTTAGCTGATGGCGGATGGTCTGTCTTAAACATCCTCATTACTATCTTAGTATTCGTTGTCATTCCAATCGCCTTAGCGATCTTGTTTAACTATTTATTTACAAAAGTATGGAAGATTATTGAGCCAGAAGATTATCGATTAGACGTTGAATAAAGGAGGCTTATACCTGAATGGAGAGCTTTAAACAACTAGAAGAGCAAATTAAAACAATTTCAGAACCAAAAAAGGTAGCCGTCATTAATGCAGCTAGTGATCACGCGCTAGACGGAGTTTTTGAATTAGCGAAAAAGAAGATGGTTATTCCGTATTTATTGGATGATGAAACGAAAATAAACGAAATGTTAGCTGATAGAGATCTTGGTGATACAGACTATCACGTCGTTCCCGTACATTCTGATGAAGAGTCAGCCTTTAAAGGAATCGAACTCGTTCGAGAAGGTAAAGTTGATTTTATTATGAAGGGAAACATACAAACGGGGACCTTATTAAAGCAAGTCGTTAATCGAGAGACAGGTATTCGAGATCGAGATGTTCTCTCTCATCTAGCCCTTATTGAAGTTCCAAAGTACCCAAAGTTATTAGGGGTTACTGATGGTGGCATGTTACTTGCTCCTGATGCTGATCAAAAGGAAGCTGTTATCGAAAATGCATTAGAGGTTATGAAAGCTTTAGACTATGACCAACCGAAATTTGCTATTCTTTCGGCTTCTGAATCTGTACAACCGAAACTTCAAGCTTCTGTTGATGGTAAGGAATTAACGGAACGCTTTGAAAACCGAGATGATTGTATCGTAGAGGGTCCGATTTCTTTAGACTTATCAATTAGCCCAAAGACGGCTGAAGCAAAAGGTTATGAAGGAAATATTCAAGGGGATGCAGATGTGTTAGTGGCAGCAGATGTTATCGGAGGAAACACTTTATCTAAAAGTATGCTACTTCTTGCTGATGGGACAATGGCTGGAGTTATTTTAGGAGCAAAGGCACCTATCGTTTTAACATCAAGAAGTTCTTCCGCAGATGAAATTAGACAATCATTATTAGTAGCTATTAAAGCAAGTGAAATGTAGTCAGTAAGAGGAGTTGAAAATGATGGATCGTGTATTAGCAGTAAACCCTGGGGCAACGTCAACAAAAATTGGTTATTTTGAAGATGATGTGTTGAAAGCAGAAAAGGAATTTACGTATACGTTAGAAGACATTGCCCCTTATGATACAGTCATTGACCAATACGATTTTCGCTTAAACGATATTATAACTTGGTTAGAAGAAAATAACTTTGAAAAAGACTCATTTGATGCTGTTGTCGGTCGTGGTGGTTTGCTCCCACCGGTAAATGCGGGAGCTTACATCGTAAACGATGAAATAGTCGATGTGCTAACCCATCGTCCAATTTTAGAACATGCTTCTAACTTAGGTGC